>Ga0209540_10002929_pt1 | contig 11870 bp, 13 predicted proteins | sample BarGraIncu01121A_FD_184501 | JGI IMG/M metagenome (GOLD analysis project Ga0209540, IMG submission 184501) | Arctic peat soil microbial communities from Barrow, Alaska - Barrow Graham LP Incubations 011-21A (SPAdes) (version 2) | ecosystem: Environmental > Terrestrial > Soil > Wetlands > Peat... | reverse complement strand
TTTGGGAGTCGGAATGCCCAGTACTGAGGTAAGCAAATCGAGTGAAGTATAGTTTTTATAATCACCGAATTTCCACAGGTCCATAGTATCGAGCAGTTTTATTTCCCATGGTTTCTTACCTGCATTATCAAGAATTTCCGGGATAATAAGTCCGTTTATGATCATTCGTCTTGCGATATACGGGAAGTCAAACTCCTTCCCGTTATGAGCGCAGAGAACTGCTTCCCTGTTAGTCCTGCTGAATTTTAAAAGCATCCCTGAAAACTCTGACAGAAGTGATTTTTCATCTTTGCCAAAGAATGATTTCAACCTGAAGCTGTATGGATTTTTTTCCCTGACAAGACCAACGGAGATGCAGATTATTTTTCCAAATTCAGAGTAAATTCCGGCACGTCCGTAAACATCCTCTGCTGTCTGGTCAGCTGCGCGGAACTGTTTGGATTTTTTATCCCACAGATTCTGCATAGGAGGATTTAAAAGTTCATATGAGGATAATTCAGGCACGGTTTCAATATCCAGAAACATAACATCCTCTACCTTAATATTATCAAGCATAACCTTATGATTTACTATTTAACAGATGCTTTTCTATTATAGAGATCAGAACCTCAATTCCTACCTGGTTTTCTCCTCCTCTGGGAATAATAATATCGGCATATCGCTTTGAAGGTTCAATAAACTGCAGATGTGACGGTTTTACGGTATCGTGGTACCTTTCAAGTACCTTAAGCACTGAACGACCACGCTCAATAATGTCTCTGTTTATAACACGACCCAGTCTGTCGTCTGCATCGGCATCAACATAAACCTTAATATCCAGTATATTACGTAATCCGGGATCTGTGAGAATAAGAATTCCTTCAACCAGTACAACCCTTGCCGGTTTAATTGTAATTGTCTCTTTTGCCCTCAGACAGGTCAGATAAGAATAAATGGGCATCTCAACCGATGTTCCTTTTTTCAGCTGTTTAAGGTGATCTATCAACAATTTCCATTCAACTGAATCGGGGTGATCAAAATTTATTTTTTGCCTCTCTTCAAGGGATATATCTGCATTATCCTTGTAGTATGAATCCTGGGGAATAACAATAACCTCTTCATTAGGAAATACTTCCATGACTTTTCTAACTACAGTAGTTATTCCTGAACCTGTACCTCCTGCTATTCCTACTATCAACATATTTATTAATTTTGCAGATATAATTATCAAAAATAGTAAGAAGTTTGGAGTGAGCTAGAGTTTGGAGTGCCTAAAGTTGAAAAAAATATTATTAACTTGATAGTAACTCCAGGCAATTTAGGCACTCTTGGTACTTTAAACATTCTTTAATGATTAAACACATAGTATTTTTTAAGCTCACAAAATTCCTTTCACCTGAAGAAAAAAAGCTTCAACTGAAAAAAATGAAGGCAATATTTTCACCATTGGGAATCAAATTTCCTTTCATAGTTGAATACAAAACAGGTATCAACTTCAATGAAGCACCTCATGCATGGGATTTTGCAATTGATTCAATTTTCAGAAATAAAGAAGATCTGCTGAAATATCAGGATAGTGACGAGCACAAAGAAGCCGTCAGTAAAGGATCAGAAATTGAAAAGACCAAGGCTGTAATTGATTATGAATTTTAAAAACATAAAATGTCTGAATTATATCCACTTAAGTTTGAAACAGTTTTAAAAGAGAAAGTCTGGGGAGGAAATGCATTGGTCTCCAGGTTTAATAAAAAATCGACAGGGTCACCTCATATAGGTGAAAGCTGGGAATTGTCGGCTGTTGCTGACTCCCAATCCGTGATTAGTAACGGGTTCCTTGCCGGAAATAACATCGAAGAACTTATTGAAGTTTACATGGGCGATATCACGGGTGATTCAATATTTGAAAAGTTCGGAAATGAGTTCCCCTTGCTGATCAAGTTTATTGAAGCACAGGAAGATCTTTCGATCCAGGTCCATCCTGATAACGAACTGGCAAAAAAGAGACATGAGGCCTACGGAAAAACCGAGATGTGGTATATTCTTGAAAGTAAAAAAGGTTCAAAAATATATACCGGGTTCAGGGAGGGAGTAACAAAGGAGATTTATGAAGAGGCTTTAAGGAACGGGGGGATCGAAGAACTTATGAATGTTGAAAACCCTGAAGCAGGAGACGCTTTTTTCACACCTGCCGGAAGGGTTCATGCAATCGGGGCAGGAATTGTTCTTGCTGAAATACAACAGACCTCAGATATCACATACAGGATATTTGACTGGAACAGGAAGGGTTCAGGAAAGGAAAAGAGAGAGTTGAATACCGACCTGGCTCTCGACGCCATCGATTTTAACCAGACAGGTGAAAGCAAGATCAGGCTGAAACCGGAACTCAATAAATTCCAAAATCTTGTCAGTTGCGAATTTTTTAACACAAATATTATCAATTTTAATAAAGCAATAGATAAAGAATACTACTCTAATGATTCATTTGTTGTGTACATTTGTATGGATGGTGAATTCTTAATCTGCTGGGATGGCAATTCCGACAGGGTCACAAAAGGTGAGACTGTTCTCCTTCCAGCCATGATCAAGGAAGTTACATTGAAACCGATAAACGAAGCAAGTTTACTTGAGGTATTTATTAATACTGAGAATCTTGTTTGACTCAACAAAAGATAAAAAGTTGCTGGGTGCTGGTTTCTGGTTGCTGGTTCTGACTCAGTAACAAGCAATAAGATATAGGTCACATAAAATATAAATCTTATGAAAATATTTTCAGGTTCATTGTTCTTAATTTTTGCAATATCCTTTATTACAGGCTGCACTGGAAAGGGCCCGGTCAAAAAAGATTTACAAGCTGTAACTGACTCAATTACCGTTCCTGACACGGGATACACTGGTATTAAGCAGTATATGAGCGGAAAAACACTGGTCAAAGAGGTTACTTTCAAAAACGGCGTAAGGGAGGGTTTGATGAAATCATTCTATCAGACCGGAGAAATCCGCCAGACATTCTGGTATGAGAAAGGATTCAGAGAAGATTCATCAATATGGTATTATCAGGAAGGGCAAAAATTTCGTGCCACTCCATATAAAAGAGATACTATCGACGGTATTCAGAAACAATATTACAGGACTGGCAGGCTGAGAGCCAAACTGGGTTATTCAAAGGGATTGCGTACAACAATTCTTCAGGAGTTTACACCTGAAGGAAAAATCGTAGGGGGCTACCCTTCTCTTATTGTCAATGCATTAGATAATTACAAATCCAATGGTACATACAAAATCTCACTTGGATTATCAGATAAATCAACCGGCGTCAGATATTGGCGCGGAGATCTCTCAAATGGTTTATTTGATACTGCGCACTGCAAAAGGATTAATTCGATCAAAGGTATTGGCTCTCTTGTCATGAAAAAATCAGGGTCTCATAAATTATCCTATGTAGGTGTAATAGCTGAAATTCTGACTAACTTCGGAAACAATTATCTGGAATATAAAAAGATCGAGTTACCCTACGACGATCTTAACTAAGGATCAAAATGATTATTCATTCTGCTGCTTTTATAAAAAGCAGCCCTACAATAAAAGAGTGTCCGGCACCAACAAAACCCGAATTCGGTTTCATCGGCAGATCCAATGTTGGTAAATCATCATTGATAAATATGCTGACCGGCTGGTCGAAACTTGCAAAAACATCAGTTCAGCCGGGTAAGACAAGAACAATTAATCACTTCGTCGTGAACGAAAACTGGTATCTTGTTGATCTTCCCGGATATGGTTACGCAAAAGTCCCTGTGAAACTAAGGGAGAAATGGGTAAGAGCTACAGAGGAGTATATTCTGAAAAGGGAAAACCTGGTATCTCTATTTGTGCTTCTCGATACCAGACACAAGCCGCAAAGGTCCGACCTTGAATTCATGGAATTCCTCGGTATAAACAGTATCGCATTTGCAAGAGTCTTCACAAAGAGCGACAAGCTTACCGCTAATGCCCTGGAAGATTCTGTAAATCAATATAATTCAGAAATGTTAAAAAACTGGGAGTCATTGCCTGTCTCTTTTATTTCTTCAGCGGTCAAAGGTAATGGCAAAATAGAAATACTGAATTATATACAAGAATCTATCAACAATTTTTCAAATATCACATGATATCGGCCGGAATTTATAATTTTGTAGTCGAAACAGATCTATTACTAAACAGCTAAAAAAATAGGAAAATGTTCGGAACGGCACCTATGAAAGTCTTTTCCTGCAGGTCTTCAAAAGATCTTGCACAGAAAATTACAGACAAACTTGGAATTGAACTAGGAAAAAGTTCCGTTACCAGCTTCAGCGATGGAGAATTTCAACCATGTTTTGATGAATCGGTAAGAGGCTGTATGGTTTTTATAATTCAGTCGACAAATCCTCCTGCTGATAACCTTTTTGAGCTACTGTTAATGATTGATGCAGCAAAAAGAGCTTCAGCATATAAGGTGATTGCCGTAATACCCTATTATGGTTTTGCAAGGCAGGACAGGAAAGACAGACCAAGGGTTTCAATTGGCTCGAAGTTGTCCGCCGATATTCTCAGCACTGCAGGCGTTGACCGTGTTATCACTATGGATCTTCATGCAGATCAGATCCAGGGTTTCTTTAATGTCCCTGTTGATCACCTGTTCGGCTCAGCGATATTTGCTCCATACATTGAAAAACTGAAACTTAAAAACCTTTGTGTTTCAGCTCCCGATATGGGAGGATCAAAGAGAGCCAATGCTTATTCAAGACATCTTCAATCCGAAATGGTATTATGTTATAAACTTCGTAAAAAGCCAAATGTTATAGAAGAGATGTCTATAATCGGTGAGGTGGAAGGACGAAATGTTGTAATTATCGATGATATGGTTGATACAGCCGGCACGCTTGCTCTTGCAGCTAACATGATGAAAGACAGAGGAGCCACAAGTATCAGGGCATTCGCTACTCATCCGATACTTTCAGGGAACGCTGTGCAAAGGATCAATGATTCAGCTATCGAGGAACTTGTTGTAAGTGATTCAGTACCTTTTGTTAACAGTTCCAGTAAGATCAAAGTGCTTTCGATAGCAGATATTTTTGCTAAAACTATTCAGGCTGTAACAGAAAATCAGTCGATTAGCACAAATTTTGTATTCTGATTCCTTTATTCTATATTTGCAGGCCAATTTTTTATTTAATGTCAAACGTGTAATGGGGAGTTTTCGTGATGATAACTCTTAGTAGCACAATAACTTTTAGACAAATGAAGACAATCGAAATTAAAGGATCTTTCAGAACAGAGTTAGGAAAAAAAAGTTCTAAAGAAATCAGAAAAGCAGGAAACGTACCATGCGTCATCTATGGGAAAGAAATTAACATTCACTTCTTTGCTCATGAGAACAGTTTTAAAAACCTTGTATATACACCTGATGCACATCTTGTAAAACTCAGTATTGAAGACAAGGAATATCAGGCTGTGCTTAAAGATATGCAGTTCCATCCTGTAAAAGATAATATTCTGCATGCAGATTTTATTGAAATTCTTGATAATAAACCAGTAGTGATAAATATTCCTATCAGAGTATCAGGCGATTCAGCAGGTGTTATAGCTGGTGGAAAACTAAGTATTAAGAGAAGAAGCCTGAAAGTAAAAGGTTTAACTAAAGATCTGCCGGAAGCTCTTCCAATTGATATCACTAATCTGAAAATTCATGAAGGTATAAAGGTCGGTGAATTAGCATATGACAAGATAGAATTACTTGATCCAAAGAAATCAATGGTTCTCACTATAGCTACCTCTCGAGTTGCACAAAAGAGCGATGAAGAGGTTGCTGCCGAGGCTGCTACAGAAGCTACAAATGCAGCTGCTGCAGCTATTGCTGCCGCTGCCGCTGGTACTGCTCCAGCTGAAGAGAAATAACCTTTTAGTCCTTTAAACAACATTCAGGCTTGATGAAATATCTGATAGTTGGCCTGGGAAACATAGGTGAAGGGTATAAAGACACCCGACATAATATAGGATTTACAGTATTGGATGCCATGGCCCTGGCATCCAATATTTCTTTTATAGACAAACGCTATGGTGCAGTCTGTAAGACCAGGTATAAAGGGCGTGATCTTATCCTTCTGAAACCATCCACATATATGAACCTGAGCGGGAATGCAGTAAGCTACTGGCTCAAAAAGGAAAACATTCCCCTCGAAAATATGCTTGTCATTGTCGACGACATCGCCCTTCCTCTCGGTAGTATAAGATTGAGGTCTAAAGGAAGTGACGGCGGACATAACGGACTTGCTCATATAAGCACCATCCTGGCTACCAATGAATACTCAAGAATCAGAATAGGTATCGGTAACAGTTTCCATAAGGGAGCGCAGGTCAATTTTGTTCTTGGTAAATGGGACCCGGATGAAAAGAAATTTATGGAGGAGAGGACTTCAATTGTGATCGATATGATCAGATCATTCGTATTTGCCGGAACTGAACTGACGATGACAGCCTTTAATAAAGTGGGGAAAGTATCTCTTCCCGAGAAAGACCCCCCAACCCCCCCAGGAGTGGGCTAAAACCTTTTTTAAATGCCTGATAATAAAACAATACGAATAGATAAGTTCCTCTGGTCAGTCAGGATTTATAAAACCAGAAGCATAGCTTCAGATGAATGCCGGAAGGGAAGAATAGCCATAAATGATATCCAGGTAAAACCCTCAAGGACAGTTTTAAAGAACGAAATAATTACAGTAAAGAAACCACCGGTCATTTATTCGTACAGAGTGATCGAGCCAATTGAAAACCGCGTTTCGGCAAAGCTTGTTGAACAGTTTATTGAAGATCTGACAAACGATGAGGAAAAAGCGAAACTCGATATCAGGCAGACAATCGGAATAATTTACAGAGATAAAGGCACGGGTCGCCCCACAAAAAAAGAGCGGAGACTGATCGATAAGATCAAAGATGATATTCACGACTAAGGTTTAGGTTGAGGTTAAGGTTTCTCAACCTAAGCCTCAACCTTAATCTTAACATGGTGGTATAAAGACGTAATATTTCAAAAATTGTTGTAAAAGTAATTCAGCTTTAATAACAGCATTTCACTTTTTTTTATCTTGCACTCAACAACTTCAGGACATCAGTTAAACGATGTGTTGCAGGTGCATATTCTTTTTATAAATGGGGAAGGAAAATATTGAAAAGTATTCAGCCAGATATGCTCTCTTAAAGTCTGTCGCAGGTTTTTGGCATAATAATGTCTTTTACAGGAAAGTTATAGTGCTTGGTCGCGAAAACATTAATGACAACGATCCATTGATATTTGCACCAAACCATCAGAATGCTTTGATGGATGCACTTGCAGTTCTCTTCACGCATAAAGGACAGCCAATATTTCTTGCCAGAGCTGATATCTTTAAAAGAAAGACAATTGCGGCAATCCTCTACTTTCTCAAGATACTCCCTGTTTACAGATTACGTGACGGATTCAGCAGCCTTAAAGGCAACGATGAAATATTCATTAAAACCATTGATGTACTGAAAAACAAAAATGGCGTCGTAATTCTTCCTGAAGGAGATCATGCAGGGTTCAGAAGACTCCGGCAGCTTAAGAAAGGTATCTGCCGTGTCGCTTTTCAGTCTGATGAAGCAACAGGTTTCAGCCTTAAAATAAAGATTATTCCTGTCGGCCTCGAATTTTCAAACTACAGCAGGTTCAGACAGGTGCTTACAGTTGCATACGGCAAGCCAATTGAGGTATCGGATTACTATGAATCATATAAAGTAAACCCCGAGCGAGCCCTTAATGAATTAAGATCAAGGCTGTCAGATGAGATGAAAGGCATTATGATCCACATAGAATCTGAAGAAGATTATGAAGCAATTGATGAACTCAGAAGTATGATTAATGGCAGATTCAGTGATGATATCCGGATGCCAAAACTAATCCGGGACAGAATCCTGGTTAATAAAATGAACCAGCTCAGGTCGTCAGATCCTGAGCTTTACAGTAGAATATGTTCACTTAGTCTAAAGGTGAAAGAGAAAGCAAAAGAACTTAATACCAGCTACAGGTTACTCGAAAAAAAGAAACACCCTCTCGGATGGCTCATTGCAGGGATGATTGGTATAGTTATTACATTCCCGTTGTTTATATATGGAAATATTTTCAATCTGACCTTCCTCGAAATTCCTAATATTCAGGTACGTAAGACAAAAGATCCACAGTTTCACTCATCAATAAGGTATGGTATTTCCCTAGTACTCGCTTTTGTTTTCCTGCCTGCTTATCTGATTCTTTCACTTCTCCTTTTCTCTCCATGGTGGCTGGGATTTCTTATTTTTCTTACCCTGCCAATCTCCGGACTCTTTGCCTGGAATTATTACCTTCAGTACCGAAGAATTACAGGAGGATTCAGAATCAGGAGTTTAATTGAGAATAAAAACGAAGTATTTAATATTCTCAAAAGGAACCATACTGAACTGGTCAATCTTATTGCCGCACTATAGAATGAAGAAAGAGAATCAGTTTTCAGGCAAGGTAGCCTGGATCACGGGGGCATCCTCAGGAATCGGTGAGGCACTTGTTCATGAATTTATCAGGAGAGGTGCAATAGTAATAGCTTCATCCAATGATAAACCCGGACTTGAGAGGGTAAAATCAGAATGCGGCGATAAATCTTGGTTGGTTCATTGTATCCCATTTGATCTCTCCGACATGACCGGAATTGAAGACATAGTTGAGCAGCAGGTCAAATCATATGGAAGAATTGATTTCTTACTTAATATCGGGGGGATAAGCCAGCGAGCAAGAATTGATGAAACACCTTTATGGCTCGACAGAAAAATATTCGAGATCAACTATTTCGGTACTATAGCTATTACCAAAGCAGTATTGCCTTACATGGTAAAACAAAAATCGGGACATGTTCTTGCAACAAGCAGTATATCAGGCAGATTCGGATTTCCTCTTCGTTCTGCCTACTCCGCTTCCAAACAAGCACTTCATGGGTTCTTCGAGACACTCTATCTTGAAAACAAAAAGTACAATATAAGAGCATCTGTCATTATACCCGGCAGAGTCAGGACTGCGATTTCATTTCATGCGCTCGATTCAGAAGGAAAGGAACATGGTAAACTTGATGAGGGACAGGCTAAAGGAGTTTTACCACAACGCGCCGCAGAAATTATTATCAGGGGCATGGTAAGGAACAGGCATGAAATACTGGTCGGTAAAAACGAATTAATAATGCTGTATATCAGAAGATGGTGCCCATGGCTCTTCTTCAGAATTGCTGATAAGATAAAATCAATGTGAAGGTTGGAGTGAACTAAAGGTTGGAGTGCCTGAAGTTTAAGAAATGAATTTTTAAAAACAGATAACAACTCTAGGCACTCTAGGCACTTTAGGCACTTTAAACTTCAATATCAGTTAACATTAAACTATTAAATGTAGAAATATGAAAGGTTATATTATAAGCGGAATCCAGCAAATGGGTATTGGTGTGGTTAATATTGATGAAGCCTGGAGATGGTATATCGACCAGTTTGGAATGGATTGCCGTATTTTTGATGATGAAGCACCGGCCAGGCTAATGCTCCCCTATACAGGAGGTGAACCTAGGAACAAACATGCAATATTGGCAATGAATCTTCAGAGTGGAGGCGGCTTCGAGATATGGCAATACACAGAAAGAGAACCAGTTAAAATTAAGGAAGAAATCACAATTGGAGATCTTGGAATCATCGCATGTAAGATAAAAGCAAAGAATTTAAAAGAATCTTTGACTGCATATCAAAAGAAAGGTATTTCCGTTCCTGCCGAGGCTGCTAAAGATCCTTCAGGCAAAATGACCTTTTATACTAAAGATCCTTTCGGGAATATATTTCAGCTCGTGGAAGCAAAAGACTGGTTCAGGAATGAGATGAAAAATACCGGCGGTTGCTATGGAGCAATTATTGGAGTAACAGATATTGATAAAGCAAGGGTTGTCTACTCTGATATACTTGGTTACGACGAAGTTATTTATGATAAAACATCTGTTTTTACCGATCTTGCAGATCTTCCTGGTGGAAATAAAGAATGCCGTCGTGTACTTCTCAGGAGATCAAAATCGTTTGCAGGCGCTTTCAGCAAAGTACTTGGGGATAGCGTTATTGAACTTATTACTACTCCAGGGCACCCAGGTAAAAGGATATATGAGAACCGGTTCTGGGGCGATCCCGGTTTTATTCACCTCTGCTATGACATGCACGGAATGGATGAACTGAAAAACTTCTGTGAAAGCAAAGGATTTCCGTTTACCGTCGACAGCAAAAAGAGTCATGAGGGTAACAGTTTCGACATGGGAGAAGCAGCCGGATATTTTTCGTATATAGCAGACCCCGATGGAACACTTATAGAGTTTGTTGAAACTCACAAGGTACCAATCCTCAAGAAGTATGGATGGTATCTCGATCTGCGAAAAAGAGATCCAAACAAATCACTTCCAGACTGGATAGTGAGTACCCTCCGTTTTTCAAGAGTTAAGACTTAAAGAAGTTGCTTGGTACTAGGTTCTGGTTCCTGGATTTTTTGCTAAATCCTCAACTTTCCGCAATACCCTCATCACATTTCCACCCCATATTTTTGTTATATCTGATTTTGAATAACCTCTGCGCAGCAACTCGATTGTAATATTTTTCATATCAGAAGCGGTTCTGCAACCATCCACTCCTCCTCCCCCATCAAAATCAGTGCCTATTCCAACGTAATCGATCCCAATCACCTGAACAACATGATCAATATGATCAACAACATCTTTTACCGTGGCAGGTTTTTCATATGTCTTCTGAATATCCTTATATTCTTTGCGGACAAGCTTTTTTATTGAATCAGTAAGGGTATTATAGTCACCATATTTTTTCTGGAGATCTTTAAGTTTTGAATCCATTTCAGGATTTGGTTCAGGAGTCTTTAGATAATTCCCAAGAATACATATCTGAATAACTCCTCCATTTTCCTTAAGTGCCAACAGCATATCATCCGAAAGATTTCTTGGGCTTCCGCACAATGCCCTGCATGAAGAATGAGATGCTATTACAGGTGCAGTTGTAATTTTAAGAACATCGAAGAAAGATTTGTCAGAAATGTGTGAAATGTCAACCATCATACCAAGCCTGTTCATCTCCTTAACTACCTGTGTACCAAATGGAGAAAGACCATTGTTTTCGACACCGGCAGGATCTGTTGATGAATCACAGATATCATTATTCTTGGTATGGGCCAGAGTCATATACCTGGCGCCCAGGTCATAATATTGCTTAATTCTTGTCAGATCTTTGCCAATTGGATAGCCATTTTCCACACCTATGAATGCTGCGATTTTTCCTTCTTTCTTTAGCCGGTATGCATCGTCGGGAGTTGTTGCAATTTCAGCCATCGAAGAATTTTTCAGAACATTCTTGTGTATTGCGTTGAATATATCAAGGGCTTTCTGATGCACTATATTGTAAGTAGAATCGTTTCTCGGACCTTGTCCTGTAAATACAGCAAAGAATTCCGCATGAAGTCCGCCTTCAACCATTTTTGGAAAATCCACACACCCGTCAGCGCTCCTGAGCCCCAGGTCAAAACCCGGATCTGAAAATTCCATCGGAGTATCACAATGAGTATCTACTGTAAGAATGGATGCATGAATTTTATCAGCTCGTTTGACAAGTTGTTCTTCACTGTTCCCGCAACCCTCTAAAAAGAGAGATACAAGTAATAAATTGATGAGTAATTTCATAATATTTTGATTGAATTCAGTTGCAAGATAATTAAAAGGAATCCGTTGTTTTCTGTTTTTTGCCTCTTTAACCTATTTTAACAATGGCAAAGCCCCGACGAATATCGGGGCAGTAATAAAAATTTTAAAAAATACTTT
>Ga0209540_10002927_pt1 | contig 11872 bp, 14 predicted proteins | sample BarGraIncu01121A_FD_184501 | JGI IMG/M metagenome (GOLD analysis project Ga0209540, IMG submission 184501) | Arctic peat soil microbial communities from Barrow, Alaska - Barrow Graham LP Incubations 011-21A (SPAdes) (version 2) | ecosystem: Environmental > Terrestrial > Soil > Wetlands > Peat... | reverse complement strand
TCATATCATTTCGGGCATCAATTGTTGCTGTCCCATTATGCGGAGCCAAAACAACATTATCAAGGCTCAGCAGTTCTGCACTAATAACAGGTTCAAATTCATACACATCTAACGCTGCAGCGTAAATCCAACGCCTCTGTAAGGCTTCAACTAAAGCCGCCTCATCAATCACCTGACCACGCGCAGTATTGACAAGAATAGCAGTTGATTTCATTTGTTGCAGTCGATCCCGATTAATCAGATGCTGCGTTTCATCAGTCAATGGAGTATGCAATGAAATCACATCACTTATTTTCAACAATTCATCCAACTCTACACGTGTGGCACAATAAAGCACTTCAAGCTCGGGCGCTAGTTTTGATCGGTTAAAGTAAACAATTTTCATACCACTGGCGAGAGCTCGTCGCGCAAGCGACTGTCCAATGCGTCCCATGCCAATGATTCCGAGTGTTTTTCCAAACAGCGACTGTCCCAGATTCTCCAGAACTCCCCACTTAAGACCCTCTGACGACCTGAGCTTTCTATCACATTCGGCAACACGGCGAGCCGCTGCCAGCATCAGCGCAAAAGCGAGCTCCGCTGTTGGCTCAACAACAGGATCGGGCGTATTGGTTACAATAATCCCTTTTTGAGTTGCATATTCAACATCAATATTATTATAACCAACGCCATAATTTGCAATGATTTTCAGATGATCCTTACCCGCATCTATCACATCTTTATCAACCTTAAACTGAAATGTTGGAATAAAAGCATCAAATGAGGGTAAAAGATGAAGAACATCCTCCTTACTAAAAATCCCGCTTTCAGGAAACACAACTTCGCACCGTTCAACAAGCTCAGTAAAACCTTCGGGAAGTAACTTCGTCGAAACAAGCACACGTTTATTTAATTCGGTATTCATCATTTATTATATCTTCTTTTATAATGCACTATACAAATTTTAATAGCAGACAAATATAGCAAATATTTATTTTAAAGAGCCGCTTAATTGAAATTAAGACCAACTATTTATCTCAATGTAAATTTTCTTTTAAGAAGGAAATTCAGCTATAATGCCAGATCAAATAAAGTAAGTAAAATAATTTGGACTAAATCAAACAACTTTTATATTCTAATTGTTAGAGAAGCAAATAAATCAATTCAAATATATTTAGTTCTCTAATCAAAAAAAATCCAATTGTTACATGAAGATTCACGAATATCAAGCAAGACAATTATTCAGGGAATATCATATTCCCGTTCCAGAAGATGTATTATGCTACAGCGTTAGCGAAGTAGAAAAAGCGGCACGAGACATGAACCGGATGGTGGTGGTGAAAGCTCAGGTTTTAGTAGGAGGACGCGGTAAAGCTGGTGGCGTAAAACTAGCCAAAACGGTAGAAGAGGCTACATCTGCTGCAAAACAAATTTTGGGCATGGACATCAAAGGCTTTAAAGTAGAAAAAGTGCTGGTGGCAGATGCCGTCAATATAACCAAAGAATTTTATGTCGGGCTAATCAACGACCGAAACACGAAAACCGTGACCTTAATGGTAAGCTCCGAAGGAGGTGTTGAAATTGAAGAAGTAGCCAAAACAAGTCCCGAAAAAATAATCAAATTTCATATTAACCCACTCACCGGATTATTAGATTATCAGGCCAGAGACATCGCTCTGCAACTTTTCGACGATATTAAACTTGCCCAAAAAGCCGCGTCCATATTCACCAAACTATATAAATTATACGTAGACACTGATGCAACTATTGCCGAGATCAACCCTATGGTGCTTACTCCCGACAATGAAATTTTAGCTATTGATGGAAAAATGAATTTTGACGACAATGCACTTTATCGTCAACCTAAAATTTTAGCCATGCGCGAACCGGATGAAGACGAATTGCTAGAAATTGATGCGCACAGTAAAGGTTTGTCTTACATCCGGCTGGATGGAAATATAGGTTGTATGGTAAACGGAGCCGGACTGGCAATGGCTACCATGGATATGATAAAACTTTATGGCGGAGAACCAGCAAACTTTCTGGACATTGGAGGTAGTTCAAGCCCACAGAAAGTGATTGACGCCATGAATATATTGTTGAACGACAAAAATGTGAAGGCTGTAATGATTAATATTTTTGGAGGTATAACCCGTTGCGACGACGTAGCAAAAGGGCTTATTGAAGCTATGAAAGTAATTTCAACCCAAATACCTATCGTGGTACGACTCTCGGGTACTAATGCAGCCGAAGGTCTGGCATTATTAAAACAGACCAACCTACCAACGGTGAGTTCAATGAGCGAAGCTGCTCAAAAAGCAATTGAATTAAGCAGATTATAAACACCATTCTAATACGAAAAAAGCAAAAGAATATGAGCATATTAGTCAACAAAAACACCAGACTGGTTATTCAGGGTATTACCGGTCGCGATGGGAAATTCCACACTAGCAAAATGAAAGAATACGGAACAAATGTTGTGGCAGGAGTTTCACCTGGAAAAGAAGGTTTAATTCTCGACGGTGTTCCGGTTTATAATTCGGTAAAAGCAGCTGTAAAAGCAACCGGAGCTAACACATCCATCATTTTTGTACCCGCAGCCTTTGCCGCTGATGCCATTTTGGAAGCATCGGAAGCCGGAATTGAATTGGTTGTTGCCATTAGCGAAGGGCTTCCCATACAGGATATGATCCGCATTACCCCCATCCTCAAACAAAACGGCACTCTTTTAATCGGTCCAAACTGTCCGGGATTAATTACACCCGGAGAAGCACTTGTTGGAATTTTGCCAGCCAATATTTTCAAAAAGGGTAACATCGGATTCATTTCCCGCAGCGGAACTCTTACGTACGAGGTGGTAAATCTGCTAACTGAAAATGATTTTGGTCAAACAACCTGCGTTGGTATTGGAGGCGATCCGGTTGCCGGATTGTATTTTATCGATCTGCTGGAACGTTTCGAAAATGATCCGGAAACAATTGCCGTAGTTCTGATAGGAGAAATTGGCGGTGACGCTGAAGAACAAGCCGCTAAGTTCATAGCCGAAAAGATGACTAAACCGGTAGTTGCCTTTATTGCCGGGCAAACAGCCCCTCCGGGTAAAAGAATGGGACATGCCGGAGCTATTATTTCGAGTGGCTCCGGAACGGCAGCTGAAAAGATAGCTGCGTTTAATAAAGCAGGTGTTCCGGTCGCCAAAGAACCCAATGAAATTCCAGAGTTATTGAGGCAAAAATTAAAATAACAGACCCGAATAATGAGTATTTATAAGCCCTGAAGCATGCTGACTTCAGGGCTTTTTTTTTCAAAACAAGAACAAAATCTCAAGATCCATATCCTACATTAAAGTAACTTTGTGTCTGATTCATTACCATTCCAGTAACTTTTAGCCATCGAACAAGAAGGCAAATTACACACAAACGACTATTCTTAACCACATTACATCATTGGCACAAGAATTGAAATGCGTTGAGAGAAAATTAAATCATTTTGTGCACAAAACGTGATTTTTCTTTGGATTAACTAACATTGAATTTACAGGGATTATGAATCATCAAGTTTTCAACGTGGTTGCCGACCTCGCATTCTACCGCGAAGGTGAATTATTTCTCGGCAATGCCCAGATACGACTTTTAAATCAGGTTGTAATTGATGGTTCGATACATGCGGCAGCTAAGAATCTGAAAATGTCGTATCAACATGCCTGGCATATGCTTGACAAATTAAACCACCTTTCGCCTATACCCATTATTATCAGACAAAAAGGAGGCAAAGATGGAGGAGGTTGTAAAGTTAGTCCGTATGGAATGAAGCTCATCCGTACTTACGAGAAAAAAGTAACTGATATTATTCAGTTTCTTGCTCAAAACAGCAGCGAATTAGAAAGCTGTTTTTTTTAGAATAGCGATATTCTTGTTGGGGAATATCGCTAAAAAATTACTCAGCGTTGTTCTTTTTAGTTTATAACGAAAAAAATTAAACAATATGAAATTAGTTACAATAACGAAACTTTTGATTGCATGCACCATAAGCATAGTACCTCTTATTTCTTTTTCACAGAATGTAGTAATAGACGGAGAAATACGTCCAAGAGTAGAATATAGGGATGGACTAACAAAACCATTACTTGAAACCACCGACCCAGCAGTATTGGGTATTCAACGTACCCGAATAGGAATGACTTTCACAAGCGCTTTATTAAATACCCAAATTACCTTACAAGATTCCAGAACTTTCGGACAAAATCCTAATGCTTCGAGTGATGCAACAGTGGGGATCTTTGAAGCATGGGCTGAAATGTTGTTGATACCAGGCGGAACATTCAGAGTAGGACGACAAGCAATAAAATACGATGACAATCGACTTTTTTCGGCTTCATCATGGAGTAACACCGGAACTTCACACGATATGGCCTTGTTTAAATATTGCATAAATGATTTTCAGGGGCATATTGGGGTTGCATATAATAATAACACCGCAATTTCTTCGGAAACCTACTATACTCCAAAATCGAACTATCGATATATGGGATATGTCTGGTTGACTAAAGATCTAGCCAAAGGATTAAACCTAAGTATGATTGGAGTTGACGAAGGCGTACAGGATACTACAGGAACAAAAGCTGGAGTAAATTATTTGAAAACCAATATGAATCATGCATACACTTATGGTGGTAATTTAAAATACTCCAATGAGGATTTTCCGGCAAGTGTAATGGCTACAGCCTATTTACAGTCGGGTAAAAGTGCAACCGGCTCTACCCTGAAAGGAAAATTATTGGCTATAAAAGTTGACTATAAGTTTTCTGGTATACTAGCCGCCAATATTGGTACAGATTACTTTTCGGGAGACAATAAGTCCACAGATGGAATACAATCTAATTTCAAAAAATTATATGGTACCGATCATAGCTTCAACGGAGCAATGGAATATTGGAAAACGCCTTTAAATCAAGGTTTATTAGACTATTATGCAGGAGTTACCGGCAAAATAAGTAAGGAGTTGAGTTTGGATGGAACATTTCATATTTTCAATTCCGAATATTCAGGGTACAATAAAAAGAATATAGCATTTGGAAAAGATTTAGGCTCTGAGTTGGACATTATTGTGAATTACAAACTCAACAGTTGGACCGCAATTCAGGGAGGTTGGTGCACATACTTTGAAAACAGAAATACACTCGTATCTAAAGATATTGTAACTTCTAGCACTGTTACACCATCAGTACGAACTCCTCAATGGGCTTATGTAATGTTTACCATTAAACCCACGTTTTTAAATAGTGCTTCCGGAAAATAAATACATTCTTCTATTTCTGATAAAAATCATTCATTTAAAAACAATATGAAAAAGATAATTATTTCACTGGCAATAATATTCGCCACATTAACAGCTACAGCACAAAAAGTAAATGTAGCTGCAGCGGCCAATTTGCGTTATGTATTGGAAGAAATCAAAACTGCTTACATAAAACAAAACCCTAAAGCTAAAGTAAATCTGACATTCGGAGCCTCAGGTATGTTGGTTCAGCAAATACAAAACGGAGCTAATTTTGATTTTTTTATGGCAGCCGACAATGAATTTCCATTAAAACTCAAAGCCAAAGGACTCACAACCGGAGCTATGTCGACCTATGCTTTTGGGAAACTAGCCATTTATAGTACGACCCTGGATGTAGAAAAGAAAGGCCTTGAAGTTCTGAAAAGTGGATCGATAAGGAAAATAGCCATTGCCAATCCGGAAACTGCACCTTATGGTGAACGGTCGATAGAATTATTAAAGAGTCAGAAACTGTATGACGGGTTGAAATCGAAGATTGTACTAGGCGAAAATATTTCGCAAACAGCTCAATTTGCATTTACCGGAAACGCCGAAGTTGGATTTATTGCCTTATCTCTGGCTTTAGCACCGGACATGCAGGGAAAGGGAGATTACTATATCATTCCACAATCATTATACAAACCCATTGAACAAGCATGTATTCTGATTAAAACTCCGGTATTGAACACCGAAGCTGCAAAATTCAAGAGGTTTATTCTATCACCTGCCACAAAAGCAATCTGGGAAAAATTCGGATACGGTCTGGTTGGAAGTAAATAACTGATAATTGATAACTTTTCCAAAGTTCTAAACTTTGGAGAAGTTTAAACAACAAATAGTAATATAGCGATTAGGATATCGCAAAGCCCTAACAAAACATGAATCAAGATTTCGTAAACACGCTCCTACTTACAGGCAGACTGGCCAGTTGGACAACCGTAATACTTTTTATTATCGGGTTTCCAATTGCCTACCTGTTGGCATATAAACGATTTTTTCTAAAAGCTGTTGTAGAAGCATTAATCAGTATGCCGTTAGTATTGCCTCCAACCGTACTAGGATTTTACATGTTAGTGGCTTACAGTCCGCAAAATGCATTCGGACGATTTTTGGCAGAACATTTTAATACGCGATTAGCATTTAGTTTCGAAGGGGTATTGATAGCCAGTGTGCTTTTTAGCCTCCCGTTTATGATTCAGCCTTTGCAAAACGGATTGACGAGTATTCCTAAAAGTTTTCGGGAAACAGCATATACGCTGGGAAAATCGGAGTTTACTACCTTCATCCGCGTATTGATTCCCAATATGATTCCATCCATAATTACAGCTACAGCCATGACGTTTGCTCATTGTATAGGCGAATTCGGCGTGGTTATTATGGTTGGAGGAAATATGCCGGGCGAAACGCGGGTAGCATCAATTGCCATTTATGACGAGGTACAAGCTCTGAATTACCAGACGGCTAATCAGTATTCATTTATTTTATTTATCATTTCCTTGCTCATTCTTACTCTCATTTACAGTATGAATGGCAAGAAAAAAATCTTTTTTTGATATGTTGAAGATTGATATACAACGAAGCATGCTCACTTCGGAAGGTAAAACCGATCTGAAGGTTTGCTCTGAAATTCAAAGCAATGAATTGCTATGCTTGTTCGGGCATTCGGGCGCAGGAAAAACAACCTTACTGCGTATACTTGCAGGGCTAACTACACCCGACAAAGGACGTATAGTCTTTAATGATACGGTTTGGTATGATTCAGAGAAAAAAATAAACGTTCCGCCTCAGAAACGAAATGTAGGTTATATGTTTCAGGATTATGCCCTTTTCCCGAATATGACCGTGGAGAAGAATATAAGCTTTGCCCAAAAGGAAAAGAACAAAGAAGAAGTGGACAAATTACTGACGTTATTCGATCTGGGAACATTAAGGAATCAACATCCACCCAAACTTTCGGGCGGACAAAAACAACGGGTAGCGTTAGCACGCGCATTAGCAGCAAAACCGAACCTGCTGCTACTTGACGAACCGTTATCAGCACTTGATTTCGATATGCGATTGGCACTGCAACACGAAATTAGGAAAGCACACGAAGTGCTAAACACGATTACACTTATGGTAAGTCATGATTTACAAGAAGTATTTCATCTGGCATCTTCGGTCATTATGTTGAGGAACGGAACAGTAATAAAAGAAGGAAAAACGGCTGATGTTTTTAGTCAAGCTACAGAATGCAAATCAAGAATGGAGTATTTAAGCTTATAGAAAATAAAAAGAATCCGATTGAGATTCAATCGGATTCTTTTTTTATTTCTACCACAGAGTGCAAAAGCCATGAAAACAGCAAGTGTTTGTTATTTCTGACGTTTAAATATCATTTCGGTATCGCCCATGGGTGAACCTTCAACTTTAGCACTAAAAGTGTCATCGTCTTTCATGGTACATACGTGCTTCATTGTCATATCGCCGAATGCGATTTCAAAAGTAAGTACTTTACCATCTAGTTTGGCGTTTGAAAGAGGCATATCACCATTGGGTGTTTTAATGAATCCGGTTAGCTTTTCGCCTTCCATTTTAAACACAAAGGTTAAATCCATATCAGCACCATCCTGACCTTTTACTTTAGATGCCCAGGTACCTTCAAAACCTCCGGCAAAAGCAGCTGCCGTAACCATTAAAAATAGAACTGTTGAAAGAATTGTTTTTTTCATTCTGTTGATTTTTTTTGAATTAATATTAGTTTTTGATAAAGCAAAGGTATGTAAAAGAATTATATATATCAACTGAAAATAGCTTATCTACCAAATTTCATCGACACAAAGTCGGATTCAATCGACAAACCGTATTTTATATTATAAGTGAGCATGTATTCTGGAAACCATAAAACTCCTCGTTTTCGAGTCGCACGCTTACAAGACACTTTCCCAACTTCGGGAATGGTTGCTGCAATAACTAATAATCCTTTTGATAGGTGCTTAGTAGTTATGAATATTTATAATTTTTCAAATAACAAATGAACCCAACTATCTGTTTTAATAGACAAACAAGTATAAAAGGGGAACAGTAATTATTAATCATTTAAAACCAACATTTTATGGAAATCAGTGCAAGAAACAAAATTAAGGGAACTATCGAAGAAATTACCTTAGGTAGTGTAATGGCCAAAGTAAAAATCAACATTGGCAATGAAAATGTGATTAGTTCGGTAGTAACTATAGAGAGTGTAACCGATTTAAAACTCAAAATAGGCGATGTGGTATATGCCATCGTAAAGTCAACCGAAGTGATGATTGGAAAATAAAACTAACCCTAAAGCAGTCGGGCATTAACCCGACTGTTTTATTACTATTATGCTAATGAATGAAATAATTATAAGGCCAATAGGGAAGATTATCACTCCTCACACAGACATAAAAAATATGCCGATTCAGCCCATTGCAGCAGATGGAATTAAAGGGCATATCGAACTTTTACCCGAATACGTGAGTGGTCTCAAAGATTTAGAAGGTTTTTCTCATATAACATTGATTTACCACTTTCATCAAATAGATAACTATGAGCTGATAGTAACCCCGTTTATGGATACTGAGAAACATGGCATTTTTGCAACTAAAGCCCCCAAAAGGCCTAATGCCATTGGAATATCTACAGTAAAATTAATTAAAATAGAAGGTAATATACTCCATATTGAACAAGTGGATATGCTTACCGAAACTCCACTTATTGACATCAAACCATTTTATCCGAGGTATGATAATCGAGAAAATGTCAGCATTGGTTGGCTCGAAAAGAACAAAAATATGCCACTTGATCAATTACGTTCAGATGAACGATTTAAATAAAACGGCATAACACCCCAATAAACTCATTTTTTACACTACAGGTTCTTCAGATGTTTTAAAACAAAATGAAACATGAGGAACAAACATTACTTTTTTCCTACTTTTTAGGTATAAATCCTTACATTAATGTAGGGATTTGTCGTTTCTATCAAAATTCAGTTTCCCTTTTCGGAACAACTCCACGCCACAAAGAACATTTCATACATATATATACTTCAACGCATTACAATCAATTTTTCAATCCAAAAACAAGCCTGATTTGTTAATGGCACGATAAATGAATAAGCCTTGTCAAGTTATTCGAATTTTGAAACATTAGTAATTCATTTAAAATATAAAGAAGATGAGAAAAATTGCAATCTACGGAAAAGGCGGAATTGGTAAAAGTACCACAACGCAAAACACAGTAGCCGGATTGGCCGAAATGGGAAAAAATGTTATGGTTGTGGGTTGTGACCCGAAGGCAGACTCTACCCGTCTACTTCTTCACGGACTGGCTCAAAAAACAGTACTGGATACGCTTCGCGATGAAGGTGAAGACATTGATCTGAATGATGTAATGAAACCGGGATTCAGAGCTACAAGCTGCGTGGAATCAGGTGGTCCGGAACCAGGAGTAGGATGTGCCGGTCGTGGTATTATTACTTCTATCAACCTGTTGGAACAACTGGGAGCATATGATGACGATAAACATCTGGATTATGTTTTCTACGACGTATTGGGCGACGTTGTTTGCGGTGGTTTTGCTATGCCAATCCGCGATGGAAAAGCCGAAGAAGTTTATATCGTTGTGTCGGGTGAAATGATGGCCATGTATGCTGCCAACAATATTTGTAAATCTATCTCTAAATTTGGGAAAGTAGGTACAGTTCGCTTGGGTGGTTTGATTTGTAACTCACGTAAAGTGGACAACGAAGCTAACATGATTGAAGAATTTGCCCGTCAGTTAGGGACTCAAATGATTCACTTTGTACCTCGCGACAACATGGTTCAACATGCCGAAATCAATCGTAAGACGGTTATTGACCATGCACCGGAACACCAACAAGCCGACGAATATCGCTCTTTGGCAAAGAAAATCAATGAAAATAAGATGTTTGTCATTCCACAACCTTTGGAAATGTCAGCATTGGAAGAGTTGCTAGTTGGTTTCGGAATTATGAACTAAGAAAACGAACCCCCAACCCCTAAAGGGGAGTTTTGGCGGAGTGCATTCAAAGAATTTTATTTATAAACACATACTTCTGTACCCCCCTTTAGGGGTCGGGGGTCAAAATCAAATCACTATGTATTTATTAAGAGCAATAGTTCGTCCTGAGAAATCAACTGCAGTTATGAAATCATTATTCGATGCAGGTTTTCCAGCAATCACCAAACTACCTGTTTTTGGTCGTGGTAAACAGCGCGGTATCAAAGTAGGCAATGTAACTTACGATGAACTTCCAAAGGATTTATTGATGATGGTAATTCCTGAAAAAGATAAAGATTTCGTAATTGAAACTATTATGCAGGCAGCTCGTTCGGGTGAGAAAGGGCAATTCGGAGACGGTAAGATATTCGTCACTCCGGTAGAAGAAAGCTACACCATTTCCAGCGGTAAACTAGACTGACAAAATGTTATTAGCCTGCAGTCGTCACATAACCTTCGGCGTTATTGAGTTATTTGGCCTTCGGCCGTTATTTCTAGTTATTGTAAAAATAACGTGCAAGGCACAAATAACACAACGTAAGTAACGCAAAGCAAATGACATGACCAAAGGGAATAAAATAACGTCGAAGACAAATAACAAAAAAAGAAGATTATGAAACTGATATTAGCAATGATACGCATCGCCAAAATGAGTGATACCAAGATAGCTCTCTCGGACGCCGGATTGCCTTCGTTTACTGCCATGCAGGTACTTGGACGAGGCAAAGGTCATGGAGACCTGGAAAAAGCAGAGTCGGTTGATCCTGAACTACGGGAACTTATTTCGGAAATGCCTCGTTTGAAATCAAAACGCATGATTACACTGGTAGTGACTGACGAGAAAAAAGAGTTGGCAGTGGAAACAATTATAAAGGCAAACCACACAGGTAAAAGCGGTGATGGAAAAATATTTATACTTCCAACCAGCGATTCTATTCGGGTACGCACAGGTGAAACCGGTGATCTCACATTAGATTAATAATTCACAATGCATAATGTATAATTCGCAATGCATAGTTCACAATACATAATTCACAACACATAATTATCCGGAATTGATTTAATTATGAATGATGAATTAATAATGATGAATTAATGATGATGAATTAATGATTATGAATTAAACAAAACAGTTATGGGAAAGACATTAATAGACGAACTGGATTTGAGTAAGTTTACCGACGAGGTAGTTGCAGCTTATCCAAGCAAGGTTGGCAAGAAAAGAGCAAAGTCGATTGTGATAAACGATCCGGATTCGATACCTAAAATACAAGCCAACGTGCGCACCATTCCGGGTATTATTACCCAACGCGGTTGTACATACGCCGGATGTAAAGGGGTGGTTCTCGGACCAACAAGAGACATTATCAATATTACACACGGACCTATCGGTTGCGGATTTTACTCGTGGCTGACACGCCGGAACCAGACACGCGCCGACAAGCCGGACATGGATAACTTTATTCCGTACGCATTCTCTACGGACATACAAGATTCGAACATCGTGTTTGGAGGTGAAGAAAAACTTAAACAAGCTATTCGC
>Ga0209540_10002926_pt1 | contig 11875 bp, 13 predicted proteins | sample BarGraIncu01121A_FD_184501 | JGI IMG/M metagenome (GOLD analysis project Ga0209540, IMG submission 184501) | Arctic peat soil microbial communities from Barrow, Alaska - Barrow Graham LP Incubations 011-21A (SPAdes) (version 2) | ecosystem: Environmental > Terrestrial > Soil > Wetlands > Peat... | reverse complement strand
CTGAGCACCCACTCCGCCGCCACACTCCAGGCCGTCGCTCAGCGCCTCAACAACAGGCCACGCAAGACACTCGGCTGGCGCACCCCGGCCGACGTCTTCCAGCCAGCAGTACCCTCAAACACCTAGCAGTGTTGCGACGAGTCCTCGAACCCGCCCGGCACCAGGGGGTCAGGATTCACCCGGCAGCGACACTCTCGCACGATCAGGCTGATGAAGGTGCTGCTCAGGTGGGCTGGCTCGGCTGTGGAACCCCCAGACCTGCCATCACCAGTTCGGTGATCACCTGACCGATCTGCTCGGCATTGGGCGCCACGGTGGTCAGCGCAGGTTCTGTAAGTGCACCCCAGGGAGGTTTGTCCACACCGACGATGGCCACGTCCGTCGGGATGCTGACCCCTTGCCAGCGTGACGCGTGTATGAGCCCGATGGCCTGCTCGTCGTTGAACGCACAGATGCCGGTAACACCGTTGACGCGCCAGGCCTTGAGGGCATCCGACGTCTCTTGTGGATCGAACGAGACGACCTGCACATCGGGCTCATCGAGCCTCAGGTCCGCACAAGCCCTTCGCACGCCTTCCAGCCGGGCGCTGGCGAAGCCCTCCAGCCGGCTGCCTCCGGGCCATGCCTGTCTTGGGACAAACGTTGCCTGTCCATGTCCGTTACACCTCTTGCCTTGTCGGGAGTAACGTGTTATTCGTGCCTGCATCCAGGAGGGCCAGCGGGGGAGCCAAGACGGCCCAGATCTGTCCGGTGTGCCAGGGCCCGGTGGTGCCTCTGAACGGCCCGGGCCAGCCTCGGCGGTACTGCAGTTCGCGGTGCAAGAGCCGCGCTGCACGCAAGCGTCGGGAGATCGGTGCGGTGTCGTCACTCCGTCCCGAGAGTGCCCGCCTGGACGAGCTGGAGGCCACCAAGGCCTCACGCCGTACGCGACCCGCGACGCGCGACGCGGCCATCGCCATGGTGACCAGCGACCCCATGGCGATGCTCCAGTGCCTGTGGTTTGTCGCGCCCCGGGTGTCGTCCCCGCACGTGAGAGAGTCCGGGTGGAGCATGGTCGCGGACCAGATACGGCGCCTGGCTCACGAGATCGACGACGACGACTTCTAGAGCTGCGGCACTGAAGCAGAAGTCGGTGCGGAATGTCTCAATCGAGCGCCGCGGTATAGAAGGGCTGGGCTTCGGCGAGGACCTGGTCACGTATCCGGGAGTGCAGCGCGCGGGGCGAGACCAGATCCACCGGCCGCCCCAGCAGCTCCGCCAGCTCTGCACTCAGATCTTCGATCGCCCATCCAAGGTGAGCGCCAGGGGCAAAGCGTGTACAGCAGGTCGACATCACTGTCAGTCGTCGTCGCGCCACGCACCATGGACCCGAAGACATCGAGACGTACGACTCCGTAGCGCTCACACACCTCGCGCAAGCGCTCGACGTCAACGGCCAACGTGACCATGAAAGCAGCGTAGGGTCGCGAGACCGCGGGCTCCCCCGATGGAGATCCACCGGTCGTTTCGCGGTCCAGATGTTGGCGAGGATCTGCGTGGCGCGGTCCGAGTATGGATAGCCGGCTGGAACCGCCCAGCCGACCCGTCCGAGTTGGCCAGCTCTCCCCCTTAGTGTGTGAACTACAGTTGACACATGGTCAAGGCGAGCACGCGCGGGGAGCGCTTCTCGCCGTTCGACGCTGCCGACTACCTGACCAGCGTCGACGACGTCGTGGCCTACCTCGAGGCCGTGGTCGAAGAGGCCGACGACGATCCGGCCCTTATCGCCCAGGCTCTCGGAGTTGTGGCACGGTCCCGCAATGTCAGTGATCTGGCCCGCCGGGCCGGCATGAGTCGCGAGGGCCTGTACAAGGCGCTATCTGCCGACGGCAACCCCAGCTTCGCCACCGTTCTCAAACTGTCCAAGGCCCTCGGACTGAGAGTCCACTTCGAGTCCGTCGCCTGAACGCAGCCGCTCGCACCTGGGGAGTACAGGCCTGGCTCGTCACGAACCTGTACGTGACTGGGCGCGTACAGGTCCCGTGTCCGGCAATCGAGGATGTCAGTCCGCTGAACCTCGGAGTCCTCGCCTTCAGTCAGGCGTGCGGGCGTAGAGGGCCCAGAGGGTGCCCAGGCCCTCACGTGCCGCCCGGCTCGGCCTCACCACCGGTGCGCCACATCCACGACGAGCCGGCTGCTGCTGCCCGGGCCGGTCAGGACGAACACTCGGAAGGGCAAGCGAGCGCGCACGCCGATACCAATGCTGGTGTAACCCTCGTAAGTGCCGGCCCACACGATCTGGCGGAACGTCCGGTACCCGGTGACGTTGGTCAACTCGTTGGAGTTGGCGAACACGTAGGTCGGCGCGCCGGTGTGCACGTTGTACGCCGGGTTCATCACGCTGATCTGCAGGGCCGCCCCACCGCGGGTCGGCACCGGGAAGCCGCTGCCCTCGGTTCCGACCTGGGAAACGTACTGCACGTGATAGGTGCCGACCGAGCCGGACACGTCGACCACCAGCCGGTCGTAGCAGGAGTGCCGGCCAGTGCGCACGTTGTAGACCGAGGCGCTGTCGGACGGGTAGGACGGCCCGGCCCCGGTCTTGCCAGCGACCCCCACCAGATGCCGCAGTACGGACGGGTGGCGGCCTGAGCCGCGGGCGCCGCGGTCAGGCTGACGGCCAACACAATCAGGACTCCCAGCAGGAGCCTTAGCAACTTCTTCATCGCAGCCTCTCCTTCGCTCGTGTACGAGCTGGGTGACCGGACGCTCGGCGCCGTCGAACTGGTTGGGACCCAACTCGGAGTGGTGAGTCGAAGACGTCCCTGACCCCAGCATCCCACCACCCCGACGGGAACGGAATTACCGCCGAACCTCGCCGCCGCCGTTAGCGGTTCGCTGCCATTGCCGGTGCGTCCCTGGCTGAGAAGAGTCCCAGTAGCCCAGAAACCGACCGGTCGTTGTGGAGGACAAATCCCGTGGTGTCGGAGGCACATCGACCGTCTCTGCGGCACCGGATCCTGGGTGCTGCGATCGACGTCTCTCCATGGCCTCGGGGTGCGTTCCGGCCGTGAGCACGCGTTCGTCACTATTTTCGCTCCGACCTCACGCGGGATCCTGGGAAGCGGGATGATGGAGGTCAGGCGATTACTTGACAACCCCGTCCTAAGGGGGTGTGGTGTGCGTCAGTCGATCATTCACAAGACCTTGGCACAGCTGCGGGTGGTTCCGAACCTGTCAGACTACGAAGCCGAAAGATCTCGCTTCTCCTGGTCCGCCGCGCGTTCAGAGCTGGAGGACCTGCCCGGCGGCGGGTTGAACATCGCCCACAACGCCGTCACTCGGCACGCCCGGGGGCCGCTACGCGACCGGGTCGCCTTCCGCTTCCTGTCCGGCGAGAGCGCCTCGGAGCTGACCTACGGCGAGCTGGAGGCGGCCAGCAACCGGTTCGCCAACGTCCTCGCCGGGCTTGGGGTGGGCCGAAATGATGTGGTGTTCGTCCTGGCGGGCCGCATCCCCGAGTTGTACCTGGCCGTGCTCGGCAGCCTCAAGAACGGAACTCCGGTGTCGCCGCTGTTCGCCGCTTTCGGCCCCGATCCGATCGCCACGCGGCTGAACCTGGGGTCAGGCACCGTCCTGGTGACCACTGCGGAGCTCTATGAGCGCAAGGTGGCCAAGATCCGCAGCCAGGTGCCCAGCCTCCGCCATGTCCTGGTCGTCCCCGAGGCGGACGAGCCCCTGCCGGCCGGCAGCTCCGACCTGAACGCCCTGATGGCCTCGGCGTCGGACAGCTTCGACATCGTGGCCACCACGTCGCAGGACCCGGCCTTGCTGCACTTCACCAGCGGCACCACCGGCATGCCGAAGGGGGCGGTTCACGTCCACGAAGCCGTCGTCACCCATTGGAGCACCGGCAAGTACGCCCTGGACCTGCACCCCGACGACGTCTACTGGTGCACCGCAGACCCGGGCTGGGTGACCGGAATCTCCTATGGGGTCATCGCTCCTTTGGTGCACGGGGTGACCTCGGTGGTCGACGAGTCCGACTTCGACGCGGAACGGTGGTACCGGATCCTCGCCGACCAGCGGATCAGTGTCTGGTACACGGCCCCGACCGCCATCCGGATGTTGATGAAGGCCGGTCCGGAGCTGGCAAGCGCCCGTCCCCGTCCGGATCTGCGGCTGATCGCCAGCGTCGGCGAGCCCCTCAACCCAGAAGCGGTGTGGTGGGGCCAAGAAGTACTGGGCCTGCCGATCCACGACAACTGGTGGCAGACCGAGACCGGCGGCATCATGATCGGCAACACCCCGGCCTTCGACATCAAGCCGGGTTCGATGGGGCGCCCGTTGCCGGGTATCGAGGCCGCCATAGCGCTGCGCACCGAGGACGGAGGCGTACGGCTTCTCGGGGACGCAACCGAGGGCGAGCTGGTGCTGCGCAGGGGGTGGCCATCCATGTTCCGCGGCTACCTGAACAACCAGGACCGCTACGCCGCCTGCTTCGTGGGTGACTGGTACTTCACCGGCGACCTGGCCGAACGCGACTCAGATGGCTACTTCTGGTTCGTCGGTCGCGCCGACGACCTGATCAAGTCGGCGGGGCACCTGATCGGCCCGTTCGAAGTGGAGAGCGTCCTGATGGACCATCCGGCGGTCGCGGAGGCGGGCGTGATCGGCAAGCCGGACGAGGTGGCGGGGCAGGTGGTCAAGGCCTTCGTGTCACTGCACAAGGGGTTCATCGGCGACGAGGCGTTGCGGATGGACATCCTCGCTCACGCCCGGCGAAGGCTGGGTGCGACCGTTGCGCCGAAAGAGATCGCCTTCCTCGACACGCTGCCCAGGACCCGGAGCGGCAAGATCATGCGGCGGTTGCTGAGGGCCCGCGAGCTGGGTCTGCCCGAGGGCGACACCTCGACCCTGGAAGGGGGTGCGTGATGGTGGACGCGATGCAGGACCCGAATGTCGACGTCCGGCTCTTGGCCGACATGCTGCGGGTGAGACTCATGGAGGAGAAGTGCGCCGAGCTCTACGGCGCCACCAAGATCCGAGGCTTCCTGCACCTGTACATCGGTGAGGAGGCGTGCGCCACCGGTGTCCTTGCCTCGCTCGGCCCTCAGGACAACGTGGTCGCGACCTATCGAGAGCACGGGCATGCGCTGCTGAGGGGGATCCCGATGAGCGCGATCATGGCCGAGATGTTCGGCAAGGAGAGCGGTTGTGCGCACGGCCGCGGTGGGTCCATGCACCTGTTCGACGCCTCGAGGCGGTTCTACGGGGGGACGGCGATCGTCGGCAGCGGCCTGCCCTTGGCTGTCGGACTCGCGCTGGCCGATGTCATGCAGGGACGCGACGGGATCACGGCCTGCTTCTTCGGTGACGGCGCCAGCGCGGAGGGCGCGTTCCATGAGTCGCTGAACCTGGCGGCCCTGTGGCGGCTGCCAGTGCTGTTCGTGTGCGAGAACAACCTCTACGCGATGGGCACGGCCTTGCACCGGGCCCAGTCCCAGACCGACCTGTGCGCCAAGGCCGCGGCCTACGAGCTGCCCACCTCGAGCGCGGACGGCATGGACGCGCTGGCCGTGCGTGCGGCCGCGGTCGAGGCGGTGGAAGGAGTTCGGGCCGACCGTGGCCCGCGCTTCCTGGAGCTGCGCACCTACCGGTTCCGGGCGCACTCCATGTTCGACCCCGACCTGTACCGGGACAAGAGTGAGATCGAGGCGTGGAAGCTTCGCGACCCGATCCCGGCCCTGGCCGCGCAGTTGCGGGAGCACGGGCTGCTCGACGAGGCGGGCTATGCGGCGCTGGAGGCCGCCGCTGCGGCGGAGGTGGCCGATGCGGTGGCCTTCGCCGAGGGCGCGAGCCTCGAACCCGTGGCGACCCTGCTCGACAACGTCACCACCCCGGTCGCGGCGGTCGCGGCCGGCGACGGAGATGCCGGAGGCGCGCGATGAGGATGTCCTACCGCGAGGCGGTCCGGGAGGCGCTGCACGAGGCGCTGGTCCGCGATCCGCGGGTGTTCCTGATGGGTGAGGACGTCGGCCGCTACGGCGGCAGCTATGCGATGTCGAAGGGCTTCTACGACGAGTTCGGACCGGACCGGATCCGGGACGCTCCCTTGTCAGAGCTGGGTTTCGTCGGTGCGGGCGTGGGGGCCGCGATGGGTGGGATGCGTCCCATCGTCGAAGTCATGACCGTCAACTTCAGCCTGCTCGCCTTGGACCAGATAGTGAACATGGCTGCTCTGTACCGGCACATGTCCGGAGGGCAGTTCAGCGTCCCGGTCGTGTTCCGGATGGCGACCGGCGCCGGGCGCCAACTCGCCGCCCAGCACTCCCACAGCTTCGAGAACTGGTACGCGCACGTCCCCGGCCTGAGGGTCGTGGCCCCGGCCACGATCGCCGACGCCCGAGGCATGCTGCCGGCGGCGATGGCGTACTCCGACCCGGTGGTCATCTTCGAACATGTCGGGCTGTACAACGCGGAGGGCGACGTCGAGGAGTGGCGATGCGACCTCGAGCATGCGGCGATCCGCCGGCCCGGGACTGATGTGAGCATCATCACGTACGGGGGCAGCCTGCCCAAGGCGCTGTCGGCGGCCGACAGTCTGGCCGCCGAGGGCATCGATGCGGAAGTGGTCGACCTGCGGGTGCTGCGGCCGCTGGACCGCGCGGCCATCGCCGATTCGGTTCGGCGCACCCATCGCGTGGTGGTCGTGGACGAGGGTTGGCGCACCGGCAGCCTGGCCGGTGAGGTGGTCGCCGGAATCGCCGAGGAATGCCTGTACGACCTGGACGCCCCGCCCCGGCGGGTGTGCAGCGAGGAGGTGCCCATCCCGTATGCGAAGCACCTGGAGGAGGCCGCCCTGCCGCAGCCGGACAAGATCGTGGCCGCAGTGAGGGAGGTCACCAATGCGTGATTACACCCTGCCGTCGCTGGGCGCCGACATGGACCAGGGCAGGTTGATCGAGTGGTTGGTCCAGCCAGGCGACCCGGTGCACAAGGGGCAGGCATTGGCGGTGGTGGACACGTCCAAGGCCGCGATCGAGGTCGAGATCTGGTTCGACGGGGTTGTCGGCGAACTGCGAGCAGCACCCGGCCAGATGATCCCGGTGGGGGCCGTCATGGCCACCATCGTCGCCTCCGGTGAGGCGCCAGAGCCCGTTGCGGCTGCGGCGCCGCATTCGGTCGGGCAGGCGGAGACGGAGCTGACGGAGAGGCCGACCCCCCGGCCGATGGCGAGCGCATCGCACCTTGAGGTGGGCGGGGTCAGGCGACGGGTCTCACCCGCCGCCCGCAAGCTTGCCGAGGAGCGAGGGGTGGACCTGGCCGCTGTGAGCGGCACCGGTCCACTCGGCGCCGTGACTCTGTCCGACGTGGAGCAGGCAGCGGCCGAACTGGCTGCCCGGCCGACGCCACCCGTCGAGGCTGTGGGGCCGGCCGAACGCCAAGCCCTCGTACGGCAGGCCATCGCAACCGCGATGAGCCGGTCCAAGCGCGAGATCCCCCATTACTACCTGTCCCAAACCATCCCTATGGCCCGCGCCGTCGACTGGCTCACCGCCCAGAACACGGGACGTTCGATCAGCGAACGCGTGCTGATCGCTGTGGTGCAGCTCAAGGCCGTCGCTCGCGCTCTGGCGGACTTTCCTCAGCTCAACGGCTTCTTCATCGATGGCGCCTTCCAGCCCGCGCCGACGGTCCACATCGGTGTGGCGATCTCGCTGCGGCAGGGCGGGTTGGTCGCCCCGGCGCTGCACGATGTCGCCGCCAAGGACATGCCCCAGCTGATGCGGGAGCTTTCCGACCTGGTCGCGAGGACCCGTGCGGCATCGCTCCGCGGCTCGGAGCTGGCCGACCCCACCATCACCGTGACCAACCTCGGCGACCAGGGCGTCGAAGCGGCGTTCGGCATCATCAGCCCCCCCCAGGTCGCGCTCGTCGGTTTCGGCCGGATCGCTCCCCGACCCTGGGTGAGCGAAGACGGGACGGTGGCCGCCGTCCCGACCGTCACCGCGAGTCTCGCCGCCGACCACCGGGTGACCGATGGACACACCGGTGCGATGTTCCTGACGGCCCTGTACGACTGTCTGCAACGGCCCGAAGACCTGTGACTGACGACGTGTGAGGAGCAAGATCATGAATGACACCGAACTCCGGGCAGCGGTCATCGCCGAGTTGCGCACCATCGCCCCGGAAGTCGACGGAGACGAGCTCAGAGATGACCGGCCGCTACGCCGCCAGGTCGACCTCGACTCCCTCGACTGGCTCAACTTCCTCGTGGGTCTCCACCAGCGCCTCGCAGTCGAGATTCCAGAGGCCGACTACCCTCAGCTCGCCACTCTCGATGATCTGATCGGCTATCTCAGGGCCCGCCTGTGAATCCTGCCGCGCATGGTGGGTGGACGCGCTTCGCCAGTGGGTCGATGGCGTCACCGAGCAACGGGGTCAGTACTCACGCGGCATCGACAACTGCCTCACGGGCTTGGTACCTCGGCACTGATCCGCACACCGCGGCCCAGCGGGCCACGTACGGATCGTGACAGCCGGACCCTGGGGGAGGGCGTCCGGAGGGCAGTTGTTGGCTCAGTCGACCCCGGGGAACCTTGGACGGATCATTTGGCCGCGAGCCTCGCGGCCGCCTCGCGCCGGTGACGTGCTGTGACCATCCGGACGCCACTCACCCTGGCAACCGTCCACCCCGACGACGGGCTGCGCGCGGCCCTCGGGCAGGCTCCCGTCGAGGTCGTCGAGGAGGTGGCCCGCTCCGGGATCCGGGGCCGCGGGGGAGCCGGCCAAGTACGCCATCGGCGTCCTGATCGCCGTGTTGGGGTTGGCCGGATTGGCGCTGACCTGAGCGCTTCGAGATGACGCGCGTCGCCTCGACAATCTCGGAGTGACGACCCTCCCTGCCCAAGCGTGGGGTAGAGCCCTTACACCAGTCTGCGACAGACCCCATTCCAGGGGATGGATGCCGTAACCGTTCAGCCAACCCGCCAGCGAGGGTGACGGGCCGGAACCACCATCACCGGCATGGTGGCGAACTCCAGCACATGCTGAGTGGTGTTCCCCAGATGCTGCAGCACATGTCCGGGCCGCCCGACCCGGGCCAGCAGGATCAGATCGGCGTCGCACGTCAGGGCCTCGTCGAGGATCTCGGCGGCCACGTTGCCGAACCGCTCCACGGTCACGACGTCCACGCCCGCCGCCGTCCCCAGCGCGGCCACGTGCCGCAGGGCGGCTTGCGCCGACAGATCTCCTTCGCGGGTCGGGTCCGGGGATCCGTCAGGGGTGCGTGGCGCCGCCTGCGAGACCACGGACACCGCCCGCAACCGGGCCGAGAGGCGGCGGGCCACCGCGACGGCCACTTCTGCGGCGTAGAACGCCGCCGGCGAATCGTTGACGGCGAGCAGGATCACATCGGTCATCGCGACTCCACCCTTCCACGTGGGCTGGACGCCCGCGCTGCGGCCCCTGATCCGGCGACGGCGTCCGCAGCCCAGCGCAGCCGGAGGTTCTCCTGGAGCTCTTGCTCTTGGAGCTGGCGTCGGATGGTGTCCAGCTCGCTCTCAAGCCTTGGGACCCAGCGTTTCTGCACAGCCCGCAATCGGGTCCGGGTGGCGGTGAGGTCTGCGGCCACCAGGCGCACGGCCCGCTCAGCTGCGGCCTGCCGAACAGCGGCGGCCAGCGCTGCCCTTGCCGCGGTCGCCGCGTAGGTCAGTGCGGAGCTGGCCCCGGCGGGGGCCGCGACCGGGATTTCGCATTGCGCGTCCTCTGGGTAGGTCACTCCCATCGCGCCCCCCCATTCGACCCGTACGTCGGCTGGCGTCAGTGGTGCGGCCGATGCGATCATCTCGCGTCCGTCCAGCGCGGCGGCGCGTGCCAGCCAGGACTCCGCGTCTCGAGCCGCCGCGAGCCACACCTGTTCGGTGCGGGCCGCTTTGAGGTGAAGCCGCTCAAGCTCATCGGCGAGGATGCGCTGCTTGCGGTCCAGCAGCTCGGCGCCATGTCGAGCCGTCAGCAGACGCCGCTCGACCCTCAGCTTTCCGGCGCGTCCGGTGGCGGTCACGGCGCGCTCCTCGGAAGCGGGAGGTAGCGGTCCAGCAGGTCTGTGGACACCATGGTCAGCTCCCGTCGTGGCAGGGTGCCCAGGGCGGACCACGCCCGTCCGAGCGTTTCCTCCAAGGAACGGAACTCACTGGGTCCCTGGCTGAGCAAGTCCTGTTCCAGGTGACTGCGAAAGGCCACGTATCGCCGATCGGTCTCGCTGAGTGAGTCAGCCCCCACAAGTTCGGCGAGCTCCGCGGCCTGCCGGGCCCTGGCCATCGCCGAGAGAACCTGGGCGGCCACGTCCAGGTGGTCCTCCCTCGTGCGGCTGGCCCCGGCGCCGCTGCGCATCAGCCGGGAAAGCGACGACAAGACGTCGACCGGGGGGTATACGCCGCGAGCATCGACCTCGGTGGAGAGCACTATCTGCCCCTCGGTGATGTAGCCGGTGAGGTCTGGCACGGGATGGGTGATGTCGCCTCCTGGCATGGTCAGTACCGGGATGATGGTCACCGAACCTTCGTGCCCCCGAATGCGGCCGCAGCGCTCGTACAGGCTGGCGAGGTCGCTGTAGAGGTACCCCGGGTAGCCACGGCGGGCGGGGATCTCGCGGCGGGCGGCCGACACTTCGCGCAGTGCCTCCGCGTAGCTGGTCATGTCCGACATGATCACCAGCACGTCGTCGCCCTCGGTGTAGGCGAGGTACTCGGCGACAGTCAGGGCGATCTTGGGAGTGAGCAGCCGTTCGATCACCGGGTCGTCCGCCGCGTTGAGCAGCAGCACCAACTCGCCTGCGGCTGATCGCTCCTCCAGCCGGTCACGCACGTAGTAGATGTCCGCGTGAGTCAGACCCATCGCCGCGAACACCACCCGGAAGGGGCGGCCGCTGGATGTGGCCTGGGCCGCGATCTGAGTTGCGAGAGTCAGATGCGGCATTCCCGGCACGGAGAAGATGGGCAGCTTCTGTCCCCGCACCAGCGTGTTGAGCGCGTCAATGACTGAGATCCCGGTGATCACCGGCTCTGCTGGCGGTTCCCGATGGACAGGGTTGAGCGGCCACCCGCTCAGCGGCATCGTCGTGTCGCCGGTCACTGGCGGTCCGCCGTCCAATGGCTCACCGCGACCGTTGCAGGTACGGCCCAGCCAGCTGGTCCCGACCGGAATCTGAAGCGGTTGGCCCGCGAATCGCACCTGGACGCCACCGGCGCGCATCGCGTCGGTACCCTCCAGGACCTGCAGCGTCACCAGGTCGTGGTCGACCTCTAGCACCAGCGCGTGCCGCTCGTCGGCAAGCCGGCCCCGGCCCTCCACCTCGACGATGGCGTATTCGTCCCATCCCACGCCGGCCACGTCACCTAGTACGAGCAGCGGGCCGCGCAGCTCACGAACGTCACTGTGGGAGACCTGGTTGAACGGCTGGGTCATGGCAACTGCTCCAGCCGCCCCAGGAACTCAACTCGCCGGGAGTCCACACCCTCGGCGTCACTGGGACCCAACTCTTCGCGGGCGCGAAGCACCGGCCCGAAGTCAAGGTCCTCTACGGTCGTCGCTGCGACTCCGCGTGCCACCAGAAGCTGGCAGGCGTCCACCACGTCCAGGACCATGTCGAGCAGTGCGCAAGCCTTGTCCGCCGTACAGAAGCTGTCGTTGGCGCTCAGCGCGTTCTGCAGCAGTACTCCGTCCCGCAACAGCCGGCCACCGAGAAGCACCATCCGCTCGTGACCTGGCAGTGTCGACTGACCGATGATCTCCGCCAGCGAGCTGAGCCGGTCGGCCTCGGCCAACAGCGCCGTCGCCCGGCCTCGCCGCCGGGCCCAGCCCGGGTCCCCTCGCTCGGCGTGCCAACGGCCCA
>Ga0209540_10002924_pt1 | contig 11877 bp, 11 predicted proteins | sample BarGraIncu01121A_FD_184501 | JGI IMG/M metagenome (GOLD analysis project Ga0209540, IMG submission 184501) | Arctic peat soil microbial communities from Barrow, Alaska - Barrow Graham LP Incubations 011-21A (SPAdes) (version 2) | ecosystem: Environmental > Terrestrial > Soil > Wetlands > Peat... | reverse complement strand
AGGATTGAAGCCATGCGGGGCCTGGCCTAAGAAGTTCCTAAGAAAACCCGAAACCCCTGGTCCTGTCGGCAGCCTCGAGCCGTTACTTCGAACGCGCAACTACAGGCATCGCGCGTCGCGATGCTCTCGCTAGCTCGCCTTGAACATAGTTACACGCGCACGCGTGGACAGATGATTTCCGCCGAAAGCAGTCGATGTAGAGGAGCGGGCGGCCCGTCCTCTCGCGTCGAGATCCGCTCGAATCCCTCTAAAGGGTGTTCCTGCCATCGAGCTAATGACCTTTAGTTTTGAGTGCGGCGGGCCGATTAGGTCAAACATGCGGCGTTTCACACTTACAACTCAGTTCGGGATCCTCAGTGCGGCACTGGTGGTCGTCGTCGGCTTGGTCTTTCACGCCGGGCTGTATGTCGCGATCGCCCTAGCGGTTCTCTACCTCGCCCAGCTCGCCTTCGTGGCGAGCGCTTCCAAGAAACTGCGTATCCAGGTTGAGGAGAACGAGTACCAGGCTCTCCACGACACGCTGACTCGCCTTCCCAACCGAACGCTCTTCCGCGACCGTATGGAGCAGGCGATCCTGCAGGCGCGTCGCGAGGACTCTCGCTTCTCTCTCCTGATCATGGACCTCGACAGGTTCAAAGAGATCAACGACACGCTTGGTCATCGCAACGGCGACCTAATCCTGCAGGCCATCGGCCCGCGCCTGCGCAACCTGCTGCGCGATGTCGACTCGATCGCCCGCTTCGGCGGCGACGAGTTCGCTGTGCTTCTGCCCGGAGCGGCGAGCGCGGACGCGGCGATGCGCGTGGCCAGCAAGATCGCGACGGCGCTGTCGAGGCCGTTCATGTTGAAGGGCCTCACGCTCGACGTCGAGACTTCGATCGGTATTTCCCTCTTCCCCGACCACGGAAACGACGTGGACACGCTGATCCAGCGCGCCGACGTCGCGATGTACATGGCCAAGGAAGCGCATGCCGGTTTCGAGGTTTACCAGGCCGATCGCGACCAGAACACGCCCAAGCGTCTGGCGCTCCTCGGCGAGCTGAGGCGGGCGCTCGAGAACAAGGAGCTGGTGCTTTTCTACCAGCCAAAGGCCGACATCAAGACTGGCAAGGTCGACTCCGTCGAGGCGCTGCTGCGCTGGCAGCATCCCGAGCATGGGTTGACCTTCCCGGATGACTTCATTCCGCTGGCCGAGCACACCGGCTTGATTCGCCCGCTCACGCTCTACGTCCTCAACGAGGCGTTGGCGCAGAGTCACCAGTGGCAAGAGCAGGGGATCAAGCTCAACATTGCGGTCAACCTCTCGGCGCGCAACCTACTCGACACCGAGCTCCCCGACGACGTCGCCCAGCTTCTCGAGACCTGGCAAGTGGACCCGAGCCTGCTCAAGCTGGAGATCACCGAGAACACGATCATGGTCGATCCGCCCAAGGCGCTCGAGGTGCTGACGAAGCTGCGGGATCTCGGCGTCGGGCTGTCGATCGACGACTTCGGCACCGGTTACTCGTCGCTCTCGTATCTGCGCAAGCTGCCGGTGGAAGAGATCAAGATCGACCGCTCCTTCGTGATGAACATGCCGCAGAGCGAGAACGACCAGCAGATCGTGCGCTCGACCATCGACCTCGCGAGCGGCCTCGGGCTCAAGGTCGTCGCCGAGGGCGTCGAGACGAAGGACACATGGCGCGAGCTCGCAGAGTTCGGTTGCGATGTCGTCCAGGGCTACTTCCTGACGCGGCCGATTCCGCCGCAGGAGCTGATCGAATGGCTGTCCAAGCCCATCGACGCTCCGATCAGTGAAAAAGCGCACTCGCGTAAGAAGGCTGCCGGCCTCAAGGCCGTGTAGGCCTGGCGGGGTAGGTTCTACACAGGTGGTCTGAGCACCGCGAACTGGTCGGTGATCTCCAGGCTGCGCGAGCGGAATCGGAAGAGCGCCGCCGGACGGCCGCCGCTGGGGCCCGAGGCGCGCCTTTCTCCGGTCGCCACGAGTAGCTCGCGCCGCAGCAGCACGCGCTGCAGGTTCGTCGCCGAGACTTCGTGCCCGAGCGCGGCAGCGTAGAGATCGCGCAGCTGGGAGATCGAGAAGGAGTGTGGCGCGAGCGCGAAGCCGATGTTGGCGTATGAGAGCTTGGCGCGAAGCCTCTCCCTGCCGGCGAGGATGATGGCGCCGTGATCGAAGGCCGTCTCGGGTAGCTGGTCGACGGGGTGCCAGCCCGTGTCGCCGGGAAGCTCGGGGTCGAGGTCGCTTGGCACGAGCCCCAGGTATGCGGTTGCGACTTGCCATTCGCTTGGGTGGCGGACGGGGTCGCTGGTCGTCACGAGTTGTTCGATGTGTGAGAGCTCGCATACGTCGACCTTCTCGGCCAAGTGGCGGCGGATCGAGTCCTCGAGGGTCTCGCCGCCCAGCAGGTAACCGCCGGGGAGGGCGAAGGCCCCGGCGAACGGCGCTTGCGCCCGCTGCCAGAGGAGCACCTGTAAACGGCCGTTACGTACCTGAAGTACAACGGCGAGTACGACGTGGGTTGGCTTCTCGTGCGTGGGCGTTCCTGTCTGGAGGGCGAAAACCTGGTAGACTTCCGAACAGGTTTTCTACTTATAGGCGATAACTTAGCGGACCAGTGAGTAAGTGACCAAACCAACCGTCAACGACGGCAGAGAGAAGCGAGTCGATCTGCTCGTTGTCGGGTCCGGCATTGCCGGGCTCGTCACCGCTATCACGGCGGCAGGTCAAGGCGCCGACGTGATGGTCGTCTCCAAGGGGACGCTGTCGTCCTCGGCTTCGTATCACGCGCAGGGCGGCATCGCGGCGGCCTGCGGAGACGACGACAGCCCCGAGCTGCATGCGGCCGACACGATCAACGCCGGTCGCGGGCTATGCCGGCCGAGCGCCGTCGAGACGCTGGTCGAGGAGGCTCCCGCCCGCATCGACGATCTGCAAGCCTGGGGCGTCCGCTTTGAGCCCGAGCCGGGGCTCGAGGGCGGGCACTCACGCTCGCGCGTGTTCCACTCGCGTGGGGCCGAGACCGGGCGGGAGATCGAGTTGGCGCTTGCCCGGCAGGTGCGCGCAGACAGCCGCATCCGCGTCGTCGAAAACGAGCGCGTGCTCGGGCTCTGGCGCTCGCGTGGACGCTGCGCCGGGATCATCGCGGCGCGAGGGCCGATCTCTTCGCCGGCCACGTTGCTGGCGACCGGCGGAGCCGGGGCGCTCTGGTCGCGAACGACGAACCCGCGCGGGGCGCTCGGTGAGGGAATCGCCATGGCCTATCGAGCCGGCGCCGCGGTTGCCGACCTCGAGTTCATGCAGTTCCACCCGACCGCCTTGTCGGCTAACGGCATGCTGCTGAGCGAGGCGCTTCGTGGCGCAGGTGCGCTGCTTCTCGACACGAGCGGCGAGCGCTTCACCGACGAACTGGCGCCTCGCGACGTCGTGGCGCGGGCGATCGCCGCGCGAGGCAGCGCCCTGCTCGATCTTCGCCCGATCGACCGGGGGCGCTTCCCGGCTCTGATCGACCGCATCCGCGAGGCCGGCTTCGACCCCGACACCGAGCCGGTGCCGGTCGCTCCCGCGGCGCACTACACGCTGGGTGGAATCGTCACAGATCTCGACGGTCGCAGCGCGCTGCCCGGACTCTATGCGGCCGGGGAGTGCGCCTGCACGGGCGTTCACGGCGCGAACAGGCTGGCCTCGAACTCGCTGCTCGAATGCGTCGTCTTTGGCCGGCGCGCGGCACTCGCGGCGCTGGCGGATGCGCCGCTCGGCTTCGAGCCCGAACCAGCCGAAGCGCTAACCGCGGAGGTCGATCGGGTTGACCGAAAGCTGCGCGTGCAGATGTGGCAAGGGGCCGGGTTGGTTCGCGACGCGGCCGGCCTGGAGCCGCTGCGCAGAGCCTCGGCGCTGGTTCCGCGCCTGGTGGCCGAGTGCGCGCTGCATCGCCGCGAGAGCCGGGGCGTCCACTTCCGCTCCGATTTCCCGATCGAGGAGCCGGAGCTGGCGGCTCATACCGTCCTTCACCAGGGACGAGAGCCGCTGTTCGAGCGATGGAGCTGACCCGTCAGGAGATCGAAAGCGCCGCGGCCGACGTGGTTGCGCGCGCTCTGGTCGAGGACATCGGACTCGGCGACCTAACAAGCCGGGCGCTCTTCGGCCCGGAAGAGCGCTGCCGGGCGAAGGTACTGCTCAAAGAGAAGGGAGTCGTCTGCGGCCTGGCTGTCGCTCGCGCCGCGTTCCGCAGGCTCGACGAGACGATTGAGCTCGAGCCGCTGGTCGAGGACGGGGCGCTTGTCGGTGAGATACCGCGAGAGCTTGTCCGGCTGACCGGCCACACGCGGGCGATTCTCGGCGCCGAGCGGGTCGCCCTGAACCTGCTCGGGCGCTTGTCGGGGATCGCCACGCTCACGCGGGCGTTCGTCGCGGCGGTCGAGGGCACCGGGGCGGCTATCCTCGACACGCGGAAGACGACGCCTGGGCTGAGGGCTCTGGAGAAGTACGCGGTTCAAGTCGGTGGGGGCGTCAACCACCGCATCGGTCTCTACGACGCCGTGCTGGTCAAGGACAATCACCTGCGTCTCGCCGGCGGCGTCGAGGAGGCGGTTCGCCGCCTGCGCAGCTCGGTTCGGCTGCAACTGGAGGTCGAGGCCGACACGCTCGAGCAAGTCGAGCAGGCGCTCGGGCTCGGCGTGGAGCGCATCCTGCTAGACAACATGAGCCCGACCGAGGTGGCCGCCGCAGTGGGGCTGGTTGCCGCGCGCGCCCAGCTGGAGGTGTCGGGTGGCGTAACGCTCGAAAACGTGCGCGCCTACGCGGAGACAGGAGTGAACGCGATCTCGATCGGTGCTCTGACCCACTCCGTCCGCTCGCTCGACGTCTCGCTGGAGGTGCTGGAGCCTTGACGAGCGAGCTCGTCGAGTCGCTGCAGGAGGAGGTGAGATCTCTCGCGCGCGCGCGCGAGGCTGTGATCCTCGCTCACAACTACCAGCTGCCCGAGGTGCAGGATGTGGCCGACTTCGTGGGCGACTCGCTTGGGCTCTCGCGCGAGGCGGCGCGCGCCGAAGGGCAGGCGATCGTGTTTTGCGGCGTCCACTTCATGGCCGAGACGGCGAAGATCCTCTCGCCCGAGAAGACCGTCCTGATTCCCGATCTCGCGGCCGGCTGCTCGCTTGCCGACTCGATCGACGCCGATCAACTGCGGGCCTGGAAGGCGAAGCATCCCGGCGCCGTGGTCGTCTCCTATGTCAACACCTCCGCCGCGGTCAAGGCGGAGAGCGACTACTGCTGTACGTCGGGCAACGTTCGCGCGGTGATCGAGTCGATTCCGGCCGAGAAGGAGATCCTCTTTCTGCCCGACCTCTACCTTGGTCTCTGGGCCGAGCGGGTGAGCGGACGCCGACTTCATCTCTGGCTCGGCGAGTGCCACGTGCACGCCGGCATCCGCCCGCACGATGTCGATCGCGTTCTGGCCGAAGCTCCAGATGCCGAGCTGCTCGTCCATCCCGAATGCGGCTGCGCCAGCCAGGCGATGGCCTTCGCCGGCGAGCGCGCGCACATCCTCTCGACCGAGGGGATGCTCACCTTTGCGGAGCGCAGCGAGAGCGCTCGCTTCAAGGTCGCAACCGAGGTCGGGATCCTGCACCGGCTGCACAAGGAGCTGCCCGGCAAGAGCTTCGAGCCCGTCAATGGCGAGGCCGTCTGCCGCTTCATGAAGATGATCACGCTCGAGAAGCTGCGCGACTCGCTGCGTGACTGGCGCTACGAGGTGACGGTCGATCGGGAGATCGCCGCCCGCGCAAGAACGGCGATCGAGCGCATGGTGGCGACCGGCTGATACCCGCCGAAAGTCCGCGCGCAGAGCGCGCGAAGACTCACGGCGGCACGAGCTCTGTGTACGAGTCTCCGCGCCTTCGGCGCGTGCGACTGGTCTGCGCTAAAGCGCTCGCTTGGCCGGTCGGTCGTTGTGTGGGGTGTTCGAATTGTGGAAAGCGGGGGACGGCGTTTGCTGAGCCGCGCCCGCGCAGGTCGGTCGCGGCGGCCGGTAGTGCGAAGAATCCATGATCTGAGCCTGGAGCCTATTTCGCTAGGCCCGCACGCCCGATGCGGCCGTTTCGCGGCGCCAGGAACCGCTCGAGTCGCTCACCGCACTACCAGTGCGCTTTCGCGTCTCCTGTGGTCCCTGCCATCCACGCCTCGACCACCTCGAACGCGCCCGCTTAGCGAAATCGGTTCTTAGGGCCAGCTCGAGCTCTGTGGGTTCAGGTCGAGGCTCCCGCCGTCAACGCAGTCGCCGGAAAGGCTGTAGTCGACCGGCATACGCGGCTGCTCGACGGCGAGGAAGTGGGCGGCCACGGCACTTGCCTCGGCGGGCGGCGAGCCGAGGCGCCCGGCGACCTGTGCCAGTTTTTGGATCGCATAGCATTGGGTCGCGCTTTCGTCTCGGACGCCGCGCAGGTGCTGGGACTCGTGGCTGAGCACGAGCGCCGCGTAGACGGCTCTCTCGACCTTGTCGGAGCAGGGAGTGAGGCCGAAGACACAAGCGAAATCGGCGCGCTTGCGGGTTGCGCCGTACGCGGATAGGTCGCTACAGACAGAGGGCTCGAGGTGAGTCGTGTTACTTGGCTTGCCCGTTGCGTCGAACATCACCGATCCTCCGCTGCTGATGTCGACGAGACCGCGCAGAAAGCCGGGGCAGTCCACGCTCACGGGCCGGCCCGCGATCTCGCTTGCCACTCCGCTGAGCCTGTGATCCAGGCCCAGCTCACGCCTAGCTTCCCAGGCAACAAGCGCCAGGGCGACAAGAGCCAAGGCCACGAGTACGCGCACCCTTCCAGCTTCGGCAAGAGGCCGGAGCCTCTTGAGGGCCGCCGCTATATCAGTGCTGGAGTAGGTATCGTCTTGGCCTTGATGTTAAAAAACCGCCTCGAACGTGAAAAACGGGCACGAGTCGGCTCTCGGATTACTGGCCGAGCACTTTCGAGGCGCGGCGGCTTTGGCGCCGTCTTGGCGCTCGCCGCCACTCTCATCTCGCTTGCGCTACCGGCTCCTGCCCTGGCAGCGCCGAGTGGTTTCACGCCTTGTGCCAATACGCGCGGTTTCTTCTGCGGCCAGGTGGTCGTGCCCGTGGATCGCAGCGGCCTTGCTGTTCTCACGACCACGACGATAAGCCTGCACGTGATGTGGCGACCGGCGGAGGTCGCCGATAGCAATGGGGCGATCTTCGCGCTCGCCGGTGGGCCCGGTCAGGCGGCTCTCCCGTTCGCGGCCGATTTCGCCGTGGCGCTCGCGCCTGCATTGAAGACGCGCGACCTTGTTGTCTTCGACCAGCGCGGGACCGGCGCCAGCGCTCTCGACTGCCCGAGCGCTGCCACGGCCACGAGTTTTTCTCAGTATGTTCAGGGGTGCGCCGCCGAGCTTGGTCCGGCGCGTTCCTACTACACGAGCAAGGACTCGGCTCTCGACCTGGACGCCGTACGCGCGGCTGTGGGCGTCGACAAGGTAACCATCTACGGTGTTTCCTACGGCACGTACGTGGCCCAGCTCTACGCCAGGCTGTTTCCCGCGCACACGGCGGCGCTCGTGCTCGATTCGGTTGTTGCCTCGACTGGAGTCGATGTCTTCCTTCGCTCCAACTTCACCTCGATCTCCAGCGTACTGGCCGCGAATTGCTCGAAGAAGCTGTGTCGCGGCATCACCGGCACGCCTTACCGCGATTTCAGGCAACTCGTCGCTCGCGTCCGGGCGAAAGGCTCGCTGCCGCTGCGTTACGTCAACACGGCGGGAAAGGTACACGGCATGAGGATTGGTCAGGCCGACCTCTTTTTCTTCATGGCCGAGGTGTACAGCTTCGACGCCGCCCTCCGCGCCCGTCTGCCGGGCGCGGTTCGCTCAGCTCTTGCCGGCGATCCCTACCCACTGGGGCGCCTGTTTGCGCCGTCTCCAGCGGGAACGGTCCCTAACGCGGAACAGAGCAACACGCTGTATCTGGCCACGAGATGCACCGAGGAGAGCTTCCCCTGGTTGCCAAGCGATAGCACCAGCGCCCGCACGAGCAAACTGTCGATCGCGCTCAATGGGATCTTGGCGAGCGCTTTCGATCCCTTCACGCCCGCGACCTCCCTCAACGCCTCGGACGCCAACTTCTGCCTCTACTGGCCCGCGCCGACAGTGCCTGTCAATCCCATCGTTACCGCTCCTCCGCCGAACGTCCCGGTGCTGGTTCTGAGCGGCCAGGAGGACGATGCGACTCCGGCTGTCGAGGGGCAGGAAGTAGCCGCCCTGTTCCCGCAGGCCAAACGCGTCATCGTTCCCTTCACCGGTCACAGCGTCACGACCGACATCTGGCCGAATGCCGATACCTGTGTCACACGAGCGCTCACGAGCTTCTTTGGCGGCACCGCCGTCGCCTCCTGTCCGTATGTCACGCCCTTCTTCAGGCCCGTGAAGCGCGACCCGGTCGCGCTGGCCAAGGTCAAGCCCGTGAAGCTGACGGGAATTCGCGGCCGGACTGTTGGAGCCGTTCTCGGAACGCTCAGCGACGTGACCATGACAGAGCTTTCGGGCGCGGGGCCGACCGTGGGACTGCGCGGCGGCAACTTCACGGGGCCGGTCGCGAGCCTGCGGCTGCGTAAGATCGTCTACGTTCCCGGCGTCGTCGTGAACGGAAAGCTGAATCTCGTGAACGGGCTGGCCAAGGTGACCGTAAGCGGCAAGGGCGCCCGCGGCAGGCTCGTCGTTCACCGCTACAAGAAGATCACCACCGTCAAGGGGACGCTCGACGGAAAGCGCCTGAGCATCAAGACCCACACCTCCCCAAACGACTCCACTGTGGCCACTCGCCTACCCGGAATGCTAGGCCTGAGTCTCGCCGCACGCGCCCGATCTTCTACGAGCCTATTCCGCTAGGCCGGGAACGGCCGATGCGGCCGTTTCGCGGCGCCAGTGGCCACCCGAACCGCTCGACGCACCACCGGTGCGCCTTCGCGGCCCGTCCGACCCCTGGCATCCACGTACCGACCACCTCAGCCGCGCTTCCCTAACGGGAGAGGCTCTAGGAGCTCGTTTCGACCGGCAAACATGCCGACTGGGCGCCGGCCGGGGAGCGCCGCGCCGTGCCGAGCGCTCCGATCTTCGGCATTAATTCAGGGGGAAGTAGGCTACCCGCGTGAGGACTTTCGCCATTAATGCGGCGAGCCTGCTCGATTCGAGCGGGAGCGAGCGCCTGCACGGGATTCGCTCGCGCGTGCCGCTCGACGTGCTCGTGCCGGAGATCGCGAGGGAAGAGCGGTGAGCGAGAACGAGCGCCTGCGAGTGGTTCAGTTCCTACGAGCGCTCGACGAAGCGATCTGCGATCGGCGAGAGATGTTTCCCGGCGGAGCGGCGACGCTCTCGGATAGCGATCTGCCGGCCGTCCTGAACATGAACCTGCTCAGGGTCGAGTCCATGCCCGACCGGCTCTCGCTCCAGGAGCTCGAGTCGGAGGCCGGGCGCATTGCGGGCGAGGCCGAGAGGCTACAGGGCCGGCTCGCCTTTCGTCGCGTGATCGCCTACGACGAGGAGATCGGCGCCAGGCTCGCGCTCGGCTTCGAGCAACTCGAGCGCTGGCAGGCCGAGCGAGTCGTCTTGATGGCTCAACACGGTCGGCCCGATCGCGTCGTCGACGCGGGCTTCGTGAGAGAAGTCGCGCTCGACGAGCTCGAGCCCGCGAGAAAGCGCTACCTACTCGATCGCTCCGGCGGCAACGAGAAGCTCGTTCGCCAGGAGCTCGTAGTGCCGCGCAGACTCGCCGCGGCCGGCGAGCTGCGCTTCTTCGCGGCTTTCGTCGAGGGAGAGATTCGCTCCTTCTGCGAGCTGTACAACGACGACAGCGGTGTCGCCGTTGTCCGCTCGGTTGCGACTCTGAAGACTCACCGGCGCGCCGGTCTGGGCCGGGCCACCGTCTCCCACGCCGTTCGTCGCAGCCAGGCGCTCGGCCACGACCTGACCTTCCTACGCGCTGTCCATGACGACTGGCCCAAGAACCTCTACGGCGAGCTGGGATTCGACGCGATCGGGATGATCTATCGCTTCGCGGGCCGGCCGCCGGCGGGTTAGGCGCGGCCGTGCGGCCAGCCGACCGCCGAACGCCGGATCAGTACGGCGCTGGCCCCGATCAGGCCCAGCGTCGCAGCGGCCAACGAGATACCGACCAAGCCGCCAAAGAAAAAGACAAGCGTCGGTGATCCCACGAGCACGGCTATGCCGATCAGGGCAAGGATGTTGGCTCCGGCGGTCTTCTTGATAAGGAGCACCAGCGCGAGTAATAGAAAGAGCGCCGGCGGGACCAGGAGTGTGGCCGCGTAAAAAACCTGCTCGGCACGGCCGCCGCCATCGGGCCGGTGGACGACGCCATAAAAGGCGGCAAAAGCGACGATCGCTGTCACAGCGACCGCCAGAGTGAGGGCTCCGAGACGACGCACGCCTCCTATTCTGAAACATTCGTTACGAGTGTGCACGAGGGTCGTGCATCACACCGCCCCAGCTCGAGTGCTAGAGGCGGGCGCGGTTTGCTCGGTCTTCCCGCAGGAACTCGAGCCAGCGGTCGCGCCAGTATCCGCACTCGGGTATCGTCGCCGCGCCGAGCGAGTGCCAGGCAGCGACGAAGACTCCGCGTAGCTCGACCATCAGCTCGAGCAGCTGGGCATCCGGCGGCCGCCCGTAGGCTGCGAGGGCTTCGCGCCAGGGGAGGTCTCGCCCGAGCCTTCTCGCCGCGGCCTGGAGGGTTGCCAGATCCCATTCGATCGGGCCGAGGCAGCCGTCCTCGAGATCGATCCAGATGGTTCCGCGCGCGCTTTCCATGATGTTTTGGAAATGGGCGTCGCCGTGCAGCGGGCGCTCATCGAAACGCTCCGGGAGCAACGAGACCAGTCGTTTCTTTTCGCTTTCGAGCAGTTCGAGGTTCTCGGCTGTGAGCAGCCGCCGCGCCTCTATCCGCTCGAGCAGGAGATCGAGCTCGAGGAGGGGCCTGAAGGGCGGAAGGAAGCTCGCACGGCGAGGATCGAGATCGTGGATGCGGCGCAGCGAGCGGGCTGCCGCCCTCGCGTCGAGCGGGCGCGGTATTTCCCTTTCGAGCTCCCAGAAGGAGATGACGAGCCCTTCCGAGCGGTGCGGGCCGGGCGGCACGAGGGTGCTTGGCCGCGCCGCCTCGATACCGCTCTCGGCGAGCAGGGCGGCGAAAGTGAGCTCGCTTTGGGCATTCTCGAGCGGATCGCGGATCTCCGCCGCCGCGGTCGGGATGCGGGCGAGGATAGGCTCCGGGTAAAGCTCGAGGAGCAGGTTGAAGCCCTCGTTGACGATCCGAGGTTCGTCGCAGCGAATCCCGTGCTCGGCTGCCAGCGCGACGGCCGCGGCTGCCTCCCGCCTCATGGCGCGTCGAGGCCGAGAATCTCCGCTAGCCTCTCGCGGCGCCGGATCAGGCGTGCCTGGCCGCCGGAGACGAGCAGCGCGGGCGGCCGGGTCAGGACGTTGTAATTGGAGGCCATGCTGAGCGTGTAGGCGCCGGTGTCGGGAACGGCCAGCAGGTCGCCGCGCTTTGGTTCCGGCAGCGCAACGCGCCTGACCAGAACGTCGCCGGACTCGCAGTGCTTGCCGCAGACCGTGTAGGAACGGTCGCTCGGCTCAGCGGCGCGATTGGCGAGCAAGGCCTCGTAGCGGGCGCCGTAGAAGAGAGGGCGCGGGTTGTCGGAGTAGCCACCGTCCACCGCCACCCAGGGTGGGCCCTCGGCGGGCTCCTTGACGACGCCGACCGTGTAGAGGGTGAAGCCGGCCTCGCCCACGAGCGAGCGACCGGGCTCGAGGATGAGCCCCGGGCGAGGCAGACCGTGCGCGGCGAAGTCGCGCGCCAGCCGCGCCTC
>Ga0209540_10002923_pt1 | contig 11880 bp, 10 predicted proteins | sample BarGraIncu01121A_FD_184501 | JGI IMG/M metagenome (GOLD analysis project Ga0209540, IMG submission 184501) | Arctic peat soil microbial communities from Barrow, Alaska - Barrow Graham LP Incubations 011-21A (SPAdes) (version 2) | ecosystem: Environmental > Terrestrial > Soil > Wetlands > Peat... | reverse complement strand
ATACTTGCAGCCACTGCTTCACGAATCAAAGCACCTTCCGTCATCATCTCAAATGCATATTCAAACATCAATGCAGCCGAGAGTATTGTTGCCAACGGATTAGCAATATTTTTTCCGGCAGCCTGAGGATAAGAACCATGTATGGGCTCAAATACCGAAGTATGAATACCTACCGAGGCTGATGGCAACATACCCAATGAACCTGTAATAACTGAGGCTTCATCCGTCAGAATATCACCAAAAAGATTCTCGGTGACTAATACATCAAAACTTTTGGGCCATTGAATAATCCGCATTGCAGCATTATCAACAAACATATATTCTGTTTCAACATCAGGATACTGAGGGGCAATTTCCTGTGCAATTTGACGCCACAAACGTGAAGTAGCCAACACATTTGCCTTATCAACCACTGTAACCTTTTTCTTGCGTTGTCCTGCATATTTATAGGCCAAATGAAGTATGCGTTCAATTTCTTCACGAGTATAAATACAGGTATCATAAGCTGTATTACCATCTTCTGCTCTCCCTTGTGGACGACCAAAATACATACCACCAGTCAACTCACGGATACACATAAAATCAGCACCATCAACAAGATCAGCACGAAGAGGAGATTTATGAATTAATGACGGAAACGTAGTTACCGGACGGATATTGGCATACAATCCTAAATCTTTCCTCATCTTCAATAAACCTTGTTCCGGACGAACCTTAGCAGCAGGATTATTATCATATTTGGGGTCACCAATTGCTCCAAACAAAACAGCGTCTGATTTCATACATAACTCATGAGTAGCTTTTGGATAAGGCTCTCCAACCGAATCAATAGCACATGCTCCAACAATTGCATACTCATAAGTCAAGGAATGACCAAACTTTTTACATACTGCTTTTGTTACATTCAAAGCTTGTTCAACAATTTCGGGTCCAATCCCATCTCCGGGAAGAACCGCAATGTTTATTTTCTTTTGAATCGAAAAAGAATTATCTTTTTCATCAATATTTTCTGAAATAACTGACATATTTTATTTATATTTTAAGTGTTTTGTTATTTTGATGTAATTATTATTTTTTTTTGAACCAAGTATTATTATCTTTGCAGAATCAAAACTTTAAAGCTATCAAATAAAATGATTTACTTACTAGTAGCAGTTGGTGCATTTGTCTCTATAATTACTACAGCAATTTTTAATTCTATAAGAAAAGCACAAGAGCATTATAGATTAAAAAGAGCAATAGTCGTGCTTGTTTCTTTTGTAGTATTTATTTTGGTCTGTGTGTTCTTGCTTGGTCAGAAAGGCTACCAATAAACGACTTTCAATCAATTATATTCAGCATTTTTATTGTTGCTTTAAGAGCTGCAACTGTTTGATCACCGTCTAGTCCACGTGTTTTAAAAACTTTCTCTTTAAACCTCCAGGTGATAATTGTCTGAACAAAGGCATTGGTTTGCCCACCAGGAGGAATAACCACCACATAATCCAACAACTCTGGCGTTGGTTTATTTAGTTTTCTATATATCTTCCACATAGCTTTCGAAACGGCATTGTACTGACCATCACCTGAAGCCGATTGTTCATAAATACTTCCATTAATTTCCATTTTTACCGAGGCCATAGGTCGCAAACCATACGTCAGAGACAGAGAATAATTCAGCATCTTAACAACTTGTTCTTCCTGCTCATTCTTTAACACGTCCGAAACAATATAAGGAAGTTCATCCAACGATACCGTTTCCTTCTTATCTCCCAACTCAATCACACGCGCTGTTACACGTTGCATAGTTTCATCATCGAGCTCTATCCCTAATTGCTGTAAGTTTTTCAGGATATTGGCTTTTCCCGATGTTTTTCCAAGTGCATACTGACGTTCCCGATCAAATCTTTCCGGCAACAGATCGTTATAATAGAGATTCTTTTTGTTATCGCCGTCGGCATGAACACCGGCCACCTGAGTAAACACACTTTCGCCAATCACCGGCTTATTGTGCGGAATTCGTATTCCCGAGTATGTCTCAACAACTTTACTAACAGAATTTATCTTGTCCTCCTTAAGATTCGTTTTTACCTTCAAATGATCATGCAACACAGCTAATACACTTGACAAGGGAGCATTTCCGGCACGTTCGCCCAAACCATTAACGGTAACATGAACACCTTTCACACCTGCTTTTACTGCTTCAAAAACATTTGCCACAGCCAAATCATAGTCATTATGTGCATGAAAATCAAAATGCAGATCGGGATAACGCGCTATCATACGACAGCAAAAATCGTAGGTTTCTACCGGATTCAAAATACCCAGCGTATCCGGAAGCATGAAACGCTTAATGTTCTCATTCTTCAACGAGTCAATCATAAAATAGACGTACTCTTCAGATTCACGCATTCCGTTAGACCAATCTTCAAGATAAACATTTACAGTTATACCCATTTCTTTTGCATTGGATAGGACCTGTTTTATATCAAGAATATGCTGTTCCTTTGTCTTTTTAAGCTGATGAATACAATGCTTAAGCGAACCCTTACACAATAGATTAATGACTCTACAACCAGCATTCTGAATCCAATCCAGCGATAAACGTCCATCTACAAATCCCAGAATTTCGATCTGATCAATATGTCCCCGATTACGAGCCCACTGAGCCACTTTTTTTACAGAAGCAAATTCACCTTCGGATACCCGGGCGGAAGCAATCTCTATTCTGTCAACACACAATTCCTCCAACAAAAGGCGCGCAACGCTCAACTTTTCCTGCGCCGCAAACGAAACTCCCGATGTTTGTTCCCCATCGCGAAGTGTGGTATCCATTATTTCAACAGTCCCTCTCTTTTCCCCCGGTAGAGGGAGGTTTGATATAGAACTATTTGAGTTATTTTTGTTCATCAATTTTTTGTTTCAAAAATATAAATAAAATGTCTTTAAGTCCCCCTTGGGAGATTTAGGGGGCTGTTTATCTTGCTTTTTCAAACTGCTCGATTTGTTCTTTTTTGCTCAACAAATAGTCAATATCATCCAAACCATTGAGCAGGCATTCTTTCTTATATACATTTATTTCAAAAGTCTCAGATTTTCCTGTGGCATTATTCGTTATAGTTTGAACTTTAAGATCTATAGTCAAAGACATTTTTGGATCAGCAACAACACAGGCAAACACTTCCGCAAGGAATTCAGGAGATACAACTACCGGAAGTACACCATTATTCAAGGCATTATTACGGAAGATATCTGCAAAAAAACTTGACACTACAACTTTAAATCCATATCCGGCAATTGCCCATGCAGCATGTTCACGACTGGAGCCCGAACCGAAGTTTTTACCGCCAACCAGAATTGATCCGCTATAAGTCGTATTATTCAATATAAAATCTACTTTAGGACTACCGTCTTTGTTGTAACGCCAGTCGGCAAAAAGGTTATCACCAAAACCATCTTTATTCGTTGCTTTTAAGAAACGAGCAGGTATAATCTGGTCTGTATCCACATTCTCAATTGGAAGTGGAACGACAGACGAAGTTAATGTTATAAATTTTTCCATCTTTCATTTAATTTGAACGCAAATTACGCAAATACACGCAAATTTGAACTCTGATTTTATTTAAAGAAATTTTCTATTATTTGAATATACTTTTCTACTAAACTTAGCTTTTTTTCCAAAGTTCAGAAGATATCCAACTTCAATTTCAGTTGCTTTTAAATAATTTATCAACTGAGCCTCATGAGCTGGATTGATATCTTCACAAGCCTTTAACTCTAATATTACGCAATCTTCAACCAATAAATCAGCACGATAATCTCCAACAACATGTCCATCATGAAAAACCTTAATAGGTTTCTCTACTTCACACTTTAAACCTTCATTTGTAAGAGCAAAATAGAGTGCATTTTGATAAACTCTTTCGAGAAATCCATAGCCCAAATCATTATAAACCCGATAAAATTGCGTCAAAATGATATCAATTAATTCCTTTGAAATTAAATCATCATGCTCTTCCATCCTTATTTGATTTGCGTTTATTTGTGGAATTTGCGTTCTAAAAAATCACCCTCTTGGATCGGTAATTTTTCCGGTAACAGCTGCAGCTGCAGCTACCAACGGACCGGCAAGAATTGTGCGTGCACCAGGACCCTGACGTCCTTCGAAGTTACGGTTTGATGTAGATACAGCATATTTTCCGGCAGGAACTTTATCATCGTTCATGGCCAGACAAGCTGAACAACCGGGCTGACGCAATTCAAAACCGGCTTTCGTAATAATATCATATAAACCTTCTTCACGAATTTGTTTTTCAACCATCCAGCTGCCAGGAACAAGCCACGCTACTACATTATCGGCTTTCTTTTTCCCTTTTACGTAGTTGGCAAACACGCGGAAATCTTCGATGCGCCCGTTTGTACAGCTTCCCAGAAAAACATAATCAACAGATTTCCCTACCAGTTTCTCACCCGGTTGAAAGCCCATATAATCCAATGATTTTTGGAATGAAATACGTCCGGCTTCGTCAATATCACTTAATGTTGGAATAGTATCCTGAATGCCCATGCCCATACCCGGATTTGTTCCGTAGGTAATCATTGGTTGGATATCAGCTGCATCAAAAGCAATTTCTTTGTCAAATTTCGCACCTTCATCCGTTTTCAACGTTTTCCAATAGGCAAGTGCTTTATCCCATTCCGCTCCTTTAGGAGCAAATTCGCGACCATTGACATAGTCGAAAGTCGTTTGGTCAGGAGCAATCATACCACCACGTGCTCCCATTTCAATACTCAGATTACAAACCGTCATGCGTTCTTCCATCGAAAGATTGCGAATAGCTTCGCCGGCATATTCAACAAAATATCCGGTGGCACCACCTGTTGTGAGTTTGGAAATCATATAAAGAGCCAAATCTTTAGCAGCTACGCCCTTCTTCAGTTTACCATTAAATGTGATACGCATTGTTTTGGGGCGAGACTGAAGAACGCATTGCGTAGCAAGCACCATTTCCACTTCGCTGGTTCCGATACCAAATGCAATAGCACCAAATGCACCGTGGGTAGACGTGTGACTATCGCCACAAACAATGGTTGCACCCGGATGAGTAAAGCCATTCTCAGGTCCGATGATGTGTACTACACCATTTTTAATATGGCCCAGTGGAAAGAACAATGGTAATTCAAATTCAGCGGCATTTTTAGAAAAAGTATCCAGCTGATTTTTAGATATAGGATCCTTCACCGGCTGATCCTGATTAATGGTCGGCGTGTTGTGATCCGCAGTTAAAGTAGTTTTTTCAGGACGGAACACTTTCAATCCACGTGCACGAAGTCCGTTGAATGCTTGCGGGCTGGTTACTTCGTGACAAAAATGACGGTCGATATACAACTGTGTCGGACCATTCTCTACCGCTGACACCACGTGGGCATCCCAGATTTTATCAAATAATGTTGAAGCCATATTTTAATTAGTTATTTATATTTATGTATAGAATTATTTTACAAAAGTATCACGAATGGGAAAGGCATTTTTCATACATCTATTTAGTCTTTTGTAAATATTTTGCTCTCGTCTCACTAAAGGAATTTGACTAAAATCAAAATTAATTAAATTATCTATTTCATCATCTATTGTTAGATTTTGAAGATGCGAAAAAGCGAAATAATCACTAATGAGACCATCCCAACCATCCTTATTTCCCCAGTAATGCCCAACAAAATCATCAGAAGAGAAGAGTGAGTATGTTTCTTGCAATGAGAGTGAGAACGCAAGTTGCTCAATCAATCGTGGAGTTATATTAGCAGCACACATATTATCGCAAAGTTGAAGAGATAAATTAATTGCCTCCGTCTGTTTATCGACAGGAATTGCGATTAATCCGGCATTCCACATAGCATGCTCGTCATTTATAGTAATTCCTGAAAAAGTTCGTCCTTTCATCTGATGCCACATTTTCGTGGTAGTATTTGACTTACTATTTGAAAGAAGAGACTCTTGCTTATGCATAAAGGCATTGCCACTCTGTAATAATTGTTCGAAACTACTTGTTGATTTATACGCAAAAGTATCTGAATCCAAATAAACTGTAATTTTTCCAGGATATCTTTGTATCGCATCTTCTACTGCTTTTATCTTTACCCGCCAAAAGAAACCATATTCACCTTTCCATTCTTCCAATTGTTTTTCATCAACAACACAAAGCGTAACTTTGTTGCCCATATGTTTATAAAATTCCGGTGCATCTGTATAAATACACACTCTTTCTACAGATTTAGAGACCGCCAAGAAAGAACAAATGGAAAAGATAGCTTCATAATGATAACTATTTTTTTTCCCAAAAACAAGATAGATTAAATTCATAGTAACATTCAACTTTTTATTTCACAAATTTATTTATTGCATTAATATAAGCTTCGACTGACGCAGCAACAATGTCGGTATTGGCACCGAAACCATAATAAACCACTCCGTCATATTCAACCTGCATATGCACTTTTCCCATGTCGTCGCTACCTTTATTCATCGACTGAATGGTAAATTCCTGCAAGTTCATTTTGCGTCTGATTATTTGTTTCAGGGCTTTGATAGCAGCATCTACAGGACCGTTTCCGGTTGCAGCTGCTTCAAATTTTTCGCTGGCAATAATGATTCCGATGCTGGCAATAGGTTTTACCCCAACGCCCGAAGTCACCTGCAGATAATCCAGTTTGATATGTTGTTTTTCGCTGCGTTCCATTCCGGCAAGCAACAATATATCGTCATCATTTATATCTTTTTTCTTATCGGCCAACTTCAGGAATTCTTCGTAGATTTCATCCAGTTTTCCGTTTTCAACATTCACACCTAAGACACTTAACCTGTGTTTCAAAGCTGCACGACCGCTACGGGCAGTAAGTAAAATGGAGTTTTCATCAATACCCACATCTTTCGGATCCATAATTTCGTAGCTTTCACGATTTTTCAACACGCCATCCTGATGGATGCCCGAAGAGTGTGCAAAAGCATTACGTCCAACGATGGCTTTATTGGCCTGAATAGGCATATTCATTAATCCGGATACCAACCGACTAGTAGAATAGATTTTCTGTGTATTGATTTGAGTTTCGATATTCAAACCCTTGTGGCATTTCAATATCATCGCCACTTCTTCGAGTGAGGTATTTCCGGCACGTTCACCGATACCATTCATCGTTACTTCCACCTGGCGGGCACCATTCATAACACCCGAAATAGTATTGGCAGTAGCCATGCCCAAATCGTTGTGACAATGAGTGGAAAGAATAGCGTTGTGTACACCTTTTACATTTTCCATCAGGAATTTGATTTTATCTCCAAATTCCCATGGCAGGCAATACCCGGTTGTATCGGGAATATTTACCACCGTAGCCCCAGCTTTGATAACCGCTTCCACCACACGTGCCAGATACACATTGTCGGTACGTCCGGCATCTTCGCAATAAAATTCCACATCTTCCACATACTTTTTGGCATACTTTACAGCTGCAATGGCACGTTCCAGAATTTCTTCCTGAGTAGAGTTGAATTTATGTTTAATATGAAACTCCGAAGTTCCGATACCGGTATGAATACGTTTATTCTTTGCGTACTGGAGTGCTTCGGCGGCTACATCTATATCTTTTTGAACTCCGCGTGTCAACGCGCAAATCGTAGGCCAGGTCACGGCTTTGGATATTTCAACCACCGATTTAAAATCGCCCGGACTTGAAATAGGAAAGCCAGCCTCAATTACATCCACACCCAGAGTTTCCAATGCACGCGCCACCTGAATCTTTTCAACAGTATTCAACTGACATCCGGGAACCTGCTCGCCATCGCGTAATGTGGTGTCAAAGATAAATAATCTATCCATAATCTTCTATTTTAAAATCGACCCCTAACCCCTAAAGGGGAACAAGAGCCTCGCTATTAAATTTATATCTGCACTTTTTAAATCACCAACCCTTACTCCCCTTTAGGGGCCGGGGGTTACAAAAAAAAGCCTTCCGCACCGAAGTGAGAAGGCTTTATATATTCATTGAACTTATTACATACCAAACTCACTTCTACTTGTTTTGCAAGAGAATAATAATACCGAGTAGGAGAATATGTAAATAAGTTTTGTTCATTGTCTTTTTTCTAAAAGCGTTGCAAAGATACTGCATTTTTTGAAACACACAAATACGAAGTGAAAATATTTTGATATTTTTTGTTTCAATTCAAAATAAAACATCCGTAAAATAAGCTATTTTAATATACTTATGGAATAATGGCAGAGACATCAAGCTGTAGTTCTCCAAATTCAATCATAGCATTAAACAAACTAATGTATTGAAAGTTCATCAGTTCGGAAGCCTTAATATCTTTCTCCATCAGTTTGCTCTCCGAAAGCAGCTGCATCCGGTTGACACCATATAATAATGGCGTGCGTGGCGTGTACCAATTTTCGCCATCGTAAAGAGCAATATTACAATACGAAGTATCAGTGAGCAAGCCGTCTTTGACCAGCAATACATCGTCGCACTCACCCCGCTGAGCAAAGGCGGCATTGAACTCCGTACGATCTTCCTGTTTATAGGGCAGACTTTCCTGGGTTGTTTCCACCAACTTCAACGAGCGAATCTCACGGCGCACATAGGGTGCAATGTCCAGCGACTGCAGATCTGAATCGTAAACTAGCCGGCATTTATATAGACCTTTCTGAGGAAAAACGGTTTGAAACAGAGTTTCCACTACATTTACAGGTTCTTCGGTGGGATAAAAAGCATCAAAAGCTTTGTTTACACGCTGCTGATGGAGCTGTAGACGGTAAAAAACACCGTCTTTGAGTTTTATTGATTCAACAAACCGGCACATATACTTTCTGAATTAGTTCTTCATATTCTTTTTCGCAATCGCTTTGCGAGGTGATGCCACCGCCGCTTTTAAAAATAAGTTTGTCGCCGTTCTGTTCCGTAAAACGGATCATCACAGCCGAGTCGAGGTTGCTGCCGTCGAAATAGCCGCAAATGCCGGCATAGAATCCACGCTCATAACCTTCGGCCTGCTCTATGATCTCCAGCGTTTTTTGTTTAGGAGCTCCGCAAATGGAACCTGCAGGCAGTAATGCAAAGAGTATATCACCCAACTGCTCATGATAACCAACGGGCAATTGACCTGTAATTTCGGAACTCACCTGCAACAAATCCTGCTTATTGGTACTGAGTTTATCAATATAACGGTAACGTTTCACTTCCACATCCGTAGCTACCAGACTCAAATCGTTACGAATCAGATCTACTATGGTAGCATGTTCAGCACATTCTTTCGGGTCGGCAAGAATCACCGCTTCCGCATCGGGCACAGCGGCATCGATGGTTCCCTTCATGGGATAGGATGAAATAACGTTGCCCTGAATACGCACAAAAGTCTCGGGCGAAAGAACGGTAAACAGTCCATTGAGCCACAATTTGTATTTAGCCGAGCCCTGCTGATACAAATCGAACAAAGACAGATTGGTAGTTAGTTCTGAGGGTTGCGTGAGATTTACGAGAAACGAATTTCCCAACCTGATCTGCGCCTGCACATAGTCGAACTTTGGCTGATAGTCTGCGAAACTAAGCGGATTGACCTGCCAGAGGATTGGTTGATTAGTTGAATGGTTGAGTGGTTGATTAGTTGATTGGAATTGAAAGCGAATAAAACATTCATCCAGCTCAGTTTGTGGAATAACGTAACCTTGTTCGGCTTTATAATCGATAATAAACAGAAAGGGTGTGTGCGAGCCCGCCAGTTGATTGATTTGTTCTTTGATTTGCTGCTTGCGGAGCAATATATAGGGAAAATATTTTGTCATTCTTTGCGTTGTATCCTGAGAAGGCGCAAAGTTACGGAAAGATTTCAGCTTACCCAATTGTTCGACTTGGGCGGTATATCAAAAGCACACAAATAACGCAAACACCACAAATTTTCGCAAATAAGATTTATACAGTTGAATATCATTTGCAAAAATTCAATTCAATGTGATTGCGTTTATTTTGTCATTTACGGTCTAAAATGAACTTGTTATTGTTCCCGTTTTTCATCTACCCAAGGCGTTGTCCTTTCAGGACGTTGCCATTGGGCTGAGATATAATGGGCTTTCAGCCCGAAGATAGAAATGCAGGTTATATGTTCACCTACTGCACCTGTTATTATTCCCATTATCATTCACCCAAGGCGTTGTCCTTTCAGGACGTTGCCATTGGGCTGAGATATATTGGGCTTTCAGCCCGAAGATCGAAATGCAGGTTATATGTTGACCTACTGCACCTGTTATTGTTCCCGCTATTGTTTACCTAAGGCGTTGTCCTTTCAGGACGCTGCCATTGGGCTGAGATATGTTGGGCTTTCAGCCCGAAGATAGAAATTATCAAGCTTCGCTAAATTAGATTCCGGCACGCTACACCTTCGTGATGGTACATATAGATTGGGGCGATTTCCCCCCGCTCCTACTATTTTGTTGAAGATCCTATTTGAAATCCTTTTTTGAAATCCTTCACGCTATTATCCCAATCACAAATTGATTCTATAATAAAAAACGTGAACATGCCCAGTAGAAAAATTGCAACTTCTCTTTTTGTTATCTTTTTCATATTTAATATTGTTTTATCGGACTGGTTGTAACCGGCCCTGTATTTATAAAAAATTTTCCCCCGCTACTTTCGCAGCAGGGGAAAAATCAATTTTCATTTTTTTGTTTCGGTGTTATCTGTTGGTTCTGCAGTTTCATCATCGTCCTTTTTGTTTCGACCTTCGCGCTGAGCAAGGAGGAGATTAAAACTGTCGATGCGATTATTCAGTTTCGTAATGAACGAACCAAATTCGGCATCACCTTCAATGGTTACATAAGCATTAATTCTATCCGTAATAGTATCATAAATATCGTCCACATCAACTCGAACCTCTTTCATTTTCAACGTAATTTGATCATCTTTTTCAGCAAACTGACTTTTCTTCAGATTTACATAACCCTTATTTTGAGCTTCTATCTCGGTAAACCAGTCAGCCAACCCAAGCAACACCAGATCTGGCATAATAGCCTTAAGAGCATCCAGAAACTTATTTATAGCCACAGTCTTCCGCTCCTTTGGTAAGCGTGTAATTCCACTGAACTTATCGTTAATAACACTTACGCGATAAGCAGCGGCACTCATCTCCGGATTGAAATGATTCAACATACCTCCCGACACTTTATAGAACCCCAGAATAGGCTTATTTCGAGCCGTATTAGCTGCATCCAATTGTACCGTGTATGCACTTTTCTTCACTCTATCCAACGCTTGTCGTTCCTTAGGTAACAGGCTTTTGTAAACGGTTCGTTGTTGACCTATTTTAGGAACCGGCAAAGTAGGATCGTCTAATAATTCTTCCACATAAGTGTGGAAAGCATAATGTTCTTCGTTTTGATAATTGTTTAAATGTGTCGTTTTAATAAACATAATTGTGAATTTTAAATTAGAAAAAAGAATTAGCTAAAACATCTTATAGCGTAACAATAAGAATCGAACTAAGAAAAAAAAAAGTTCAATGACCAGAATTTGAGCACCAAACCTACATAAAACTTTCACTGCTCTGTGAAATTATATTACAGCCCTGAAAAACACTTTCACACCCTGGTGAAACCAACTTGCAAACTTGCAAAACACTTTCACAATAGGATGAAACCTTCTTGCAACTCAGCAATACACTTTCACAGTACTGTGAAAGCTTCTTCCACAATTGCAAATCACTTTCACAAGTGTGTGCCGTTTTTTTTGCATAAACAAGAGTTTTAAGCAGATTCTGGTTACAAGCCTTTCAAAGATTGTATAACACTGAGAACGTATCGTTTATATACAAATACGAGGCAAAGATAATAATTTTTTCGAAAATAACAAAGATTG
>Ga0209540_10002922_pt1 | contig 11886 bp, 13 predicted proteins | sample BarGraIncu01121A_FD_184501 | JGI IMG/M metagenome (GOLD analysis project Ga0209540, IMG submission 184501) | Arctic peat soil microbial communities from Barrow, Alaska - Barrow Graham LP Incubations 011-21A (SPAdes) (version 2) | ecosystem: Environmental > Terrestrial > Soil > Wetlands > Peat... | reverse complement strand
GACAGGGAGCTCGAACAGATTGCGGGCTTCATCGACGGAGTGTTCACCGAGCCCAGGGGCTGCGGGGGAACCCGCATCGACCACCAGGAGCTCGACGAGTTCGAGGAGACACTCCGAAAGGTGCTCTAGACTAGAGCCGTCCCGGCTGTGTAGGAGAGAGCGCGATTACGGCAATGAGGGGCAAGGTCCACATCGACCTCGGCGGCCACGATGGCAACCCCTTCGTGCTCCTGGGCATCGCCAATGGCATCCTGCACGACAGCGGTCGGAGCGACGAGTATGCCGCAATCGAGGCGGACGCGAAGTCCGGCGACTACGCAAATCTCGTTGCGGTGCTACTCCGAGAGGTCGGAGACGCCACCGTGAGGGAACGGTGGGACAAAGTGAGAATCTCACACTGCACCGAGGTGCGACCGAAAGGTCTACTTTCAGCGCTGCGCTTCCATCAATTCAATGAACTTCTCCCATGAGAGAGTCACGCCGTTCTCAGCGGACTGTCGACCCTTGCACCACGTAATCTTGGACTTGGTGATGACGAGGTCGCCGAGTTGGGCACTGCCGTCCGGCGTGCGGATTTCCAACTCAAACCCGTTGTTCTTGACTTCCATGTCTACGTCTAGCCGCTTGAAGTTCACTTTCACGAGAATGTCCTCCCCAATCATGATGACGACCCCAATTGGCGGTGAGAAACCACTGGTCGCAGGATGTCACAAGGGGATTCTTGAGTACACCGGAGCGGGCGTGCCCTTGCCACTGCAAGCAATTGTCGGCGGGGTTGGTTACGGTGAGGGCGCGAACTACTGGGGGACTGGGGAAATCTGAGGGGAACCGAAGTTGGAAGTTGCAGCAATTCCGCACGAAGAAGGCCAAATCGCTTGGTACGCAGCGCTGCCCACTGAAGAGAACGCGATGTGGTGGGCGAATGGGCGGATTTACCACTTCTACATCTGGGACTTGGAGAAAGAGGTCATCACGAGGCATGCGCCGATTGATGACAAAGACCACGGCGAAGTCTGGATGACTATGCCGAGGAATGCCCCCGACGCCCGCGACAACTACTGGTGGACACTAAGACATGAGCGGCATCTAGTAATCAATCCCGAAGATGGAGCGCGTTGGGATGCCTACCTTGCCGAACACGAAGGGAAAGCCCCAAGACCAAAGGCTGAGAAGCCCGAGAAGAAGCCGATGAGCAGGGCAATGGTGTGGTTCCTCATCATCCTCTTCGTTGTTGCGGGTCTGCTCTACAACATGAGCAGTTGTTCCTTCCACGACCCACTTAATCGGATGATGTAGGGGGTTTGAGGATGTCAGAGAACGGAACGGACGAACTGAGTCGGCTCCGTGATGAATGCTCTTGGTTGCTCACCGCCTACAAGGGCGATGGGACACTGGAACGCGCACTTATGGGTCTCTACTACTCCGTCAAAGCCACTCGACTCGCCCCACGAATCGTGGAAGTCCTCTTGGATGGTGACCCAAGAGAAGTTGCGGTCTCGGGACGCGGGGACGAAGCGTGTTATGTGGCCGAGACGATGGTGCGAAGCATTCACTCGGCAGGTGACCTGCTGGCGCAAGTCGTTCACGTCTGCCTCGTAGACCCGTCTATGAGCGAACGAGCGGTTTCGCTGCCCAATGTCACCCAGCGGCTGCAACAACAAATTGAACAGCTGAAGGGCACACCCGCTCAGCTGATGGCGAGCGTCCACGCGGAACTGACTGCACTCCTTGGTTCTTCGGACTACCAGTACGTTAGCGACTTCACGAACACAGCAAAGCATCGGGACTACATTGACCGCTCTCTAGTCCTTGGCGACAAGGACTGCGGCATCGCCTTTGGTGCCTTCACCAAAGATGGTCGTCAGTACCCCGAACGGTCATTCGCCGAGGTGCGCGTTGCGGCCGAGAGCATCCGAGACCACTGCGTGAAGGTCATCGTGATGCTGGAACAGCAGCGGATGTATGACCGCACGATTGGGAACGGCGGCACCCTCGTGCAGGACTACTTGAGCGTGACCGCAACACCAAGCATTACCCTCGCGGGGCAATTCTCGCAACCAACGAAGAAGCCCCTCAAGTGAGAACGCACACTCAGGCGGTTTGACCGCCCTGACCTGCGACTACCCGTAGTTAAGTGCAAAGTATGCATTCGGGGCGGAATCGGTGGCGGTTCGGTGGCGGAATTCGAGCCCCGCTGAATCCCCCGTTCTTCGTCTCCACCAACCTGGTTGCTGCTAAACGGTCGCCGCTGCGCGGCTCCAGGCGCTTCGCTCCGGTGTTTGCCCAGCTCAAGCGGGGTATCCGAGAAGACGGCGATTGTATGTCGGGTCTACGACACTACATACAAGTCCACCCCAGGTTGACGATGAGAGGAAGTCCGGGCAGGTCAGGGGGCCGCTGGCTTCATCATCATCCCTGGCCCGAGGTTCCGCTGCTAAACCAGCTGCTAAACCCGGCTCCAGGAGGCAAATCGGCGGAGTCCCCATCCTCGGGTCGATTCCGACGAAGGCATACACGGTCGGCGGAGCAAGTCCCGCCACGGTTCACGCTAGTTCCGCTGTCTGGGCGTTCGGCCTCAGATAAGACCTCGACGGTCGGCTACCAGCCCTTCGGCTTGGACAGCCCGCCGGTGCTGGATGAGAGGTCCTGCGGACCCTGTTCACGACTTGTCTTACACTAGTAGAAGAAGACGTGCGCCCCGCATCTTCCAGCGCAGGAGCCGCTGGCGGCACAATCCGACTCGGGTTTGTCGGGTAGGGCGGGGTATGTTCTTTCTTGGTCTTGGTCTCGCGTAGCACCAAGAGGATGGACACGCTGATGTTTGGCAATTGGATCATCAGACACCCTTGGATCAGTCTCGCAATACTCATCCTCATCATCGTAGCCGCCAGTGCGAACAACTCGCCCTCGGGTTCGTCCTCCTCGGGCACGACGACTTCGCCTTCTGGTCCTCCAGCGCTCAGCCAACCGCCCGCGAACGTCGACACCCGCAACGGTCTGCCAGCTCCACCGAATCCCGCACCGGCCGTCCTGCCAGACCCCCTGCCCGATGATGGTTCTTCTAGGAACACCATTGGCGGCGCTCAGGCGCCGCAGAACTCGCAGAACGACCTCGATGCCTACTTCCAAATGCGCCAACTGGAAGATGCTCAGAGGCGACAGCGAATCGAGACCGAGAACCAAGCGAAACTAGAGCAGTGGCAGGCGCAGGTTGACCGGATCCAACAAGACTATCTCGACAAGCAGCGCGAGGCTGGCGGGGGGTTTGTTCCGACTCCCGTGTATCCAGCGGCACCAATCCTGCGGACGCAGTAGTGAAACGCCCCGGGTTCCACGTCGACCCTGCCACGGTCCGAGTGATGGACGATGGCTCCGTCGATGTCGTGGAGCTCTAGCTCAGCAGCCCGCCGCAGCGATGTAGGGCTCGGCACGGTCGGCAGCTTCCTGGGGAGTGCCCATCTTGCCCGAGTAGGGAAACTGGCCGTTCTCATCACCCTCGTCCCCAAACCACTGGTCCCGAGTGTAGATGCCGATAGCATCGTCGCTGATGACGACCACGCTGTCCCCGATGCACTCGACGACGACGGCGTTGATTCCGCCACCCAGCTGCCGCTCGTGCGTCGTAGTAGCGGACGGATGGCGGTCGGCCACGATGCGGGCGACCTCGGCGTGCCACTCCTCGTAGCTGTAGTCAGTGATGATGGTTCCTCTCGTCCGGTTCGACCGTGATTCGGTCATCGGCGGGTTCCCCTGGCAGTTCTTCACGCTCAGCGAGCAACTTTGGTGCTTATAGCAGTTCGGCTCACAAAGCAGCTCAAGCCAATCCTTACATCGCCGTAAGTAGCATCGTAGGTAAGTAGTCTACTCCCCGCCTCCGACAGCCAATCACGAGCTCCCAGCGTCGCAGCATCCTCTACAATCGGAGCGCAGCCCGCAGCTAGAGGGAGGAACCCCCTATGGTCAGAATCAAACGACCGAACCCAGGAACCCCTCCCCCGGCGCAGCCTCCGGTGAAGCCGACGGGTTCCCCAGTAGTAGGCGGGGGGAATCCCATCTTCGACAGCGACCCCGCAGTCCACGCGGAGGCGAAGCGCCAGCTGAAGCTCATCGACCGGGAGCTCAAGACCCCCAGGAAGAACGGCAAGGGGCAGCACAACCTGCTCCACGTCCTCCGAGGCATCCTGGAGGCGGACCGACTGGGCTTCGCCATCAGCACCGCCGCTCGGGAGCAGTTCCTGAGCCCCGACGATGCCACCATTCCCCAGACGGAGCAGCTGCTCCGGGAGCTGGAGGAGGCGGGCTACCTGGAGGTCGCCGTGCGGCGGCAGAAGAACCACGACTACCGCCCCACCAAGAAGGCCCGCAACACCTGGAGCAGCGTTCAGTTGTGGGAGGCCGTCTCACAGATGAAACAGCAATTGCACTACGGGCGCGACTTCAGCGAGGAGCACTACCTGGTCCCCTTCGATGCTGGCATCTACCTGGACCGAGTGCCCTCCCGGGACCCGCAGAACCTGCCCCTGGGCTTCCAGGGATTCCAGCTGCTCCCCTGCGGCGAGGGAACCGTCGCCGTCGGGTTCGAAACCGACTACAGCGGCTGGAGCGGCAGCCGCAGGAAGCTCGTGTTCCTGGACCTGCGGGACCAGGAGCTCAAGCACGGCGACTACGGAACCGGCTACCACGAGCGGCTCTACCGCTATGTGGACTTCCCGAACCTGGCCGAGGAGCTCGACACGCTCCTATCCCAGGTCGGCAACCGCAGCGTCGCGGTGGTGCCCCGCTATGTGGTCAAGAACGGACCCCAGTCAACGGCGGACAACTCGTTCATCCTCCGGAACGGGAAGGCCGAGCACTTCCAGGTGCCCCAGGCGTTCCTCCTCTACCTCTACAACAACTACTTCGGCGAGGACCTGGACATCCAGGTGTCCAGCAAGCCCACGGGCATCGGGGCCTACAACATGCGCTTCGGAGCACGGGCTCGCGAGAACCACGACCCCTACCTAATCGTCGTCAGCCGCGCCGGTAGCAGGCAACCCCTGCTTCTCTACCGCTTCGAGCAGATTCGGGAGCAGCTGGCAACGATTGTCTAGCGGCCCGACGACCAGCGAGCACAAGTAGTCTCGCTACCTGCGGCGTTGCTCGGGTGCTACGCTTCATCCAATTCATCGCCGCTAGGGGGTATCCGTGGGCAGGCAGCCGAACGAGCCGAGACCGAGGAACCTCGACCCAAGCATCTACTTCCGCAAGCGTAAGGACGGCGGCGGAGCCTACCACTACTACTTCATCGACCCTGTGGACAATCATCAGCGCAGCATCAAGGTTGCCGATGTGCCCAAAGGCAAGGAGAAGGACCCCGAGGTCATCGCCGCCGCCAACACGGAGGCCGGGAAGCAGAAGGCGGCACTGGCCGAGGGAATGAAGGTCATCAAGCCGGCCGACATTACCGTCCCCGAGGCTTGGGGGCGGTTCCTAACTCGCAAGGGCAACCGCAACGCGAAGCGACACGAGCTCAAACACAGCACGAAGCAGGATTATCGGTCCCAGTGGAGCAACTACCTGGAACCGAAGTTCGGGAAGCTGAAGGTCTCCGAGCTCACCGAGGGACGAATCAACAAGTTCGTGGAGTGGCTGGATGGACACCTCTTCGATGGCACCGCCCAGGAGCTGCGTGCGGAGAATGCTCGTCGCAGGAAGCCCATTGCGGATGCCAACCTGGCAATTCGCACGGAGAACAAGCGACGAAAGGCCAGGAACAAGACCCATCTGCTGAAGAAGCAGCAGGAGGAGGAGCTCGACCCGCTGAACACCTTCCCACAGCCCCTGCTGTCCCAGAAGCGCCGCGACAACGTCATCATCACCGTTCGCGGACTCTGTAGCTTCTGCGTGGAGGAGCGCTGGCTCAAGGAGAACCCTGGGGAGCACCTTCGGTGGAGGGGGTATGTGAAGCGGGCCTTCCCGATTCCCACCTACGACGAGACCGTGCTGCTCCTCAAGGTCATCGACCCGTTCGCGGCTCCGATGGTCGAAATGGGACTGTATACGGGCGCTCGGATGGGCGAGCTCATCGCTGCCGAGTGGTCTTGGATTGACTGGGAGCACAGGCGGTTCAATGTGGACGGCTCCTATACTCACGGGAAGCTGAACGACACCACGAAGTCGGGGGAGACCCGTGTCGTTCCTCTCCCAGCGCGGCTCATCAAGATGCTTACACGGTGGCAGAAGGTCTGCCCGAGCAAAACCATCCTCTTCCCGAGCAAGAAGGGGAATCGACTCAGTCTCGATACCTTCCGCCAGCGCACCTGGAACCCAGCGGTGGAGGCTATCCGCCGCCCAGATTTGACACCGCATTCTCTACGTCATTGCTACATCACCTGGATTGTTCGACAGGCCTCGAAGTCCGGGGCAACGAGCCTGGCGATTGCGCGGGTCAGCGGCCATAAGCAGGTATCAAGCGTGGAATGGTATGTCGAGACCTGGAATGAACAACTCGATGCCATCGCCAAGGGCTTCGACAGGTCGAAGGAAGACATCGACCTTGAGCGGCTGGGCATAAGCGATGCCGACCTGCTCCGGGGCAGCACCGAGCTGCTTCAGAAGCTGTCTTCCAGCAGGCAGAAGGACGACGAACAGCCCACGCCGAGGCCGAAGGGCAAGGGCATCGTCCCGAAGAGAAACAAGATTAAGCCCCTTCGCCAGGATTAGTCCGTCGCATACCACCCTTGAAGCGATGAGCGCTGCACCTGCGCCGATGCTCCCGATTGCCCATTCCAATTGGAGAGCGAATTGGATTCCAAATGAAACAGGCCAGAGCTTTGAGGCTCTGACCTGTGTTTGTGCTGGTCGCGGGGGCCGGATTTGAACCGACGACCTTCGGGTTATGAGCCCGACGAGCTACCAGACTGCTCCACCCCGCAATGTATTCTTCGCCGCGTACGGCGGATACGCAGAATAGCACCGTGCCTGCTGAGGCGCAACCGCCGAAAACGCCGGCTGGTCACCTCGCAGTGCTGCCTTCATCCCACCGCCACACTCACCGGCGACGCCGAGCGGCTCTCCCAAGCGCGCGAGGCCGCGCTCTCGGCAGCCTCACCCACCCAAGCCGCGAGCACAACGCGCCCGATATCCACCGTAGCGGGGGAACGCGTGACTCGCCGCACTTCGCGGTGATTCCGTGAAGAACGGCCGAACAGGCCCATTCGGCACTCGTTTTGCATTACGTTGGACGCACGACTTCACAGGGTTCTACGTGGGCAAACGGTGAGACGAGCCCGCTAAGGTGGTAAAGTCCAAGGAGACGCTTCCGTCGGGGCGCCGTTTTTGTGTGCCGCCCGACGCAGGACAGGCACCAGAAGGCAGGGTAATGAGGTACGGGTTCCACAGCATCGGCGCCAAGCAGATCGGCGTACTGGTTCTCGCAGTAGCGCTGTTGTCTTGCGCTCCCGCGTTCGCCGACACCACCGCCACCCCCTCTGCCTCGAAGGCCGCATCATCGACTGCCAGCGCCGCCAAGAAGACCACCACCCCGAAGTCCAGCTCTACACAAGACGCGCCGTCGGTCATCAAGACCCCCGTCGACGCTACGACCCAGGCCTTCCGCGACGCGCTCGCCGCTCACCAGGCCGAACTCGAGGCCTTCAAGGCCCAGTTGGCCGCGCTGGACAACGAACTCGAGATCGCCTCGCAGCAGTACGACGCAGCTTCCGACCGGCTCAAGCAGCTGAACAGCCGAGTCCAGCTCGCGCAGACCGACCTGACCTCGGCGCAGCAGGCCTACGCGCTGCAGTCCGAGATCCTCGGCAAGCGCGCAACCTCGATCTACAAGGACGGCACGTTGGGCGGCATGGAGGTCCTGCTCGACTCCAAGTCGGTCAGCGACTTCATGGCCCGTGTGAAGTTCCTCAACACGATCGGCCTGGCCGACGCGTCTTCGGCTGACTCGCTGAAGGCCCAGAAGGACCAGATGGAGTCGCAGCTCGTCGACCTCAAGAGCTCCCAGCAGCAGGCCGCCTCGCTCGAGTTCGAGATGCGGGCGCGCAAGATCGAGGTCCAGCTGCGCATCGCCGATCGCACGCAGATGATGGCCAGCACGCAGGGCAACCTGCTTTCCCTGCTCAACGTTGAAGCTTCTCGCCGGTCGACCCAAGAGTCGGCCCTCATGCAAGCGGTGCTCGCGGGCGCCAACAAGGCCGGCATCATCGTCGAGGCCGGCTCGCCGGTCGAAACCGCGCTCGCCTACCACGGCGTCCCGTACCTCTGGGGCGGCGCCACGCCGGCCGGCTTCGACTGCTCCGGCCTCGTGATGTACGTCTTCGCGCAGCACAGCGTGCAGCTCCCGCACTACTCCGGCTCGCAGTTCCAGATCGGCACGCCGGTGGACCTCGCGGCCATCCAGCCCAACGACGTCGTGTTCTTCGGCAGCCCCGTGCACCACGTCGGTATCTACTGCGGCGGCGGCTACTTCATCGAGGCCCCGCACACCGGCGACTTCGTCAAGATCGCCAAGCTCTCGGACTGGAACGGCCAGATCGCCGGCGTCCGTCGTTACCCGTGGGTGCCGCGCGTGGGCGCACCGACGGATGCAGTGTCCAGCGCAACCACAGCATTGAAGTCGGTCAAATAGCACCACCGCACCGCGACTACTCGAAGCCCCGCAGCTCGCGGGGCTTCTTTCATGCTGGGATGGGCAGGTACAACTCGGCGGTGCTGTCGCACAGACCCGCCGTTCACCGGAGTCAGGGGGCATCGCTTGAACGACATCATCGCCGCCGCCCTCGAGGCGGCAACCAGCGCGGGCGCCAGCTACGCCGACGCGCGCGTGGTCGACACGTCGATCGAGGAGATCGGCGTGGCGTCCGGAGTCGTCGAGGGCGTCGAGCGCTCCGACAGCTTCGGCATCGGCGTGCGCGCCATCGCCGAGGGCGCCTGGGGCTTTGCCTCGGCCGCCGAGGTCACACCCGAGTCCGCCGTGCGCGTCGCGCGCGAGGCGGTCGCAATCGCGCGAGCCTCGGCGCTCGTGACGGGCGAACCCTTGCATCTCGCGCCGGTCGAGCCCGCCCGCGGCACGTGGTCCTCGCGCGCCGACATCGACCCGTTCGCCGTCTCGCTCGAAGACAAGCTCGCGCTGCTCTTCGCCGCCGACGAGGCGCTGCGCGGCGAGCCGCACGTCCAGCTCACCAAGGCGCACCTCGGCTTTCGCCGCCAGCACTCGTGGCTCGGCTCGACAGAGGGCACGTTCGTCGAGCAGACCGCCATCGAGTCCGGCGCGGGCATCGTGGCCTACGCGGTCGACAACGGCGAGGTCGTCAGCCGCTCCTACCCCAACAGCCACGGCGGCGGCTGGTCGCAGGCCGGCTGGGAGTACGTGTTGGGCCTGGACCTCGTGGGCAACGCACCGCGGGTCGCACAGCAGGCCTCAGCGCTGCTCACCGCACCCTTCGTCGAGCCGGGCACGCGCGACCTGATCATCGACGCGAGCCAGATGTCGCTGCAGGTCCATGAATCCATCGGCCACCCCACCGAGCTCGACCGCGTGCTGGGCGAGGAGGCGGCGTTCGCGGGAACGTCGTTCGTGACGCTCGACGACATCGGCAGCCTGAAGTACGGCAGCGAGTTCGTGACCGTGACGAGCGACGCGACGATCCCCGGGTCGCTCGGCAGCTTCGGGTGGGATGATGAGGGGGTGCCGGCGCAGCGCGACTACATCGTGCGCGAGGGCATCCTCGCCGGGCTGCAGAGCTCGCGCGAGACGGCGCCGGCCATCGGTCGCACCAGCAACGGCTGCATGCGCGCCGACGGCTGGAACCGCATCCCGCTCGTCCGCATGACCACCGTCTCGCTCGAGCCGGGCACGTGGAGCTTCGAGGACCTGGTCGCCGATACAGAAGGCGGCCTGTACGTCGAGACCAACAACTCCTGGTCGATCGATGACAAGCGGCTCAACTTCCAGTTCGCCACCGAGATCGGCTGGGAGATCGAGGGCGGACTGCTCAAGCGCATGGTGCGCCAGCCCAACTACACCGGCATCACGCCCCAGTTCTGGGGCAGCTGCGATGCGGTGTGCTCGCGCGACTACTGGAGCGTCTGGGGTCTGGCCAACTGCGGCAAGGGCGAGCCCATGCAGGTCGCCCGCGTCGCGCACGGCGCCGCTCCCGCCCGGTTCCGCAACGTACAGGTTGGAGTGGGTCGCTGATGCTGACGCCGATTCAAGCCCGTGAGCTCGCCCGACACGTCGTCGAGCTGACCCCCGCCGACCAGGCCGAGTGCCTCGTCGCCGCCGAGAAGAGCGCCCTGACGCGCTTCGCCAACAACCGTATCAACCAAAACGTCGCCGAGACCAACGCGCTCATCAGCGTGCGTGCCGTCCTGGGCAAGCACATCGGGGTCGCGTCGACCAACCGGCTCGACGACGCCTCGCTTCGCGCAGCAGCCGAGGCAGCGGTGGCCGCAGCCCGCATCTCGCCGGAGGACCCGAACTTCCCCGGCCTGCCCGGCCCCGCTCCGGTCGAGACACCCGAGCGCGCGTACCCTTCCACGCGTGCGTTCGACGCCGAGGCCCGCGCCCGCGCCGTCGGCGCGATCATCGACCAGTCCTCCGAGCACGGGCTGACGGCCGCCGGCAAGGTCCGCGCCGCCGAGCACACCATCGCAGTCGCCAACTCGCTCGGCGTCGACGTGGGGATGGCGCTGACCGGCGCGCAGGCCACCGTGCTCTCGGCCGGCGCCGATGGCGGCAGCGGCTGGGCGAGCTTCCTCGACGGCGATGCAGCCAACCTCGCGCCCAAGGCGCTGGGCGACGTCGCGGCCGACCTCGCGCTTCGCTCGGCGACCCCGGGCGCGCTCGACGCCGGCGAGTACGCCGTCGTGCTCGGCCCAGAGGCGGTCTCCGACATCCTCGACTTCCTCGCATACGTGGGGTTCTCGGCCAAGGCGGTAGAGGAGGGGCGCTCGTTCATGAGCGGGCACATCGGCGAGAAGCTGATGAGCGAGCTCGTCTCCATCACCGACGACGCGCTTGCGCCGCACGCCATGGGCACGACGTTCGACTATGAGGGACAGCCCAAGGTGCGCGTGCCGCTCGTCGAGCGCGGCGTCGTGGGGCAGCCGGTCACCGACTCGTACTGGGCCGCAAAGCTCGGTCGGCCCAACACCGGCCACGCGCTTCCTGCCCCCAACACCTACGGGCCCATGCCGCTCAACGTCGAGTTCGCCGCCGGAGACGCCACGCTCGACGAGCTCATCGGCAGCGTGAAGCACGGCGTCTACGTGACGCGCTTTCACTACGTCAACGTCGAAGACCCGGTCAGCGTGCTGCTCACCGGCATGACACGCGACGGAACCTTCGCGATCGAGAACGGCAAACTCGCGCGGCCCCTCAAGAACCTGCGGTTCACGCAGAGCGCCGTCGAGGCGCTGGCAAGCTGCCAGGGCGTGACCCGCGAGCGCAGCTTCATCGGCGTGGAGGAGAGCGCGGCCTTTGCGCCCGCGCTGCTTCTCGGCAGGTTCGCGTTCACGGGACAGACGGCGTAGCGACGGCGACGCGACGTCCGTGCGCCGCGTCAAGCGCCCATCGCGTCTGCGATTCTCGGCACGACAAAGAAGGACCCCGACGAGCTTCGCACGTCGGGGTCCTCCATGAGTTCTCAGCTCGCCCAGAGGGGCGTCTGCGCTTGCCGAGAGACTCAGAGAGCACCCCTCTTCCGAGGGGCTGTCACACACTCGTTATCGGCGTGGTCGGCTCTCGGCTATAGCTCGTCGCGCAGCTCAGGGCTGTTTCTTGATGGCCGGAGCTTCGCGGTGGCAACCTCGGCAGTTCTTCTTTTGCGCGTCGGTGATCTTGGGATGCTTCTTGGGCAGCTTCTTGGCGTCGAGTTGCGCCTTGGTCAGCGC
>Ga0209540_10002921_pt1 | contig 11887 bp, 18 predicted proteins | sample BarGraIncu01121A_FD_184501 | JGI IMG/M metagenome (GOLD analysis project Ga0209540, IMG submission 184501) | Arctic peat soil microbial communities from Barrow, Alaska - Barrow Graham LP Incubations 011-21A (SPAdes) (version 2) | ecosystem: Environmental > Terrestrial > Soil > Wetlands > Peat... | reverse complement strand
GCATTCATAAACACCATTGCACTATATCCAATCGGCCCGGAAACCTCCGTTCATACTCTCAAGTTGTCCGGTTCTCCTACAGGGCCATTCATCCTTGCCAGTATAGGCATAGTACTTAATACCGGTAGTAAACCGCTATCCGCAAGAAAAGATGCGGTTTGGACTTACATTCATGTAATAGATACTCGATTATAACGGTCTATGCATGGCGATTTATAGATTAATATAGAAGCAATTTGGATGATGTACTTTAAAAAATGTACGCATATATGAGCTTGCGAAAGAGCCCACCAGTCCCATCCACGAATCCTCCGAGTATGGATCTTCCATCATATCCAAAAGGTTTGTGGAAAGCATGGGCCGCTATTAAGTCACTCTAATGCATATCCTACAGTGCCTATCATTCCCTATCATTTCCCCACATGTTGCATAGCCTGATAGTGATTGGACTGTCTAAACAGTTGGAATCCAGCTCGGTTCTGCAAAAGTGGAAATTATCGTTATCAGCAAGCCCAAAGTGGCTAAAGTGTGCATATTTCTCTCTCGTGCAATTCCTCTAAAAATGGTTATGTGGTCGGGACCACGTCGCCTAAACTGGTCTGTGACTCCGGTTTTGCGGGCTCTGGTGGCGGGCCTTGCATGTGACAAGTGGAACAGATATAACCGCTCTTGCCATTGGCATAGTAAGGAGTCAGATCATAGGGGAAAGATCGATCACAAAGGCAGCATTTGCGCTTCTTCATGCCTGCCTGAAATTTCTTGAAGCCAGGGTCATCTCTTGGGGGGTCTTCGGTGGAGTAGGACGCTCTATTTTACCCACCTTCACAGGCTCGGCCATAATGTCCATATTGTCCCCCGATTTTTTGAGTTGCCGCTCGCCGGTTTTATATTGTCCCTTTTTTGGCTAAGGGGGGGTTCCCCCACCACACTACTCAAATTATCGGGGACATTATGGACATTATCCACAGAGGCTTCTCTTATCTGTGTTGCTGTGTGTGGTTTTACTATATCCTTTCCTTTGATAATGTCCCCTTTAACTTTTTTAGATTCAACATCCCCATCACGATTCTCATATTGTCCCTGTGCCGGGGACATTATGGACATTATTGATTCATCGTCCTTGAGGAGGAATATTTTCTCAGTGGCGCGGCCATGTGGATTCTTAACGATCTTGATAGCAATCGTGCCGGATGTTACCATCGTGTCCAGTGCATCATTGAGCTGACTCGTGGAAACTTTAGTCTTCTTTAGTAAGAGGCGATGGATAATTTGGCCACCATTTACCCTTAATACTGATTCGATCTTAACGATCAGATTAGTATCTTTGGCGGCCCCTTCTCCAATCAGATCTCTTACCGCAAGTGCATGGGGCACGAAATACTCATCTATGAGTCGGCAGGCTTCCTTGATATGGTCCGCTGAAATGACGATATTAGTATGATCGAAGTCGCCCCGGCCCATGGTGAACAGCATTCCCAACTTAAGGACGTAAACGTTGTATCGTCCAATGATCTGTCTTATGAAATCATCAGAGGTCTTTCTTAACCGGCGGTTCCATTGGATTTGCCACGTTTCATAATATTTCCATCCATCAGGTTCGATTTTTGTCTTAGTATCGAATAGGGGTGATATTTCGGTCTGAATCCTTCTAAGCCTGTCGATGACTTGCTGTTGTAACGCTAATAGTTCATCGGATGCTTCTCCGAGGGGCGTGAACTTTTCTCTATCGTAATTTGGGTATGAATGGAGGAACCTAACCCAGAACCCAGAATGGACGTCCATGGACGTGGTCACGAAACTAAACTTTTCTGCTGTAGTAGCGTAAAGTTGATTGTAGTAGGGGTCCTTGATAGTCCATCTGTTGGGCTGGTTGCCTTTCTTGCGAGAGTTTCGTTTAGTGATCCTGGCCCCATCAAAGACCTTATTCAATATGTCGGTCATTCCGGCCATGTAATCGTGTTTATGCATCCGGGCAAGGTAATTAGCTACTTCATCCTGGTTGCAGTAAGCATGAGACCCGTCCTCCGCCATCCCTTCAAGCCACCCCTCCGGGCTGCCGTCACTGGGTGCCGGATGATATTGGTCATTGTCGTTGAGTTGTTCCAAGCAAGCTTCATTATCGTCCATGGCGGTGGACTTGTGTGCGATAGTGGACGCACCCAACTGATTTATGTACAAATTTGGATAAATCTTCTTTACTCCGAGACGGACATAGGTCTTTCTGTCATTGATTATAGCCAAATGTCACAGAACTATTCCGAGCACAAATATCAGCGAAGATGCATTCAAGCATAGGACGAGCGGAGTGTCATATTCTGCATTAAAAGAAAATATTTATATATGACTAATATATCGATAAAGAGAGAGGAATTATAATAAAGCAATCTGTCGTTAGGGAGTTGGACGAAAAAGATCTGGAATTCGTCGGCATACTGCGAAGTTTAAATGTGCCCAGGAATGTGGCCACCATGATAACTTATCTCGCAAACACGGACGAGGTGACCTCCCGGGAGATCGAAATGGGAACTGACCTGAGTCAGCCGGAAGTAAGCATTGCCATGCGCACACTACGCAATATCAACTGGATCGAGGAACGCGATGTTAGGACCGAAGGAAAAGGTCGACCTATGAAGGTCTACAAACTCAGTGTTCCCATTGGAGAGATCATAAAACACTATGAAGAAGAGAAAAATAGCGAGGCCACCCAGAACATGAAGTCCATCCAGAGGCTGAAGGACATAAGAGCTAAGTGATCAGAAGGCAACTTCCCCCGTCTACTATTTTTGCACCCAAGCCCACCGCCTCCTCAACAGCCGCCAGATCTTTCATTAGGAATATTCTCTCGTTCGCGGTTTCCTTGAAGGATACGGAGTTCTTCAGGATCTGCGCATATTTCGCTGATTTGGGGAGCTCGACCACGTAGCCTTTCAGGTCCTCCACCAGGTCATAGTCGAAGCCATTGCGCTCCAGGAGCTTGAGGGCATTGTTCCTCGCGCCGGTAGATTTGAACTCGAAGCGGTACAGGTCTTTGTTGTAATAGTTCAGCAACGCATCGAATAATGCACGGTTATCGAAAAATTGCTTGAATACCCAAAGCTTACCGAGCTTGAAAAATGTGATGCGCTTGCGCCTCTCTATCACGTCGAAGGTATTGGCCTGCATATCTCTTAGATATCACCGCGTTCAACTATAAATTAAATGTTAAGCTGGAGAGTTGAAGATTTTCTCTCAGCAGCACCACCTTCCTGCGTCAGGACCTGCGCTCCTCCTACATCGGACATAGGCCTCTGAACTTCGTACTTCCTACTACGAGGACCGACATGCAAAGCACGTAGATAAAGCCTCTGACATCGTAGTTCAAAAATCGAGGCCCGCCCTTCGTAGAGAATAGTTTGAACCATGAGGTTCGAACTTCAGCCACAATCTAATTATTCAGAAACCGGCGAAGATTGATACATGCGCACCATCACAGCCATAGTAAATCGAAAGGGGGGTGTGGGCAAAACCACCACCTCAGTTAACCTGGCCGCTGACTTGGCCTTAAAGCAGAAAAAAGTTTTATTGGTAGATATGGACCCGCAGGGAGGCTCTACCGTAGCCCTCGGAATTGACAAAAGAAACCTAACCAAGACCGTTTACAACTCTGTGGTTGATGGTATCCCCCTGTCAGATGTCACATTGTCCTCCAGCATAAGCGGCTTGGATGTTGCGCCCAGCAACCTTGAGATGGACGGTGCCGAACTCAGCATCGCACCTCGCATGGCCAGGGAACTAATCCTGCGCCGCCTTTTGACCCCCGTGAGTAGCAATTACGACCAAATCATCATTGACTGCCCGCCTACAATGGGCTTGCTGACCCTCAACGCCCTGCTAGCCTGCGATCAGGTGGTAGTTCCGGTCATGGCCGAATACCACTCCCTGGAAGGCACCGAGGACATCCGCCAGACCCTTGAGGACATAGCTTCCTTCTATGACCATCGACCGAGAACGAGGTTTCTTGTGACTATGGCCAGCAAGGTAAACAACCACGGTAAAGCCGTGATCAATGTACTCAGGGAACAGTTCGAGGGAGATGTCTACGATACGATCATCCCCCGAAACATAAAGGTGGCTGAGGCCCCGAGCTTCGGCAAACCCGTGGCATTATATGCACCCAATTCGCCGGGTGCCAAGGCATACAAAAAATTCGCGGAGGAGTTCCTTCATGAGCAGTGAGGTTTTGGGCAAAGGGCGAACTGCGATCTTTCGCAGTCCGGAGTTAGAAGCAAAGCCCGCGAAGGTCGAGGTTCAGAATACGCAGTCGGATGTACGACCCGCAGAAGATGATGTTCTATCCGCGCAATCTGAAGTCCAAACTTCGAGCCTCGCAGTACAGAGCATGGAGTCCGAGGTTCGCACAACGAAGGGTGCAATTGATCAAAACGCGTTGCTTAAAGCCATAGACGAAGCAAAAAGCAAGTCCAAAGTAACTATATGGAATCCAGAGGTTTCAGCAGTGTTGCGGTACATGCAACTAACTACTGTTCGATACTCCATGAGCAAGGAGGCATCGATCCTGTTAGAAAAAGCAGTGAAGAAGGCTTATCCAGATGTTTGGCGAGCGATGAAAGAGGGCGAGCCTCGCTGATACTCAGGAACATTGCTCCCAATGGCACACTTGCGACTGCTCCATCAGCCCAAAATGGAAGGGCGCAGGCCTCCATCGAGCCGTTTGCCCTCTAGCCATCCCAGCCGATCCATCCAAAGTCCTTGAGTTCGTGCGACGCGATCTTCGCGTTGAGGAATTTCTGCATACGCTATAGATGGCCGGGCAGATCCGGAGAGTGCGGTAGGTGGACCTTACCTAGCCTTGCAATAATCAGATCCTGTCAAGAAAAAGATTTGCCAAGATAGCAAACTAAGCCACCCCAGAGATCTTGTCCACAGGCCAATTCAGGCCACCCGGCCACTTGCATTCTGGCCGGATGCTCTCTTCCTCTGCGGCAGGCATCGCGACTTGTGGAAAATGCTTTCTCTGATGCTTGCAGGGCCGACCCGGGTGGTATGTCGCGGCAGGGCAACTGCATTTAGTCGGAGTGACCACATAATAGGAGTCCTTCTTATTCAACAGAACCAGCACTAAGCGGCTCCCTTCGCCCTCATTGACGAGCTCCAGTGTGGAGGGCATGGGATCGCAGCCCCGGCCACGCCAAGTTAAAAGGCTTTTCACGGCTTCGAACGATTGCGTTATTGGCCCGGTCCGGCCTTCCAATAGATTCTTTCCTGACATCATAGTTCACCAATAGATATAAGTGTATACAATGATATATAAGGGTTTCTACTGACAAACCTTATATAGATTCACTATGAAATAAATGTCCATGGCAAAAGCACAAGTCACTATAAGCCTGGATAACAGGTTTTTGGAGTGGCTCGATGAAGGAATAAAATCCCTGAAATTCGCTACCCGAAGTCACGGTATAGAGTATTGCATTAATAGAGCAATGCAAGAAGAAGCAAAGACAGTTCAGCAACAGGGAAACGTTGATGGTCGCCCTGTTACTGCTTAGACATTTTAGCGGTGAACTACAATGTCAATAGATACAATCCTATCGGAGGATATAGCTTTTGCCGTATTGTCTAGGCATAGCTTTATAATAATTTCCAATAATCCAGTTCAATAATAAGCAGTAAAAAATTGATTCTGGTCCAGGCGCTTCCAACACCCGGCCAGGATTCCCAAGAAGGGAGTGTGTACGTATGGATAACGTAGCCTCAGCTAAGATAAATACCTTTGGGAATTCACCCAAAGCCAATTTTGTATCGCCTTCAGAGCAGCTTATCACTTTGACCATCGGTCAGCTTCAAGACCTCATCAAGCAGGCCGTCGAGAAGGCTATCCAGCCTTTGCAAGACGAGGTTGTCGCCCTTCGGTATGAGAGTGATAGAGTCCGGGAAGAAATAGCCACTCTGAGGTCACAGATAGCCGCCTTGACTACCACACAAGAACAAGACACTGACAGGATATGCTTGGACATCGCTTATGATCGTCAAAGACTCGCGAGACTGGAGCAACGCCCTGTCCCTGGAGTGACAGCACCCACCGTACCACCACAGGGAGAGAAGACCATATCCAGAATTGCAAAAGTGAAAGACTTCTTGAAAACCAGGGGAGGAGGGGCGACTTTCCAGGAATGTGAAAGACTTTTGAGTATCCTTCCTAACCAAATGACAAGACTAGTATCCATGATGGACAAACGATCTTTTGAGATATTCCCACGTATCGGAGATGGAAGACAAAGAGTACTTCGCCTGAAGATAGGGAGATCGTTCACGTGAAAGGTGAAAGGTTTTCGGATAAGCAAGAAGACTAGTCTTAACAGTTAAACAAATCGTCTATCATCATAACGACAAATGTCGGTTGATTGGTGTTACATTACGTTTAGGTGTTTTATTAATCAAGTCAAAAATCAAGTCAAAAATAGCGGTTAACTATTATTTCATGTGCGTCTCGTAGAATAGTACACCTTTCACATTGGATATGAAAGAATGAAAGAATCTCGTTTGGGTCCCTTCTTGCAACGCTGGTCTTTATAAAGAATAGTTTGAGAGATACCTACGTTATGGAGTCCACAATAAATATCGAGAACGTGGTGGCATCCACCAAGTTGGCGGAAGCGTTTGACCTGCCTAAGATTGAACTCGATCTGGAGGGCACGGAGTACAACAAAAAGAAGTTCCCCGGTCTCGTCTACCGAGTCAATGCCCCTAAAGCCGCTTTTCTCATATTCACTTCTGGTAAGGTAGTATGCACCGGATCCAAGAACGTCGAGGATGTTCGCACGGTCATCACCACCCTGGCCAAGACACTCAAGTCTATCGGTTTCGAGAAGATCGATCTCGATCCCGAGATCCACATTCAGAATATTGTGGCTTCTGCAGACCTGAAGACTCGTTTGAACTTAAACGCCGTCGCCCTGTGCCTAGGCTTCGAGAACATTGAATACGAGCCGGAGCAGTTTCCGGGGCTAGTTTACAGGATCAAGCAGCCCAAGGTAGTAGTGCTCATTTTCAACTCCGGCAAACTGGTGATCACGGGCGGCAAATCGCCTGAAGCGTGCGAAGAAGGCGCGCGGATCACTAGGATGCAGCTCGAAAACATGGGGCTGCTTTAACTTGTGTCCCTCCAGTTGTCGGTTCTTTAGCTTGCTATCCTACAGCTTGCAAGGGATCTGTGGCAGGTCCTATTATCTATCCATCATGCCCGGAGATCATCGATTATAGGGCATTATAGGAAATAATTTTCTTGGCTTCATTCAAATCTCAAAAAAGATCCAACCTTCAAGGATTAGAAATTTCTCCAGGTTTGTTGGGCAAGATCCTCTTCAATCAATTGCTTATTGCCCCCGTCCGAGCTCTGATTATATACCATTTGTTTTCCAAATTTGGAGAGATCGCTGCTGGTATTAAATGGGTCTCTCACATTTTGGTCTCCTGCCAAAGGCGAGATCTCATTTATCTTTGACATGAGCAATTTTGCATCCTCGCCAAAATGCTGCCGGATCCACCCATTATATTCATCGACTATGGTATTGAACTCAGTCACTTCTTGTCCCTGGCTTGCCTTTTCGTAGGCTATACCAAGCTTGAAACTAAGGTTCATACCGTCTAATGTGGTTTGCTGCGCAGGGGTGTATGCAGAAGCCTGTCCAGCTAGGAGGATTAAGGAAATTATTATAATGCCTTTCGTAACATCACATCCAAATCCGCATTTTAGCTTTCATCAAATTCTATTGTTCCTATTTAGCCTTTCGATGGTGTCGTAGATGGCGTGAGCATATGGATTGCAACAGGATCCTTTTGACATGCCATCCACAGCTTTCATAAACACCATTGCCCTATATCCAATCGGCCCAGGATCTCCATTGCTACACTCCAACACCAGCTTCGATTTCTTCCGGCCTCCTGGTTCATTTCCGTGTTATGACCTGCTATCCTACGGCTTAGAGCTATCACGTAGAAAAGAGTAAATATAACTAACATCTATTATAGTTTTTGTAAGTAATTATTATAGATCATGTTGGTAGTCTTCCCACCTTGCTGGAGAGCTTGGGTCCTCCTCCTGATCTCTCCAGCTTATTCTATTCAAGAGCTGTTGCCGGGCCATGCCATCCACAGGCTTCATAAACGCATACTGCTCTAATATCCAATTAGCCCGGAGGTTTTCATTGACAGTTAATCCCATAGGCCTGCTTTCTTCCGGGCTGTCAACTCTCTCTCCTTCCCTGTTCATCCTCGCAGCCACGTGGATTGGTTACATAAGACAATCATGATAAGCAACTTTTATATACAGTTAAGATACTGACTTATCTTCTGATGCCCAAACGAAGAAGCAAAGACCAGATTATCACGCAAATTCTTACTACCTGTCAGGAAGAGTGCGTAAACAAGACCAAAGTCGTCTATCAGGCAAATTTGAATTTTCGTACTGTTGTGCCCTATTTGGATCTGCTCATCGTCAATGGCCTTCTTGAAGCAAGTGCTTGCAAGTTTCCTCTATACAGAACGACCGCAAAGGGGGAAAATGCCTTGGAAAGTCTCAGGGTGATTGAAGAGATTTATTTTTGATATCATCTCCAGAACTGCTATCAGTTCTCCCCCCGGGCCGTTTGAGTTTTGGGTTGGAAATGTAAGGCTAGCTTAAGCTTATTATATTGCCTTCGTCTGATATCCTGATCCTGCCTTCCCGGGCCAGATCCAGAAGGATCGGATCGAGGTCTGCATATCTCATTCCTGTGCATCTCCTCAATCTGCTTCGCTCCATCTTCCGACCACGAGTAGCCAGTATCCAGAGGATACGGTCACGCGGAGACTGTGACGGTCTTGTCATTTCCAGAACTGCCACCAGCTCTTCGCCTTGCCATTTATGTTGCCTCACGAGTTTGCTTTTTGCTCTGATATCTGAGTAAAAATCTCTTTGTATACATCGACGCCTTGAAGTTCTTCGGCCGCTAGGCGAACCAGGTTGTTACAATATGAAATCATTTTGCTTGCGTCTTTCCAATCTTCTGTACTGAGGGGGGCCCAAACCGCGAGAATAAATTTTGGCGACCCAAGCAATTTAACATCTGCAGTAAATTTGTACCAATCTCTAAAATCTTTCTCTCGTGGTACTTGACCCATGCTACACAGACTACTAATATAAACTGTGCTCCATATATAATTAGCATAGGCTTGGGTACGTTTCTCGACCAATATTCTTCTTTCTTCTTCTTTGCGGTTTTCCTTCTCTCTTTCAGCACTGCGTTTTTGGGTAATTATGACTCCTAATAGTGTAAGTCCACCTGTTACAAGACCACCTATTGCGCCGGCACGCATTCCAAATGAACTACTGCCCTTTTCCAGTCTTGTAAAGATGGCATTTATACTCACAAAGCACAAATATAAAAACGTGTATTTAAAGAGTTGGTTAAATGAAGTGGAGTGGGGTTCTCATCCTCCGCACGTGATCTCATATTCAGAACCCACATCTATAGGCATTGTCCAAGCTGGCATAGCCTGAAGATTACCAGTAAGCTCGCCATGACCTTGCCTTCAACATCCTGGCCTTCTGCAAGGCAGCCTTCTGAGGTTCCTGACATTTGCCATCTGTCCGGTTGATTCATTGGCATTTGCCGACTCCCTCAAAGAACACCGGCCAGAAGGGGTCCTGTGTGGGGATCTCCAGAGGGACTGCTCTTCCATCGAGCCTCTTCAGGGTCCTGATTCTTGTGTCTTCGGTCACCTTTCCGATCACCGATGCCTCAATCCCCTCCTCTTTCAGTCTCTGCAATATCTCTGCAGATCCGTCGGGCCTGGCCGTGATCAGCAGAGATCCCTCGGCTATCGCCGCCACGGGATCGATTCGGAAGGCCTCGCAGACCATTCTGACCTCTTCCGGGTAAATGAACAGGGACTCGTCTATCTCCATGCCCACATGGCTGGCGCTGGCGATCTCGAACAGGCCTCCTATCACGCCACCTTCCGTGGCATCGTGCATGGCGGTTACTTTGCCGGACTTCATGGCCAGAGCGCAGTCCTTGACCACAGTCATTTCTTTGCAGAGCGCCTTTGCCTTTTCGATCAGTGACGAAGGATATACGGCCTGAAGCTCCGTCCCCCGTAGCACAGCTAGGATGCCCGCAGTCTCGATGGCCGGGCCTTTGGTCAGGATGACATCGTTGCCCGGCTTTGCTCCCGCCGGGGTGACATAAGCCCCTTTGTCGGCTATGGCAAAGACAGTCACCCCACCGATGGTGGGTGCGGCAAAGCCCGGATAATAACCTGTATGCCCGCCCACAATAGCGATCTCCAGCTCCCGGGCCGCCTGGTGGATGGCATCCACGATGGTCCTGAAGTCCTCGTCCTTCGTCTGCGGGGGCATGAGTAGAGTGTAGGTCATATACCTGGGTCGGACGCCCATGACGGCAATGTCGCTGGCTCCGATATGCACCGTGTACCAGCCGAACATCTCATAGGGCTGGCCGGGCACGGCGAAGATAGGATCTTCGGCAATGATGAGCACTTTGTCGTTGCCAATGTCGATTACCGCCGCATCCACGCCTGTCTGGGGCGGCACAAGCACGCTCTCGTCCTTTTTGCCCAGGCGCTGCAGCAGGAAGGAATTAAAGGTATCAAGATCGATCTTGCCGATCTTGGGATCATTGCTATCTTCCTTCATGATAGAGCCTCGCTATCTCGCAAACCTGCTCCACGACTTCAATGGGATCTTTTCCCACGAGAACAGAGACGGACTCCTTTCCAATGGCTCCTGTCTCGTAGAAGATCTTGGGCACACAGCCGCCTGCCGCCCGGATGGCCTCGGCCGCCTTCCAGGGCATGGATGCGCCTTCCGCTTCCCGGATCTCCTCCGGCTCATTTCTGCGATCGATGACGCTGAAGGTCCAGCCGCGGGCACTGCAGTAGTCCTGCAGCCAGCGTGCAAAAGCAGGGTTGTTGGCGAAGTCAATGCCCGCGCGGATGGTCGGATCGATCTTTCTGATCTCAAGGAGCAATCGGGCCATATGGCTGGAGGCTCCGAAGCGGGGCTTTCCTGCGGCCTTGGGAAAACCGTTCACGACGGTGATGCGTCCCTCGACCCCCAGGACCTCGTCGCGCGTTTTCGCTTTCTCTCGGGCATAAACTAGATTGGTCCGAACCTCTGGGATAATGGCGGCGAAATCCTGTGTATCTTCCAGAATATTCAGTGCCATAGCCATCTTTCCGAACATATTAATCTCTTCATCCATCATGATATTTCTTCCTCTCAAGTCGAGAGGATATATAATGGCCAAAGATAAATTCCTATTCTTTCTCTTATAGGGACCACGATAAATGTACTCCAGATAGTCCCTAGTGATCGCCTCATCGAAGTCAGGCGCTATTGCTAGGTGCAAGGTGGGATCGGGCCAAGCCCTGCTCACTATATCCTAGCCCCTTAGTTCTTCAATATGTTAAGTTTATAATTAGGGAATGACCCAACATAGCGCCGTTCAATCACCATCTTTGGCCTCATTGTGGCCATAATCTGCAAGTTACACGTACTGACCTATGCAACCCACAAGATCGCTTTAGAGCCTGAAGATATTTTTATAAATATGCTTTCGCCCTCGTAAGGTCTGATGTTGCGCGCCGGATTGTGGGCCATAATTTGGTTCTAGCCGATGCTGCTTTTTCGTATTTGCTCAATATTACGTTGAAATGCTGATTAGATAAATTCTGCGACCAAAAATTATTAATACGTATATTCTAAAATAATTTGTTTGTGCCAGATAATATACACGAGAACATAATCAGACTCGATGTAAACAGGATTAATTTTGGCGATACAGAAGCGATGAGAGAATTGATCATCCAGCTTCTCAGCACG
>Ga0209540_10002920_pt1 | contig 11889 bp, 11 predicted proteins | sample BarGraIncu01121A_FD_184501 | JGI IMG/M metagenome (GOLD analysis project Ga0209540, IMG submission 184501) | Arctic peat soil microbial communities from Barrow, Alaska - Barrow Graham LP Incubations 011-21A (SPAdes) (version 2) | ecosystem: Environmental > Terrestrial > Soil > Wetlands > Peat... | reverse complement strand
GTGCAGCTCCGGCCACAGGGAACGGATGGCGTCGTGACCGTGAATCTCGGCACCAGAGATCGACAACGGGTCGCCATAGACGCCCACGTCACGGCCCAGCGATGCGGCATACAGCAGGGGCGTCATCAACCGGTTGGCCACGACCCGCTCTGAGGCGAGCACCAGTGCGAGGATGCGAGAGAGAAAGTCAGGGTCGTGTCGGGGTCCGGCCGTCACGACGCGATGGCCGGCGTCCAGCCAGGAGTCGACGATCTCGGGCTTCTGGATGTCCTCGGCGTGCAGACACACGGTGCAGGGACCTTCCGTGCGCTGATACGCCCGGGCCAGGCTGCCCTGGTCTCCCTTGACCTCGATGATTCGGGTGCTGTGCAGGGGCATGATCAGGACGCCCGATCCTCGGTTGGCTGCCAGCTGTCTGCGCACCGGCTCGGTCGAGACGAGGTAAGCCCACGGCGCCCCGAGTGGGAAGCTCGCCCGCGGCGACAGCGCAGGATCCCAGCCACGCGAGCCATGCGACCAGACGAACAACTTCCGCCTGCCACTCTTCTCGACATCCGGGAAGTCACCGAAGTTGACCGGAATGGGCGAGCTGGGGGCCCAACCGTGCTGGATCAGACCCGCCACGTGCCTGGGCCGGGGGAGCCCCGCGTATCCTGCGAGCGCGGCCGTGTGCCCGTAGAAGTGGTTCTGGATATCCATGGGTGTCTCCTGATCAGGTTCCGGACCTGGCGCATCCGTCGGCACACCACTGTTTCCGTTAGTCTACTCAGCACCCCGAAGCACGTTTTCCATACTGACGAAGGACCACCTGCCCGTGACTGTCGACGTTCTCTTCCCCTACTACGGCGATGTCGCCATGATGAAGCAGGCGGTCGAGAGCGTCCTGGGTCAGACGAGCTCGGACTGGACCCTGACAGTCATCGACGACGGTTACCCGGACGAGAGCATCCCGGGCTACTTCGGCGACCTGGCTGCCCAGGACCCACGCATCACGTACACGCGCAACGAACAGAACCTCGGCGCGAACGGCAACTACCGCAAGGCACTGACCTTCGTTCGCCACGAGCTCGCGGTGGTTATGGGCGCCGACGACGTGATGCTCAGCAACTACATCGAGACCGTCGTCGCTGCACACGAACAGTTCCCCTCGGCGCAGATCATCCAGCCCGGCGTCGAGGTCATCGACGAGCACAACCAGCCCAACATGGGCCTTGTCGACAAGATGAAACGGGTCTACGCCCCGAAGGTCCAAGGCCGCCGGCTGCTGAGCGGTGAGCCGCTGGCGGTCAGCCTGATGAGGGGTAACTGGCTCTACTTCCCTTCCATCTGCTGGAAGTCGGACACGCTCGTCGCCACGAACTTCCGCGAAGGCCTCAACGTCGTGCAGGACCTGGCCCTCGCCCTGGACCTGATCAAGGCCGGGGGGAGCCTGGTCGTGGACAGCTCGGTCTGCTTCCAGTACCGCAGGCACCGCGAGAGCGACTCGTCGTGGCGCGCCCTGGAGGGAACACGGTTCATCGAGGAGCGTGAGTTCTTCAACGGGATGGCCGAGGAGTTTGCGGCCATCGGCTGGCGGCGGGCCGCCCGCACTGCTCGGCTACACCTGTCCTCGCGACTGAACGCGGCGACCTTGTTGCCCCAAGCGTGGCGAACCAAACAACACCAAGGTGTTCAAAACCTGCGCGAACATGTGCTGGCCCGGCCTGGCCATAGTGCCAAATGACATCAGCGAAGAAGTGACGGCACAGGCGGCGGCCTATACTTCCGTCAGGGCTGTGAGGATTGGATCAGGCGTGGACGACACTTGGGTGGTCATTCCTCTGTATAACGAGGAACAGGTCATCGGCGACGTTGTTGCCGACGTGCGCGCGGAGTTCCCGCAGGTCGTCTGTGTGGACGACGGGTCATCTGACCACTCGGCCGCGGTAGCAGCCGCGGCAGGGGCACGGGTCGTGCGTCACCCCTTCAACCTCGGGCAAGGCGCGGCGCTGCAGACCGGCTTCCATTTCGCCCTCGCCGATCCGGCGATGAAGTATGTCGTCACCTTCGACGCCGACGGACAGCACCAGATCGCGGACGCCGTCGGCATGGTCGAGCGGCTGCGAGCGGGCGAGGCTGATGTCGTCTTCGGCTCACGCTTCATGGATGACCGCACCAAGCCGAACTTCGCCAAGAAGATGGTGCTTCGCGCCGCAGTCGGCTACACCAACATGACCACGAGGACGCGGTTGACCGACGCACACAACGGGCTGCGCGCGATAGGCCGTCCGGTGGTCGCACAGCTCAACATCACCCAGAACCGAATGGCGCACGCCAGCGAGCTTGTCGCCCAGATCGGCGCATCCAAGGCCACCTATGTCGAGCACCCCGTGCACATCCTCTACACCGACTACTCCAAGGCCAAAGGCCAGTCGCTGTGGAACTCGATCAACATCCTGGCCGACCTGATGCTGCGATGACGTCCGGGCAACACGCGCGCGGAGGGCCCCGTTCATGAAGATCGTTCTGATCCAGCTCCTTCTCATCGTCGTCGTCATCGTCGTTGCGGCCCGGCTGCTTCGCGGCCGGGGCGCCCGGACCCAGGCTGTGCGTCGCCTCGGGCTCGTGTTCTTTGCCGCGCTGGCAGTGTGGTCCATCCTCTTTCCGTCGGTCTGGAACCAGTTCGCCAAACTGGTGGGGGTCGGCCGCGGCACTGACATGGTGTTGTACGCGCTGGTGGTCGCCTTCCTCAGCTTCACCCTGACGACCTACGTGAGGTTCCGCGAGTTCGAGACGCGCTACACCAAGATGGCCCGGAGGCTGGCTCTGGACGAAGCCGGTCCCCCCCGAGCCGCCTCGAGTGGGGCAGACCAACAGGAGGAACCGCATGCCGGGTCGTGACGGTCACCTCGCCGACGATGTCGACTTGGTGGACACCCGAGGGCGCAGTCGCACGGGTAGCGGACGGTTTAACCCGCGCTCGCCACAGCCGCGGTCCCAGAACCGTCCACCAGTTGGAACGCGATCTTCACGCCGGCGCTCACCCGGACAGGACACGAGGTACCGGCGCCGCCGGATCGTGCTGGGCGTGCTGGGCGTGGCGGTCCTGTTGGTGGCCTGGCTTGCGTTCATGGTCTGGGTCCCGTTCCACGCCTGGGGCAACGTGCAACGCGTCAATGCCACCCCCGTCGGCGCGCGACCGGTGGAGTCCAAGGGCTATGACTACGTCTTGGTGGGCTCCGACAGCCGCCAGGGGCTGACGCCCGAGCAGCAGAAGACGCTCACCACCGGCTCGGTCAAGGATGCAGGTGGCCTCCGCACCGACTCGATCATCCTGGTCCATGTCCCGTCCGGTGCCGGCAAACCGGCACTGATCTCACTGCCGCGTGACAGCTACGTGCCGATCCCCGGTCATGGCCACAACAAGATCAACTCCGCCTACGCCCTGGGCGGGCCTAAGCTGCTCGTCGAGACCATCGAGCAGGTCACGGGTGTGCGTATCGACGGGTACGTCGAGATCGGCTTCGGAGGGTTCGCCTCGGTCGTTGACAGCGTGGGTGGCGTCGACATCTGCGTCAAGCGGAACATGAAAGACGCCTACGCCGGCATCAACCTCAAGGCCGGGTGCCAGACCCTCGACGGTCGCAACGCCCTGGGCTATGTCCGCGCCCGATACTCCGATCCGCTCGGCGACATCGGTCGCGTGGCACGACAGCGCCAGTTCCTCGGCGCGATCATGCACAAAGCGCTCAGCCCGGCGACGGTGCTCATCCCGTGGCAGTACTACGGGTTCGCCACCAGTGCCGGAGCCGGACTCACCGTCGGCCAGGACGCCTCGTTGCGCGATGTCACCCGGGTTCTCCAAGCTATGCGCTCAGTGTCCAACGGAGACGGTCTCTCGCTGACCGTCCCAGTCTCCAACCCCGGGCTGCGCACGAATGTGGGCAGGGCCGTGCAGTGGGACAGGGCGAAGGCAGTGGCGCTGTTCACAGCGATCAAGAACGACGAAGCGTTGACCGTGGCCCCCGCCGGCAGCGGCGGCTAGCGGGACGAGATCTGAGCACGACGTCAAGTCCTGTCAGAAGGACCAGGTCAGACAGGTCTAGCGGGGCAGGCCCAGGTACTTCGGGTGGCGCGTGTAGAAGCGCACTGCGCTGCGCAGGTGCAACAGCATCCCCCGATTCAGCCCCTGTCGGCTATCGCCGCGCCACTCGTGGACCCACCGCAACTGCGCGGTCACGTGAACCGGTATGCCCAACTGACCTGCGCGTACGCCCAGCTCGACGTCCTCCAGGTAGAGGAAGTACTCCTCGGGCCAGCCGCCGATTCGATGGAACACCTCTCGGGACAATGAGGTCGCACCCCCGGCGCACCACACGACAGGCCCCGACTCGTACGGGCCCACCGGCCACAGATAACGCTCCAGGGCGGCCTTGGGAGCCAGCCCCCGATGCGCCAGCTTGGCCAACAGGTAAGGCCCCCCGCGTGCTGCGCTCTGCGGCGTGCCATCTTCGAAGTCCACCCGCGGTGCCACGATGCCGCCCGTACGGTCGATCTCGGCGGCCAGGATCGAAAGGTCCCCGACCTTGACGCCGAGATCGGGGTTAGCGAAGAGCAGATAGTCGCCTGTGGCGAGCTCCGCACCACGGTTGTTGGCCGCTGACAGACCCACGTTGCCGCCCATGGGGAGGTAGCTGAAACCCTGCTTACGCGCAAACTCCTCGACCTCGGGTTCGTCCGCGTTATCGACCACGATGACCTCGACGTCGCGGGCCGAGATTCCCTGCAGCTCACCGGCCTGGATCAGCCCGTCCCAATGCTTGGTCAGCATCTCCAGGCTGTGGAAGCTGGTCACCACGATCGACCAGGTCGGATGGCGTCGCTCAAGCACCTCTGCCGCGCTGAAGGTCTGCTGCCAACGTCGCGTTGACGTCGCCGCGGGGAACGCGGCGCGGTACTGCCTGCCCAGGTCTGACCACCTACGCAGGAGACGAGCGCTGGCCGAAACACTCCCGGCCATGGCAGACACCGGGTGCGGCGCAACGATCTCACGTCTGGCCGTCTCGGCTGCCCGATCGCGTGCAGTCCCCAGATCACGGTGCAGCCAACCCGGACCGTGCAACACGTCCTTGAGGGCAGCCCAGCGCATGGCCGCCGCCGCTGGCTCACGGTGGGCCAGGTGACGAAGGCTCACGGCCATCCACTCGGCCACCAGAACCGTCGGACGCGTGTCGTGCAGCAGCGCCGTCACGATGCGGTTTCTCAGCAGGAAGTACGCCTGCCACCCGGATTCGGCATCTTTGCCAACCCAGGAGTCATGCCATACGACTGCCCCGGGAAGCACGACCGAGGCAAACCCGGCCGCCTTTGCCCGGAGCCCGAACTCCACGTCGTCCCACTTGAGGAAGAAAGGCATCGGCAGGCCGATCGCCTCTACGGCGGCTCGAGGAACCAGGCACATCCACCAGGGCTGGAAGTCCACGCAGTATGCCGGTCCCAGCCACGCATGGTCGCTCACCGGAGTGTGGGCAAGGTCGGTGTTCATCGCAGTGCCCGGCAGCGAGGTCCAGGTGAACCGCGTGCGATCCATCACCTCGCCGAGGCGATAGAGGTTCGTCGGTGCGGCCGCATCAAACATGTGGCCGCCTACGAGGGTGGGTCGACGGGCAGCCTGGGCGAACGCCCAGGCGTAGGCAAGGCCCTCTGGCTGCGCCAATGCGTCATCGTCCAGCAGCGCCACGTGGGTGATCCGTGAGTCTTTCAAACCCTCGTACAGCCCCCGGGTGAAGCCACCGCTCCCACCCAGGTTCTGTTGCCGGATGACGGTGAGGCGCTCCCCCAGCGAGTCCAGCACCGCCGTGAACCCAGCAGACTCGGCCACCGGCGTCGTGCCCTGATCGACCAGGATGACGCGGCCCAGCACCCCGTCCAACGATCCACCCTCTCGCGCAGCAGCGGCGAGGGCCTCCAGCTGCCGCAGACACGCTTCTTGCCGGTTGAAGGTCGTGATCGCCACTGCCAGCGAGTTCGGCTCGGGCACGACGTCATCGGTGACCCACCGCCAAGAAACCTCAGAGAGTTCAGCCCCGGTCCCAGCAGTGAGCACGGGCCAGGCCCAGCCGCCATCGGCTGTCTCGCCGGTGTCCACGGTCGCGGTGAAAGCCCCCTCGTGCGTGGTCCCAGAGGTGAGGTCCCGGCATATGCCCTGGGCATCACTGACGCGGACGGTGACGTCAACGGGCGCGGACGAGGTGACTTCGAGGCGGACGGTTTCGACCGTGGTGAAGCGCCCCCAGTAGCCCAGCGGCAGTGCGTCGAGCCACCCGGCGAACTCGATGCTCTGGCCGGCCGTGAGGGCGACCCGACCCGGGGCAACCGCCCGCGCCGCATCGGCCGCTGAAAGGGCCGCGGCTCCGGAAACGACGAGCTCGGTCAGCAGACCACCGATCTTAATGCTCACCAGTGCGGCGCCAGATCGTAGCCGGCTTCGGCCAGCACCACGCGCGTGGGACGCGGTCGGGTCCTGAGCCCGTCACGCACGCCCTCCTTGAGCCCGCTACGCATGGCTGACTGGTTGCGGGAGTGACAATAGAAAAGCACCCAGTTGCGCAGGGCTGCACCAACACGAATGCCCGCCTCGAATGGCCCAAAGGCCTCGCCGGCCCGGAAGACCCAGATCTTGTTGCGGACCTCGTTGTAGAACCGCTCCCCTGGGTCCACCAGCTTGGTCCCAAGCTCGACGGTCTTGTGCACCACGATGGCCTTGGGTGCGTAGATACCCTTGCGGTGTCTCAGCAGCCGTGCGGTGAACTCGAAGTCGTCGTTCCAGATGAAGAAGTCAGCAGTGGGCAGTCCGAACTCCCGGATCGCGCCCGCCTCGATCAGCAAGGACACGAACGACGCGGTGCGAATCGGGCGCCCGCCGGCGGCATGAGCTGCGCGGCGATCGGCTTTGGAGGCCCAGCCGGGGTCCCGCGGGGTGTTGCGCGGCTGGTCTCGACCGTCGGTCCAGACCACCCGGCTGGCAACCAGACCAAGACCGGGACCGTACGCGGTGTACGACGCCAGGAGCTCCTCCAGGGCCGTCTCGGACGGGATGGTGTCGTCGTCCATGGCCCACACCAGATCTGCGTGATGGACGTCGACGGCCTCGGCCAGGCCGGCGCAGAAGCCGCCCGCGCCTCCGCTGTTGCGAGTTAGTGTCACCAGCTCAACGTCGGGGAACTGGGCGCGGATCACATCGTGGGAGCCGTCGGTTGAGGCGTTGTCCACCACGACCACGACGTCCGGTCGCCGAGTCTGAGCACCGAGCATGGTCAGACACTCGGTCAGCAGCTTCAGACGATTCCAGGTGACGACGACAGCAACCACCCTCGGATGGCCCGCGATCACCTCGTTAGTCACCGGCCGAGCATACCGACCCTGGCGGGCCTCTCAGAACTTCAGCAGCTGGCGCGCCATGACGATGCGCTGGATCTGGTTGGTGCCCTCATAGATCTGGGTGATCTTGGCGTCCCGCATCATCCGCTCGACCGGGTAATCCTTGACGTACCCAGCGCCGCCAAGGAGCTGAACCGCATCGGTGGTGATCTCCATGGCGACATCGGAGGCGAAGCACTTCGCCGCGGCGCCGAAGAAGGGCAGATCCTTGTCGCCGCGCTGGGACTTTGCGGCCGCGACATAAACCATCTGGCGGGCTGCCTCCAGCTTCATCGCCATGTCGGCCAACATGAACTGCACCCCCTGGAACTCCGCGATGCGCTTGCCGAACTGCGCGCGCTCCTTGACGTAACCCACCGCAAAGTCCAGCGCACCCTGGGCGATACCCACGGCCTGCGCACCAATGGTGACCCGGGTGTGGTCCAGCGTGGCCAACGCGATCTTGAGCCCCTGCCCCGGCGCGCCCACCATCCGGTCCCCCGGGATCCGGCAGCCTTCGAATATCAGCTCACGGGTCGGCGATCCCTTGATGCCCATCTTCTTCTCCGGCTCACCGAAGCTGAACCCGGCATCCGACTTCTCCACCACGAACGCCGACACGTTTGAGCCCCGCTTGCCGTCGGGGTCGGTCACCGCCAGGACCGTGTAGAACTGCGAGACACCTGCGTTGGTGATCCACGCCTTCTGTCCGCTCAGCACCCAGTCATCTCCATCGGCCTTGGCCCGACATCTCATCGCGGCGGTGTCGCTGCCGGCTTCACGCTCGGACAAGCCGTAGGAGAACATCGCCTCGCCGCGAGCCACCGGCGGCAGGTACCGGGCTTTGAGCTCATCGGATGCGGCAAGGATCAACGGCGTCGTGCCCAACTTGTTGACCGCCGGGATCAGGGACGAAGAGGCGCACACCCGGGCGACCTCCTCGATCACGATGCAGGTCGCCAAGGCGTCGGCGCCGACCCCGCCGAACTCTTCCCCGATATGGGGCGCGTGGAAGTCCGAGGCCACCAACGCGTCATAGGCCGCCTGCGGGAAGGTGCTCGTCTCGTCGACCTCGGCGGCGCGCGGAGCGATCTTGTCCTCAGCAACATTGCGGACGGCTTGCCGCAGCTCCTCGTGGTCCTCGGAGATGGTGAAGAGGGGGAAGACGCCTTTGTCTGTGGTCACGACGTCATTTTAGTGACTTCCCGCGCTAGCGCACCTCGGGAATGACGGTGTTCTCCAAGGACTGGTGCAAAGTGCGCACCCGCACCTCCGCCGGGAGTGTTCCAACCGTTGGACCGTCCAACAGTTGACCGGGACGCACGCCGAGTGCGTCCGAAATCGCCCAGATGTTCAGGAGACTCACGTTGCGCTCTCCGCGCTCAACGGATCCTACATATGTCCTGTGAAGTCCGCATAGATCGGCGAACCGTTCCTGGGACCAACCTCGGTCTCGTCTCACGGTACGCACACGGTCGCCGAAGGCACGAAGGCGCTGTTGTTGATCATCCGGGGGCACCAAGCGATCCTCGGTGTCAGATGACTATCAGTCGACAGACTATGAGTAGCATGTTTGGATGGACATCCACATGGGGCCCGACTCAGCAGCCAAGAACGAATTACCTTCCCAAGAAGAGTGCTGGAACAACTTCTGGGCACTCCTCGTCCCCGAACTGGCGCGACTTCATGCTGAGGGCAAACTGCCCTCCGACGGGGAACGACTGGCTGCCCAGAAACCGCAGGCCCTCCGACGGGAGTCCTCAGCCAAGGACGTGCGGGACTGGCTCCGCGCACATGGGCGACCAGTGGGCCGGGTAGGCCGACTGCCTCAACGCCTCCTTGACGAGTATGAGCGCGCGATTGCGAACCAGACTCTGGTCAAAGACTAGGGGCCAGGAGAGTGTCCCAGTAACACAGAGCCCTTCGGTGGCCGCGAGTCGGTAGCGTGTGGCCATGACCAACTGGGGAGAGTCATGTTCGAGATAGACGTCATCAGCGAGCCATCCGCCAGTTTCTTGAACAGTGACGGCATGGTTCGCAACGCAGATATTGCTTCCGTAACGAGATATGATGAGGGGCTGCTCAAACCAGCCTTATTGATAGCCGACCAAGTTCGCTTGGTCACTCTTCGCGAGGACCTCGCACGATTTGTTGTCTCAGACGCATTCATAAATAGTCAAATGCCCATGCGTTACATCAGGATATTTGCACAGATGTCATTGACTAGAGTGAAGAATAACTACGAGCAAATTGGATTACGGGACAGTGACTTGGCGTCACAAGACGATGCTCGCGCATTGTTAGATGGAAAGATGGAAGGACTTGAGACTTTTGGGAAAAAATACAACGATCAGATACTCAAGTACCGGGAGGCATACGCGCGATTGTTGCGTCAACGTAGGGATGATCTAAAGAGTACGGGGATGACGAAGGCTCAGCAGCAGGGCATCCTGCATGTAGTCCCTTGGTGCGAGGAAGAGATGACTCCCTATGAACTGGCTTGGGTTGACTACATGGACGAGTACCTCCCGACTGCCATGGAGGGGCTGGTTCGGCGCCTCACGTCCCGGTCGGGAATTCCTGCCCTGTTGGAGCCCGGGGCGGAGCAGGCGCTAGCGTCCCTTGGCGGGGTTGAGGAACGAGTCCCCCAGGCTGAGCATAAGTTCGGAGCGTCGACTGTCATCGCCACTGCTCTTGCGGCCAGACTGCCCGGGCTCGACAGAATGCAGGTCGAAGAGGTGCTCGACCTTCGAGATGATCTCGCCGACTACCTCGTACCTTTTCGTGCTCACGTAATGCATTTGGCGGACGATATTGCGGGCGCTGACGGGGTCACCCCCCGGGAGATGGCGCAAGAAATCGACTACCGCTGGCATCGAGATATCAACCCGGCGCTCCAAGAACCAATGCCGCTTAGTTAAGCTCGGTAGCGCTCTGATTGTAGATAGTGAGCGCACAGCGATGAGTAGCCCTAATTGTGGTGGTCGGACCCGCCAGGATAGGATCTTGGCCTTCTAGGTTTAACGACTCATTTCGAGCGCGACCGATGGGACAACAGCTATCATTCTAGACAGAATTGCTCGGTGTGTCGAAGCCTTATTACCATGTAAAGCATATTGACTCTAGTATTATATTGAGATGAATGAAAGAGACGTCGGTAAGTTGACCGATCATGTTTCGTTGGGCGCGTTGACTCGAATTGTGCCGCGGTATGTTGTCGATGAAGTACTGGCCCAGACCGGCCGTCGGGAGAAACGCTCAAGGGCCTTACCCGCACATGTGGTGGTTTACTTCGTTCTAGCGCTGGCATTGTTCACCGATGGCTATGAAGAAGTGATCCGCAAATTGGTGAACGGGCTGCGGTTCTCCCGCACCTGGAGCCGGGAGTGGACGGTACCGACCAGCGGGGCGCTGTCGCAGGCCCGGGCGCGGCTGGGCGCTGGGCCGCTGCAAGCCCTGTTCGAGGCCGTGGCCGTCCCGCTGGCCAAGCCCGGCACGCCCGGGGCATGGCTGCGAGGTTGGCGGGTCATGGCCATCGACGGCGTCATGATCGACGTGCCCGACACCCCGACCAACCTCGCGTACTACGACAAGCCCCAGGGCGGCACCCGCCGCCCGTTCCCGCAGGTCCGCGCCGTCGGGCTGTGCGAGGTGGGCACCCACGCTCTCATTGCCGCCGAGCTGGGCACGATCCACCAGGGCGAACGCGCACTCGCAGGCAAGCTGACCAGCACAATCGGCCCGGACATGCTGGTGCTCGCCGACCGCGGGTTCTTCTCCTTCGACCTGTGGCGCGACTATATGGCTACCGGCACCGCCCTGCTGTGGCGGCTAAGCACCACCATGCACCTGAAACCCATGACGTTCCTACCCGACGGCTCCTACCTGGCCGAGATCGTCAGCAAGAGTGTCCGGGGCGGGCGCACCCGGATCGCCTTGGCCAACGTCGGCGGCGACCTGCAGCTGGCCACTCACATCCCGGTGCGCGTGATCGAGTACCGGGTCGAGAACGACGCCACCACCTCCGAGACGTTCCGACTGATCACCACCATCGTGGACCCGCGGGAAGCCTCCGCGCACGAGCTCGCCGCCGCCTACCACCAACGATGGGAACTGGAAACCTCATTTCGCGAAATCGAGACCTACCTACGCGTCGGCAAAGGTATCCGGTCGAAGACACCGGAACTTGTTCAACAGGAAATATGGGGCCTGTTTGTCACCCACTATGCGATCCGCGCCTTCATGTCCGAAGCCGCCGACACGGTCGAAATGGACCCCGATCGATTATCTTTCACCCGAACACTGCACATCCTGCGCCGCCGGATCACCGATCCAGCGGTATTTTCCCCCCAGAGCGCAACACAAACTACATGAGCGAGACATCGCGGAAACCCTCGAGCGGCTGAACAAACGCCGACCCAGAACCTATCCCCGGGTCTCGAAAAAAGGTAACCGTCACAATTTTCCAACCAAGAAGCCCGAACACCATCA
>Ga0209540_10002917_pt1 | contig 11896 bp, 8 predicted proteins | sample BarGraIncu01121A_FD_184501 | JGI IMG/M metagenome (GOLD analysis project Ga0209540, IMG submission 184501) | Arctic peat soil microbial communities from Barrow, Alaska - Barrow Graham LP Incubations 011-21A (SPAdes) (version 2) | ecosystem: Environmental > Terrestrial > Soil > Wetlands > Peat... | reverse complement strand
TTTTGCTTGTTCCTGATTGCTGTTTAATGAAACAGAAACGGGTGAACCAAATGCTTTCCCATCAATAGTCTGGAGCTGTGCTTCAACACGATTTGCTTTTGAAGTTCCATTCAGGAAAACATCCATGTTAAAAGAACCATCTGCTTTTGCATCTATGGCAAGACGATCAATAAATTCTGTTGGATATGCCTCAAGATATACCGGACGAAAGATGCCTCCAAAATCCCAATAATCACCTCTGCGTTCAGCTCTGTTCACACTCACATTTGCAGATTCTTTACTGACATTTGCTTCCAGTAGATTTTTCTTTCCATATTCAAGCAAATTGGAAATGTCATATCTGAACCGATAAAAAGAACCTTGATGTACTGCACCTGCAGATTTACCATTTATCTTCACATCGGTATCGGTCATCGAACCTTCGAATATAATATATATTTTTTTGTCTTTCCAGGTCTGGGGTACCATAAACTGATACTTGTAAAGCCCTTGTTCATTATTATATTTTTTGTCCTGACCATAATTATATGCACCAAAACCTTGTTGTTCCCATTGAGAAGGAACTTCAATTGTTGACCATTTATTGCTGTTCATTCCTGCAGTACAGAAGAATTCCCATTTAACAGTATGGTCAGATCCAGTACCCGACAGATACTGAACTTCAGTTTTTTGCGCATTTACAGTCAAAGCAAATACTAAGAGAATCAACAGCTGTAATGTTTTTTTCATTATTTTATTACTATTCGAGATTATTGTAAGGGGGTTATGACTTCAAGTAATTCAGGTAATTCCATTCCAATGTTTTTAAGATGTTCGACTTTAGGTACGCCATTTGATGTCCAACCCCGTCGTTGGTAAACAGCATCGAGTAATTGCTCATAACGGTTCTCGCGATATGAACGCACCAGCGCCATCTTTTCTTCTGTCGTTTTGTTTAAAGGATCAATTCCAATATCTTCTTTTAATTGTTTGTCATAACGTTCCTGCCTTGATTCGTATTCCTCCTTAGTAACCGGTCCACAAGCACGATAAGGTTGTGCATCATGTTTACGCAAACCGTATCCACGACGAATATTAAAGATGCGTTGAAAGTTATAAACGCGTTCACTCATCCTGATCAGATCTTCCTTGTTGATATTCTGACCGGTAACAGCATTGAAAATTGTTACATAATTATCAACATGCCCGGGAACCTTGTTGGGTTCAGGATTTAGATGATTGTCTGCAGGTTCAACGTCATTCCAGGGTAGCTTACAGAATCCTGCCAATCCAAACCAGGTACGGAACATTGGGAAATAATGTAATGCTTCTGCCTTCTTTTCAAACGTTGGGATCATGTTGTTCACCATGTCCATAAAAATCAACCATGCTTCATCGTGTTGTGGACCTTTGTTGGTCATTGCATAGCCACCTTGTTGGGCAAGTGATTCTTTTGAAACATATTGTGAATATTCCAGTCCCTTGTTTTCCATTCCAATATCCTGAAGGAATTGCGGATCTCCCCATCCATTGGCAATGAATAGCTCTTTCATTTTCCTCACTCCCTGTCCTGCTATAACGCCAAATCCCTCTCCACGTGAAAGTTGATGGAGTAATTCCATTGCGTCTTCCTTACAGCCGAAATTAAGTTCAAGTCCTCCCGTCCGTTCTTTATTAAGGATGCCATTTTCATAGCACTCCATGATAAAACCCATTGTAGTACCCCAGGTGATTGTACAGATCCCATAAGTATCGCAATAGAAATTCGATTCGATTGTAAATTGTGGATCAAAGATTCCCATGATAGAACCCAGCGAAGCGGCTGTTTCATATTCAGGGCCTTCGACCAAAACTTTGTCCCCTTTATATGGACCTGTCAGTAATTCATAATGATCTACAGTCTTTGCACATGACATGTTACATCCTGTCCAGCAACCATCCGGCATCCCCTGTGTGAAATATTTCATGTAAATATCAGAGTGGATCTTAGCTGCCATAGGATGACTCCCAAACTTGAAATTATTGACAGGTAACAGATCGTAGTCATTCATCACATTGGTAAGGTGAACTGTTCCCTTTTTGCGCATCTGACACTGATCATCGTCAAGATCCTTCATCTCTTTATTGAAGCGACGTCCACGTTCCTGAATGGCTTCCATATCAGCAACATTATTGCGGTTACCCGAAGTCCCTTTTGTTCGGGCTACAACAGCCTTTACTTTCTTATTGCGCAATACTGTTCCGATTCCGCCTCTTCCGGCCTGTTTCAGTCTGACTTCTTTTCTTTTTGGATCCCAAAAACTAAAATTTAACATCCCCATTAAAGAATGATCGGCAGCAGTACCTGCAGAAACTACTGAAATGTTCTTTCGGTCTCTTTCGTCATCTGCCAGTTCATGGTGTAGATGTTCTGCAAGTTTATGTGTGTCGATTGCGTCCTGAATTGCTTCATATATTTCGACTACTTCGCGGGTTTCATCAATCAGAATAATGACTTCAACATCAGATTTTCCCTGTAACTCGAAAGCATCAAAGCCTGCAAATTTGAGGAAGGGTCCAAAATGACCACCAACATTTGAGTCTATAATCGAATCAGTCTGCGGAGAAATGCTGACACATATAGACTTACCGGTTCCTGAATACTGAGTAATCCCGCAAACCGGCCCTCCTGATATGACGATTTCATTTTCAGGATCAGTCCATTTTGTATCCGGTCGGGTACCATCCCAGAGTAGCCGCAAACCGTAACCTTTCCCTCCGATGAATTTTTCTTTCATCTCTTTCGGAACAGGTTTTTCTTTGATCACTTTATCTGAAACATTTACGTAAAGCGTACGATCATTATATCCCTTATCAATTGGGGCCCAGACATATTTATGTTGGGCTATAAGATTGTGATTGCTTTTAAAAGTATCTAAACTCATGGTAGCAGGTTCTTTTTAATGATTCTTTTTTGCCTATACAAATATATTAATTTTGAGTCAAAAAAATAGCATTTATCTCTTTAAAATCAATATGTTCTGTTATGCATAACGTTAATAGTGGAATAACCTGTTTCATGATTTTCTAATAAAAGACAAAACATTTTTTTAATAGACGGTTGAGTAGAATTGGTTATTTTTGTATAAATATCTTTACTATGGGTCAACTTGAAAATCTGCGTAATAAGACTGTTGGAATTGCCGGTTGTGGAGGATTAGGCTCAAACTGTGCAGTTGCGCTTGCAAGGGTAGGAGTAGGTCATCTGATTGTTGTCGATTTTGATATCATCAGTGAAAGCAATCTTAACCGGCAATATTATTTTTATGATCAGATCGGCAAACCAAAAGCCCTGATGTTAAAAGAAAATATTGCAAGGATTAATCCCTCCATAAAAGTAACTGCACTCAATCTGCAACTTGACGAACAAAATATAAAAGAAATATTTAACGGAGTTGATGTACTGGTTGAAGCCTTTGATCATTCAGATCAAAAACAAATTATTATTGAAACAGCTCTTGCCTTGTGGCCTGATCGGCCTCTAGTAATTGGAATTGGAATGGCAGGGTGGGGCGGTAATGATTTAATCCACATGAAACAATATGGAAATTTGTTTATTTGTGGAGACCGAATTTCTGAAATAGGTCCTGAAATGCCACCTTTGGCTCCAAGGGTTGGTATTGTTTCTAATATGCAGGCCAACACTGTTTTACAGATTCTCCTTGAGGGGTCCCGGGTAGGTGTCCAAAAAAACTTAAATTGATGAAAATTCTACTGAATAACAGGCATGAAGAGTTCCGGGAAGAACAGTTAACAGTGCAGGAACTTCTTGAAAAAAAGAATTTTACATTTAAAATGTTGATTATTCGTATCAACGGTAAAATTGTTAAGAAAAATCAGTACAATGATACTGTCATTCATGATAGTGATGATGTCATGGTCTTACATCTAATTTCAGGCGGTTGAAATTAAATAGCTTCTGCAACAACAAAAGCACTTCCTCCTATAAATATCAGATCATTCTTTTCAGCAGCGCTTAATGCAGCTTCTTTTGCCTCTATAACAGAAGGCCATACTTCTCCAGTCAGTCCGATCTTTCGTGCTTTATCTGCTAACAATTCAGCATTCATTGCCCGTGGGATGTTCGCATTGCAGAAATAGTAAATGGCATATTTGGGTAGCAACTCCAACATTCCGTTAATGTCTTTGTCACTTACAACTCCAAATACGATATGAAGCTTTTTATGAGGCGTAACATTAAGTTGTTTGATTACCTCTTTAATGCCATCAACATTGTGTCCGATATCACAGATTGTCAGAGGAGAGCGTTGGAGCATCTGCCACCTTCCTGCAAACCCTGTATTTATTATTGCATTTTCGATTCCCGTCCTGATGTTCTCAATCCCGGTTTCCCAACCTAATGCTTCCAGTATCTGTGCAGTTTGAATGACTGTCAAAATATTATGTGGCTGATAAGAACCGGCTAATGGACTTTCAATATTCTCCAAATATAATTTGCCTCTGTAAAAGACATCAAATGAAAGTTTAGGCGTATCTGTAACTGCATATTTCACATTTCTGACTTCAAATTCTTCATCTGCAAAATAAATTGGAGAAATCATTTCAGCAGCTTTAGCACGGAAAACAGGGAGTGTTTCTCTATTAGTCTGACCAATTACAACCGGGGTCTGAGGTTTGATGATTCCAGCCTTCTCGCCTGCTATCAGTTTCAATGTATTTCCCAAAAACTGCGTATGGTCTAATCCAATATTTGTTATCACAGAAACAAGTGGAGAGATAACATTTGTTGAATCCAATCTTCCACCCATACCTGTTTCAATGATGGCGATGTCGACTTTTTCCTTTGCGAAATAACTAAATGCCAATGCCACACTCATTTCGAAGAAAGAGGGTTGAATCCTGTCAAAATCATTACGGTATTGGTTAACAAATTCAACAACATATTCCTCAGAAATCATTTCTCCATTGATGCGAATACGTTCTCTGAAGTCACGAAGATGTGGGGACGTATATAATCCTACTTTCTTACCGCTGGTTTGTAGAATAGAAGAGAGAATATGTGAGACAGAACCTTTCCCATTGGTTCCTGCTATATGTACTGATTGAAAATGACGATGAGGATAATCTGTTATATCGCACAATTCAAGTGTATTGCCAAGATCGGCTCTATAGGCAGCTGCTCCAACCCGATGAAACATCGGTAACCGGGCAAGCATGTAATCAAGCGTTTGCTGATAGTCCATCAGAAAACTCTCTTGGGTCTTACCTTGATAGGAGGATCTACCATCAACGGAACTTTTTCGATTGTGACGTTTGAAGTGTCCAGGCCGTAAGCCTTAACATTGGTGATGGCAACCTGTTTAACCAAATTGTGAATTGCCATGATAAACTGATCGATAGGCCTGAAGTCGAAATCATAATTCTGAACACGGTCAGTGATGATAAATTTAAAGTCTCCCAGAATACCATATTTTCTTAGGGAGGGGTAATGACTGATGATATCAATTTCGTGCTTCTGCATCAGATCCTCAAGAATCTGTTTAAAATAGAGATTAATTCTTGGTTCAACCTTAAAACCAATTTTGAAATCTATTCTTACCAGGACAAAAGGGATGATGTGTTCAAGTTTATATTCAAGTGTAAAAGGTTCATCAACAATATCAACGTGGAAGAACCAATACAGGTCGGCTCTTTTAGGCTGTTTATTGATGATCGAGTACATGATTTTGGCCTCAATATCAGATGGATAGTCAGCACGTGTCAGGTAAACAAGATTTGTCGCAAATTTTGGTATTGAGTGGTCATTATGCAGATCCTTCAATACCTCTGTATGATCAGAAATCTTATCAAATTTGAGAAAGTCCTTTTTAAGTGATCTGGCTTTATACCAGGTATACATGATTATGAAAATGATTGAAGCCATTAAAAGTGTAAACCAACCACCATAAACAAACTTGTGCAAATTAGAAACAAGAAATGAGCCTTCAATAATCAGATAAGAAATCAGAAATATTCCTATGTAAGCTAATTTGATCTTTTTATTATAGAGATAAAAAGAAACAAGCATCGTTGTCATCAACATCGTTATCGTGATAGACAATCCGTAGGCAGCTTCCATAGCTGAAGACTCTTTAAACAGCATAACAGCGCCCATACAGGCAATATATAATATCCAGTTAACACTTGGAATATACATTTGACCTTTGATACTTGTCGGATATTTAATTTTGACCTTCGGCCAAAAGTTAAGATGAATACCTTCACTAATAATTGTATAAGATCCACTGATCAATGCCTGACTGGCAATTACAGCAGCTGCTGTTGCAAGGATAACACCTGGCCAAATAAACCATGAAGGCATAATAGTAAAAAATGGATTTGTCTCATGTCCAATTACGGCTTTATGTGTAATGATCCATGCACCCTGACCAAGATAATTCAAGACCAGACTTATCTTAACGAATATCCATGATATCCTGATGTTATGAAATCCACAATGTCCCAGATCTGAATATAATGCTTCTGCCCCGGTAGTACAAAGAAAGACAGCACCCAAAAGCAAGAATCCACTTGGATGAAATGCAAGTAATTTAAAAGCATAATAAGGATTAAAAGCATTTAGAATAGCAGGAAATTCATGGATATGGCTTAATCCCATAACTCCAATCGTGAAAAACCAGATTACCATTATTGGCCCAAATCCCCTCCCCAATCCATCAGTGCCAAATTGTTGTACGAAAAACAGACAAGTGATGGTTATTAATGCAATAGGAACAATCGAAATAGTCGGATTAACCATTCTGAGGCCTTCAATTGCTGACACAACAGTAATTGAAGGAGTAATAATGCCATCGGCCAAAAGTGCTGCCCCACCAATGATCGCGAGAACGTAGACTCCCTTTTGTCTTTTACGAATAAGCGCATACAGTGAAAAAATTCCACCTTCACCATTGTTATCAGCACGCATTGTGATGAGAACATACTTGATTGTTGTCTGCAACGTAAGAGTCCATATAATACATGAGATGGCTCCAATGATATTATCGGGTGTGAAATTGCTGCCTAAACCTGTAATTATGGCTCTCATTACGTATAATGGTGATGTACCCAAATCGCCAAAAACGATACCGAGAGTAATTACCATGCCGGCTAATGAAAGCTTGCTGTTAAAAGAATTTTTAGAATCCATAATTAGGATAACACAATAAAGCGAATAATTGAAAAACAGTAATACCCAATATGTTATTACACATTGGTTTTTACAAATTGTTGTTTAAGAACAGCGAGTACAGGAGGAATCAGGGAAATAAAAATTATTCCCAATATGACGATAGAAAAATTGTTTTTAACGAATTCGATATTCCCAAATAAATATCCGGCCCAGCAAAAACAATTGACCCATAAAATATTACCTGCAAGACTAAAAAGATAAAACTTCTTGTAGTGCATTTGGCCAACACCAGCTACAAAAGGAGCGAAAGTTCTGATTATCGGCATATATCGGGCCAGGATAAGCGTTTTACCACCATGTTTTTCATAAAAAGCATGGGTCTTATCCAGATTCTTTCGTTTGATCAATTTATAGTTTTTTTCGTAAACAGCCTGACCCAGGAACTTACCAATAAAAAAATTGGTATTGTCTCCTGAAAATGCTGCAATTATAAGTAATCCGATAAGAAAATAAATCTGAATAGGATTACCGGGCATAGCAGCTATAGCTCCTGCTGCAAACAACAAAGAGTCTCCCGGCAGAAAAGGGGTTACAACCAGACCGGTTTCACAAAAGATGATAAGAAACAAGATCAAATAAGTCCATGTTTGATAATCAACGACAATATCACGTAAACTTTTGTCAATGTGAAGAACAAATTCTATAAAAGACCGTATTGTTTCCAAGTTGTAATGTGTTTAATCAGGGCGCAAAAGTAGATAAAAGATATGAATAGTTAACAAAAGACGATTGTTAATTATTTCACGGGATCATACTTCTTGAACGGAAAAGTTAATAAACTCATAAAAAATCATTTTTTTTTGAAAAGATTAAACTACTTTATGAATTGTATGTCTAAACATAAACAAGAAATTTTTTTCACCTTATAATTATTAAATATGAAAACAATTGCAATTAAAGGAAGAATCATTCCTTTGTTAATTACGGGATTATGTTTGGTTTTCTTAGCTTCAAATAGTGCACTTGCCCAGAATAAACAGGCTAAAAATGTCAAAACAGTAAACATAGAAGCGAAAGAAGTTAAAAATGAAAACAATCCTGCAAAACTCACCGATGATCAGAAAGCAAAGATAAAAGATCTTCGTATTGAGAACATGAAAGCAGTACGCACATTGAAGGCACAGAACGAGGAACTGAAAGCTCATCTGAAGACACTTAACATAGCTGAGAAACCAGATAACAAGGCTATTTTCAAAACAATTGATGAATTGACAGCCAATCAGGCCGAGATGATGAAAAAGATGATCACTTTCAAACAATCTGTCAAAGCCTTACTCTCTCCAGAACAACTTAAAGCATTAGAACTTCGCGGTGGTATGAACAGACACATGGGAATGGGTGATCGCAATCATATGGGCAGAATGCAAGGTAATCGTAACTTTGGACGTGGCCAGATGATGCAACACGGTGGAATGAATCGTATGGGTCAAATGCAAGATGATGAGATGAACTCTCCGGGTCAGATGATGCAACGTAGTCAAGGTCAAATGGGAAATGGTGGAATGCGATCAAAGGGTCAGATGATGAACCATCAGGGTGGACAGATGGCACCACAAGCTCAAATGCAAAGAAGAATGCAGATGTTTAGACAAGAAAGAATTGCAGTATCAGATTCTACAAAAACAAAATAATAACAGCTAAGTAAACTAAGTGAACCTGCAACGCCCCTGCTTTTAAAAGCAAGGGGCGTTTTTAATTACAACCTATTTAACGAAAAATCTGAAATTAATCTCAAGTCCTACAGATTGTGCGGTGGCATGACTACTCCCTCCAATAAAGCTATTGATGTGGTTAGCATCCGGAGTAAGTAGGAATTTATCAGGAGATTCATTTACCAGACTGCTTGAGTAGGATTCTTTTAAAAGCGCATTGTTAAAGTTAGCAGCCACTCCAAACTGAATAGAATTTGTAATATTTACATCAAAACCGAAGGATAATAGCGTATTAAAACAGATCTTTTTAATGTTTAATGAGCCTTTCGATTCAACTAACTTGTTTTTAGCAAATCCATAAGCAGGAAGACTATCTAGCCAAACATTGTATTTCGGATAATATCCTCTGTAAGTAAAGGTTCCGCTGCTATTGTATTTATTACTGATCGGTAATGAAAAATTAATACCTGCTTTCAAAAACAAACCAAATGTTTGATTAAAAGGCAATCTGAAGTGGATACAAACAGGAATACTTAAGAAATCTACAGTTTGTAATTCCTGAATACCTGAACCTGTAACTTGCATATTAAAACGTTCATTCTCTGAGTCGATGGCATCAAAGTTTTTTTGATATGTTTTAAGATTTAGTTTCGTTTTGTAAGATACATAGCCCATTCCAGATGAGATTCCAATGTAATCCGAAAAGAAGTATCCGATTTCTGCAGTTCCAAACACTGTATTCACCTTATTGTTATGAAGAACAGAGTCAAATACGGAACCTGAATTTTCAATTATTGTTTTCGAAGGGCCCATGCTAAAACCATAAAACAGACCGGGTATATTTCTTGTGGCAGGAATGGTTTCCTGTGACCAGGCAGTATAGATGTTGCAACTTATCAGCAATAATGTAAAGATGATTTGTTTGATATATATGCCGTTAAGTTTCATCATCAATTTGTTTTGTGCATTATTACTCATTATTTTATGACAACAACTTTAGAATAGTATAAATCCTGATTGTCCATCAGCACCCTGACAACATAAATACCCGGAGTTAAGTTGCTAACAGGTATGTCTTTAAGAATTTCATTGTATTGATAATCCGATTCAAATTCCATGACTTTTATCCCACCTGAATTAATAATACTGACAAAAGCCTTTCCAGATGGTTGATCAGTGATTTTTATTCCGAAACTTACTGATGTTGGATTTGGGAAAACAGACAATGATTTTGTACCTGTTATAGTAATAGCATTTGAAATTGTTTTACATCCGTTTTTGTCTGTAGCCTCAACAGTATAAGTGCCTGCTAGTTTATTTGTAGCGTAAAACTGATTTATCGCTTTTGGAATCACAACATTGCCTTTAAGCCACTGGTATCCTGAGATAGAGTCATTAATATTTGAACAAATCAAAACATCCCCCCATTTTAACGAAATCCTGGGAATTACTCCTTTAATTACTTTTTGTGAAATCTGACCACTGAAAATGCTTTCAGTTCCATCCTGATTCACTGCAGTCATTCTGAAATAATAAGTTTGACCACTCGTCAAGCCTGTAATTACTTTTAGGGTATCAGAAAGCAAATTTGAAGTAGAATCAATTTTTATAGTGGGATTAATGGTAAGCCCAGCATAAATGCGATATTTCTGAATGTATGCTCCAATTCCTTTCTTCCATTTCAAAGTGACAAGATTACTGCAGCAAGATGAAGTTAATCCTGATGGGGGAGTAGGCGGAACAGATAATGTTGTAAATGTAATATCGGAGCCGTAACCTGTTCCGGCAGTATTAGTGGCCCAGGCTCTTACATGATAAAGAGTCATTGCGCTTAGTCCGGTCATATTACTTGTAAAAGAGCCGGCTCCGGTTCCATTTGAAGTTTTGGTCGAAAGTAAGATAGTTGGGTTCGCGGTAGTGCTCCAACAGATCCCTCTTGTAGTGACTGTTGCGCCTCCTTCATCTGTAATATTTCCACCACCGGTAGCTGTGGATGAAGTAATAACTGAAACAGCAGAAGTAGTTATTGTCGGAGTTGTTGGTGCTACAACTGCTGAGAGCGAAAGGTTATCGATATACCAGTTATTAAAATCATAAAGATTTCCATCAACTACAAAAGCAATATAGGTAGTTGCTGCATTTAAATTATGTGTAATCGTTGTATTGATGGTTTCAGGGCCAACCGGAACAACCGGAACACTTGATTTAGAAGCAAGTGACCATGTTTCATCGGTCCAGTTTATACCGTCCTGTGACGATTGGATCTTAAGTGTCACACCAGGACTAAAGTCTTCAAACCTATGTTTAAAACTCATTGCTACTGCTGGTAATCCAATAGTATTTATTGCTGGAGTAATAATTCTTGATGTTCCAACAGGGATATATAAATATGTACAATTTAATTCATAAGCAGAACCGCCTGCATTTGCAGAGTTTGACATACTCCATCTTTCAGTTATTCCCGAACCGATATTCTGAGTTGTCCACCCTGGAGGAAAACTTGAATTATTAAAGTTTTCAGTTACCGGAAGTGTTAAAATGATAGTGGGATTGGCACTGGTTGTAAAAGTCATGTTACTCCCATAAGCTGTACCCAAAGAGTTGACTGCTTTTACCCTGTAATTGTAGGTCGTATTTGCTGTTAAGCCAGTCAAGACTGCTGAAACACTTGTAGGAGAATCACTGTTTACAAGATTGGGATTCGCGTTTACGCTGGTTCCATAACCAGTTGTAGTACCATATTCAAAAGTCACAGTTGTTGCTGCATAATTTGAACTAATCAGGGCATTTAGCGTTGCAGAGGTTGTAACTATGTTGGAAGCAGCAACTATTGATGTTGTAGGTGCCGTAGCATTAATCGCAAAACTGAAAGAAACAGTTTTGTTGCCGATATTCTCGGTTATACTTGTAATAGGTTTGTTTGTTGGAACTCCTGCCCATGAAAAAGCATTGGGTGTTGTTGCATCAGTAAAAGCTGTGATGTTACCTGTTCCCGGAAAAGGTAATCCGCTATTATTTATAACACCATAATCTG
>Ga0209540_10002915_pt1 | contig 11904 bp, 9 predicted proteins | sample BarGraIncu01121A_FD_184501 | JGI IMG/M metagenome (GOLD analysis project Ga0209540, IMG submission 184501) | Arctic peat soil microbial communities from Barrow, Alaska - Barrow Graham LP Incubations 011-21A (SPAdes) (version 2) | ecosystem: Environmental > Terrestrial > Soil > Wetlands > Peat... | reverse complement strand
CCCCGCCAGCGCGTCTGCAAAGGGCAAGAAATACTGGCCCTCGTCGTCCCGGTAGACCGTCAGCGCCGCCGCCTGCCCATCCACGCTGAACGTAAAACGCGCGTAGCGCTCGAACGTCTGCTCGTCACCGGTCGACGTCTGCATCTGCATCGTCTCCTTCTCCGCAAAGGGCTCCAGCGCGACCTCGAGCACCAACTCCGGGTTCTCCGGGAAGTAAGCCAACCCGTGAAAATCCTTCTTTTCCTCGTCCGTCAGCGGACTTTCCTCCCCGTGCGCGAACAACTCATCCTTGGCCGCGCGGAACTGCTCCAACTCACTCATAGTCATCTCAGCCTCCATTCCCCACCTGGCTCGTCCATCTCGTCTCGCTTCAGTCGCCCGGTTCCTCTCGGTTCAGTGGCCGCAGGGCCACTTCGCTGGCCCGTTGGCGCGACCTCGGTCGCTCGGCTCCGGCGCCCAGCTCACCGACCGGCTTCTCCCATCCTACGCCCCTCTGCCGCGAAATAAGGTAATGTTTCGTGCTGCCCGCGCATCTAAGTTATATGAGCGTCGCTTGTAACACTTTTGTAATACCCTGGTAAGACTACTGCAAGAGGGCTACGTCATGCTCTATCCTGATTGATGAGAGCAACAGAGAGAGGGTACATGCTTCTGCCGCAACGCCTGATCGGACTTCTCTTATTAGCGCTCGCCCTCGCCGCCTGCGCCGCGCCGGCCTCCGGAACCGGATCGAACAGGCGGGCGACGCCTGGTCCCAGCGCGGGCAGCGCGGCCACCGCCATGCCGGCCGCGCCGGCGATGACTGCGGCGGCGACCACCGCGGCGGCCGCCGCCCGTCCCGCCCTGCGCGTCACCTTCGCCAGCAGCTTGACCGATGTCAAAACCGGCCAGGTGTTCAAACTGGCGGACTTCAGCCATCGGGTCGTATTGGTCGAGGATATGGCCGTCTGGTGTACCACCTGCTTTCAGCAGCAGACCCAGGTCCTGGCCCTGCATAAGGCCCTGGCCAGCCGGGACGATTTCGTAGACATCACCCTGGACGTCGACGCGCACGAAAACGCTGCGACGCTCAAGGCATTTACCGCCAAGAACGCCTTTGCCGGCCTTTACGCCGTGGCCCCGCCGGAGGTGATCCGCGAGCTCGCCGCGCATTTGGGCGAACAGTACCTGAACCCACCCTCGGCGCCCATGTTCGTCGTCGACCGCCAGGGCGGCGTCCACGCCCTGCCCTTCGGCGTCAAAAGCGCCGATGCGCTGCAGAAGGCCCTTCAGCCCTACCTGGACGGGAAGTCGTGACCGATGCAACTGAGCGAGATCCTCACTTCGGTTTCCCTGGGCCTGCTGGCGACTACCAGTCCCTGCGTCCTGCCCCTTTATCCCGGTTACCTGGCCTATCTCAGCGGCGGGCCTGCCGGCCAGGGCCCCAGGGTCCGGCGCTATTTCCTGGGCTTCTTCGTGCTGGCCGGCGTTCTGACCATGATGCTCGCCCTGGGCCTGCTGATCGCGCTGCTCTCGGTCTCGGTCGGCAGCGCCCTGGCGCTTATCCTGCCGCTGGCCGATCTGTTGATCGTCGCGCTGGGCGTCCTGCTGCTCACCGGCCGCAATCCGTTCAAGGCACTGCCGCAGGTGCGCGTGCCACTGCTCCGCCGGCCGTTCGTCAATGCTTATGTCTATGGCCTGCTCTATGGGCCGATTGCCCTGCCGTGCTCCGGGCCGCTGGTGGTAAGCGTCTTTGCCCTATCGCTGACCGCCGGCGAGACCCTCGGGCGGCTGGCGACCTTTCTCTGGTTCGGCGTGGGGTTCGGCCTGCCACTGCTGGCGCTCTCGCTCCTTTCGGGAGCCGCCCAGCGCTGGATCACACGCCAGTTTGCCTTACATGCACGCCTGATCAATCTGGCCGGCGGCGTGCTTCTGGTCCTGATCGGCGCCTTTGACTTGTGGAGCAATCGGGACCTGATCGGCCTGTTTCTGTTCACGGCTTAGGGGCAAACCTGCCCCTCTCAATTCCTGTGCTAAAGGGTGACATATGCGGCGGCCTTCTATATTCTCTGGAGCGCTGATCGGTGGGCTGGTGAGCCTGCCCCTCATCGCGCTGTCTTACCTGGGCGCCCGCCTCGCGGGCCTGCCCTTCATCGCCTTTGACCTGTTCGAGTGGCTCGCGCGCGTGCTGCCCGGCCGTTTGGTCATCGGCAGCATCGACACGATGGTCAAGGCGATCCGTTTCCTTAACCTCGGCCCGCTTAGCTCGACCGCCAAGCTCCTCGAGCAAGCCATGGGCATCCTGACCCTCGTCGTCGCCTGCGTCGTGATCGGCGCGCTGCTGGCATTGGCGCTGCGCCGCCGGGCCGGACCCGCCTGGTGGCTCGGCCTGCTGGCGGGCCTGGTTATGCTGCTCGGCTTCGCCGCGATCGAGCTGACCCTGAACGGCTTCTCGACCGGTGTCTTGCTGGCGCTCGTTTGGGTAGCGCTGTTGGTGATCGGCTGGGCCGTCTCCGTCGGCTCCCTGTTGAGCGCCGAACCGGCCGCGCGCCCGGCGGCAGCCGCCGCCGCGGCTGCTGCCGCAGACTTATCGTTCGCCGCCTCGACCTCATCGCCCGCCGGCCCCCCGCTGCCGGACGCCATGCCGGCGCCCCAAGCCGCGCCGGCCGTCCGCACCGCCCGGCTCAGCCGCCGCGCCTTCCTGCTGCGGGTCGCCGGGGGCACCGCCGGCCTGACCGTCGTCGCCCTGGGCGCGGCACAGGCCCTGGGTGCGCAGTCACCGGCCACGCCAGCCACCCTGCCCGATACCGGCGCCGCACCTGCCACTGCCCTGCAGCCGGCCGCGACCCCGACGGCTGCGTCCTCACAGGCCGCGGCAGCAACAGTTCCGGCAGCGACGCAGGCTGCCGCGGCCGCCGGTTCTGCGACCGCGGCCCCGCTCTCGGCGGCCACGCGCGTCGCGATCCTGCGCGACGCCCTCGCGCCTGCGCCGGGCACACGACCCGAGCTGACGGACAACGGGCAGTTCTACCGCATCGATATCGACCTGATCCCGCCCAATATCAACGAGGCAACGTGGTTCGTCGAGGTCAAAGGGCTCTTTGATTCGCCGCGCAAGCTGACGCTGGCCGACCTCAAGGCCTTCCCGCCGGTCACGCAGACGATCACCATGAGCTGCATTTCGAACCCGGTCGCCGGCGACCTGATCGGCACCAGCAACTGGACCGGCGCCCGCCTACGTGACGTGCTCAAGAGCCTCGGCCTCAAGCCCGAGGCCAAGGGCCTCTTCCTCCAGGCCGCCGACGGCTTCTATGAGACGGTCGTCCTGGCAGACATGCAGGACCCGCGCACGTTGTTGGTTTACGCCATGAACGGCGCGCCGCTCCCGCAGGAGCACGGCTTTCCGCTGCGCATCTACATCCCTAACCATTATGGCATGAAGCAACCGAAGTGGATCACCGGCATGGAGGCGGTCAGCCAGGAGCGGGCCGGTTACTGGGTCGAGCGCGGCTGGAGCGCCACCGCCCGTCCGCAGATCGTTTCGGTCATCGATACCGTCGCCAAAGACCACGTCGAAAATGGCAAGGTACCCATCGGCGGCATTGCCTGGGCCGGCGATCGCGGCATCCAAAAAGTTGAGATCCAGGTCGACAATGGCCCCTGGACCGAGGCCGTCCTGCGCACCCCTCCCCTGAGCGGCCTCACCTGGATCCAGTGGCGCTATGATTGGCCGCTCGTCAAGGGCAGCCACACCTTCCGCGTGCGTGCCACCGATGGCACCGGCGCCCTGCAGATCAGCAGGGACGCCGATACGTTCCCGGACGGCGCCACCGGCTATCACTCGGTAAGCGTCAGCCTGTAACCTCTCGCCGGGTCCGGCCCGGACACAACCCGGTCGGCGCTTGACTGAAACTTGCGCCGGCCGGTTACACCTCCCCGGACCCGCCAGATCTCCTTGTACCAGGAACTGAACCAGGTCCCCTATCTCTCGGTTACCGAGAACATCCTTCTCGGCAGCGAGATCACGCGCGGCGTGGCCCTCGACTGGCGCGAGATGCACCGCCGCTCACGCGAGCTCCTGGCTAAGCTGCACCTCGACATCGATCCGCGCACCCTTATCCGGGACCTGGGCGTCGCGCAGCAACAGATGGTCGAGGTCGCCAAGGCCCTGCACCAACAGCCCAGCCTCATCATCATGGACGAGCCGACCTCGGCCCTCAGCATCCGCGAGATCAACGACCTTTTCGCGATCGTGCTCGAGCTGAAAGCCGGCGGCGTTTCCATCATCTATATCAGCCATCACCTCGAGGAAACCTTCGAGGTCAGCGACCGCATCACCGTCCTGCGCGATGGGCGCAAGGTCGCCACCCTGCCGGCCGGCGAGTTGGACGTAGAAAAGCTGATCCGGCTGATGGTCGGGCGCGATCTCTCTGAGAAATTCCCCAAGGAGCCCGCCCCGCGCGGCGAGGAAGTGCTGCGCGTCGAGGGACTGTCACGCGGCGCCCGCCTGCAGAACATCAGCTTTTCGGACTACCGGGGCGAGGCGCTGGGGATCGCCGGCCCGGTGGGCGCCGGGCGCACCGAGTTGGTCCAGGCCATCTTCGGCGCCGACCCCATCGATGAGGGGCAGGTCTACATCGACGGCAGGCCGGTCAGCATCCGCAGCCCGCAGGATGCCGTGGCCGCGGGCATCGGTCTGCTGACCGAGGACCGCAAGTCGCAAGGGCTCGTGCTTCTCATGAGCGTGCGCGACAACATCACCATGTCGGTGCTCAGCCGGCTGACCAACAGCCTGGTGACCAGCGATCGCAAAGAGCAGGCGGTCGCGCAATACTATATCGAAAACATGGCGATCAAGGCGTCCAGCCAGAACCGGTTGGCGGTGAACCTGTCCGGCGGCACACAGCAGAAAGTGGTGCTGGGCAAGTGGATGGCCACCAAGCCGCGCGTGCTGATCTTCGATGAGCCGACACGCGGCATCGAGGTGGGCGCCAAGGTCGAGATCTATCGTACCATCAACCAGCTTGCCGCGCAGGGCATGGCCATCCTCATGGTCAGCTCTGGGTTGCCCGAGGTGCTCGGCATGAGCGACCGCATCATGGTCGTGGGCGGCGGACGTATCCGCGGCTTCCGGGATCGCGCCGAGACCACCGAGGAAAAGATCATGGCCCTCGCGACCGGCGCCGACAAACCGGTGTCCTTCTCATCCCAGACTTCCGCAGTCTCCGAGCTACTGAAGCGAGCTCAGGAAGCTGCAGAGTCTAAGAGCAAAGGTTAGACGACAATGAGCCAAATCGCCGTCAGCTCCCCAAATGCCGCGAATCGCGCCGGCAGCCTGGCCCGCCGCTTCCTTGCCAACACCGGCCCGCTGATCGTGCTGCTCCTGATGATCGTCATCCTGTATATCGCCTCGCCCCCCTTCCGCACGCCCACCAGCATGTTGCTGATCGGCCTGGAAGCCGCTTCGCTGGGGCTGGTGGCGGCAGGGCAGACCTTCGTGATCCTGACGGGCGGCATTGACCTGTCCGTCGAGGCCATGGTGTCCTTCAGCGGCGTCGTGGCGGCCGTTCTGATCGCCGGCACGAACGTTGCCGGCCGGCAGATCGCGCACGGCATCGCCTCCTGGGAACCGATCCTGATCGCCCTCCTCGCGGCCCTGGCGATCGGCCTGCTCATGGGCGTGTTCATCACCCAGCTCAAGATGAACCCATTCATCGTCACCCTGGGCTTTCGCAGCATGTTGCTGGGCGTTTGCCTGGGTTGGACGCACGGCGCCGGCATCAATATCCAGAAGGACGGCTACACCAGCTCCCGCCCCCTCGGCCGCCGTACCCGCGACCGCCGCGCCTGCGCCGACTAGCGCCGCGCCTGCAGCGACTACCGCCGCACTGCGCCAACTACCGCTGCCCCAGCCGGCGGTGGCGCAGGTGCGGGCACCTACGTCGCCTTCGTTCCCCCGGCCCTGACCAGCCCATTCCATGTGGCGATGGTCAATGGCATGAAGCAGCGCACTACCGAGCTAAAGTGGAAGCTCGACGTCCAAGCGCCGGCCAGCGAAAGCGATTTCGCCGGCTTCGTCACCATCGTGCAGCAACTGCTGGAGAAGGGCGTCAAGGCCCTCTCCATCAACCCCATCGGCACCGATTCGGCCGTCACCGGCGTCAAGGCTGCCAACGCCAAGGGCATCCCCATCCTCGCCCACAACTTCATCACGCCCTTCAGCGAAGGCACCGTCGCCTCCTACATCGGCTACGACCAGTGGGGCGGCGCCGAGAAGCTGGCCAAGGCCGGCTGTGACATGATCGCCAAGAAGTACAACACCACCGCCGACAAGACCAAGGGCAAGGTGTTCATCCTCCTCGGCATCGACTCGATCTTCTCCCATCGCCGCACCGGTGGCTTCAAAGCCGGCCTCACCAAGTACTGCCCCAACGTCACCATCGTCGGCGAGCAGACCGCCGAATGGCTGCGCACCACCGGCTCCCAGGTCGCCACCGTCGCCCTGCAGAAGACCCCCGACATCGACCTGTTCTACGGTAACTCCGACGAGATGGCCATCGGCGCCGAACTGGCCGCCGAACAGCTGGGCAAGGTCGTCAACAAGGACTTCTTCGCCGTCGGCATCGATGGCAACCAGCCCACCCTCGACCTGCTCAAGCAAGGCAAGTTCTCCGCCACCCTCGGTGTCGAACCCGTCCGCATGGGCGTCACGGTCGCCAATGCCATGCAGAAGGTCCTGAACGGCGAGAAGGTGCCGCAGATCCTGCTCACACCCTCCGTCGTCGTGACGGCCGATAACCTCAACGACTACCTGGCCGGCAAGCTCTGGACCGATCCCGTCGCCGGCGCTCTCGAAACCGACAACGGCAAACCGACTGTACCCTGAGCCGCGTAGGCCCAAGGCTATGAGCCGCATAGGCCCAACGCCAGACCTTTCCACGAAGAAACCTGGTTTCTCGCGAGACACCAGGTTTCTTCCAGCACACACCCTTGGCCCCTGCCGTCCTCCGAAGGCGGGGGCCAAGCCCTATGAAGTAATCCCTTTATCTGTCTATTGGAAGTAAACCACGCTGCATGGCCGCGGATACGGCTTCCGCCCGACTCTGCACGCCAAGCTTGGAGAAAAGGTGGCTGATGTGCGACTTGACGGTGTTCTCCGAGAGCCCCAACTGCGCTGCGATCGTCTTGTTGCTGCTCCCACTGGGCAGCAGGCGCAGCACGTCCATCTCGCGTTCCGACAGCCCGTCGCCGGCTTCGTCGTCCGCCAGGTGGCCCAGGACGTGCGCCGCCACCTTCGGCTCCAGCGCCGCGCCGCCCTGCATCAAGGCATGGATGCCCCGCGAGAGCTCGTCGGGCTCCACGTCCTTCAGCAAATAGCCATTCGCGCCCGCGGCCAGGGCCGGCGCGATGTATTCGTCCGTGTCGTAGGTCGTCAGAACTAGAAAACGCGTGCCGGGAGCCTTGCCCCGCACGCGCCGCATCACCTCGACGCCGCTCAGCTGCGGCAGGCGCAGGTCGAGCAACACCACGTCCGGCTGGTGATCCAGGATCATGCGGACCGCCTCCGCCCCATCGGCCGCCTCGCCCACCAGCTCAATGTCCTGCTCCCAGCGCAGAATCGCCATCAAACCATGCCTCACCACCGGGTGATCGTCGACCACCAGCACTCGAATCATCTCACTCCTTCGCCCCGGCACGACTGAAGTCGTTACTATGTAGTCGCGACTTCAGTCGCTCCGCTCCGTCCCTACGTAGTCGCGACTTAAGTCGTCGCGACTTAGGTCGCCCCGCTCCGCCACGTCCCCATTGCGCGGCACCACCGCCACTATCTCCACCCCGCCTTCACTGCTGATCTCCAGCCTGCCGCCCAGCGCCTCGACGCGCTCGCGCATACCCACCAGACCGAACCCACCCCACGGTCCCGGCGCCAGCGCCACCTCGTCCAACGCCTGCCGCTCTAGGCCGATGCCGTTGTCCCGGATGCGCAACTGCACTCTATCTGGCCCGTACTCGAGCACGACGCTGGCCTCGCTCGCCTGGGCGTGCTTGGCCACGTTCACCAGCGCCTCTTGCCCGACCCGCAGCAACGTCGACTCCACTGCAGTCGACAGCGTCCACGGCTCGCCCCGCTGCTCAAAGGTGACCGCCACGTGCGTCCCCAACGGGCGCACGGTCAACGCCCGCAGCGCGTCGCTCAGATCCCCGCGCTCGAGGGCCGGCGCCCGCAGGTTCCAGACCGAGCACCGGGCCTCCGCCAGCGACTCGCGCGCCATGCGTAGCGCCACCGCCAGGTGCGCGCGGGCCTCATCCGGCGCCAGCGACAGCGCCCGCTGCGTCGCTCCCAGTTGCACTACCACTCCGGTCAGCCCCTGCGCCAGCGTGTCGTGGATGTCACGCGCCAGCCGCGTCCTCTCTTCCAACGTCGCCGCCTCGCGCGCTTCGCTCAATAACTGGGCGTTGGCGATTGCCACCGCGGCCTGATCGGCCAGTCCTTGTCCCAGCACCAAATCATCGCTGCCGCAGTTCGCCTCGCCATTGGCGTTCGTCAACATCAACGCCCCTGCCACCCGCTCGGCATAGTGCATGGGCAATATCAGCGCGCTGCCCGCTGTGGGGGCCCCCGCTTCCGCGGCTCCGTTCCCGCGTTCGTAGCCGTCGCCATCTCCGTGACCGTCGCCATCGTCGTCCGCCGCGAACCGGATCACGCGCGCCTTACGCTGCTCGACCACCTCGCGCAACAGCCAGCCGACCGCCTCGACTTCCCCCGCGCGCCAATCCGCGCCGTTGCGCGTCGCCGGCCCGTCAGCCGCTGTGCCCGGGTATACCTCCAACGAGGCAAAGCTGCCGTCTGGTTGCGCGAGCAACACCTGCGCCGAGTCAAAGCCCAGCAAATGCGCCGCCTGTTCCGTGATCAGCGCAAGCACCCGCTCCAGGTCCAGGGTGCTCGTCAGCGCCTGGCTGACCGCATAGAGCGCTTCAGCCCGCGTCGCCCTCTGCGCCAGCTCCGCCGTCTGCTCGGCCACGCGCGCCTCGAGCTGGTTGCTCAGTTCACGCAGCGCTTCCGCCTGCTGCCGGGTCTGCTCCAGCGCCCGCTGCAATCCCCCCGCCAGCAGCGATGTCAGGGCCGCCACCGTCCAATACAACCCCGTCCAGGCTGCGGCCAGGAACGCGGGCAGGGCCAGCATGGCGAATGGCGACCCAGTCATGCTCGAGAGCTGGTCCGGCGCCGAGTAAAGCCCGTTCATTTCCAGCCAGGCCAGGCTGCCGACCAGCAGCGTCGCCAATGCGGCCAGGCTCATGCTGGCCACGCCGTCGATGAGCAAGCCGGCGGCACAGATCGGGATGATAAGAAACGCCGGGCCGATGCCGGTGATCCCACCGCGCAGGGTGGTCAGGGTTGTGACCAGCGTCCACACGCCGATCAGCAACAGCGCCGACATCGTCGGCCGCCCCACGCGCACCAGGACGATCAGCGAGGTCAGAAAGACTGCCAGGACAAGAACCGGCAGCACCGTCCGCGCATGGCCGGCCCCGCCCGGCGGCAAGGCGGACGCCGGCGTCGCCAACATCGCCAGGGCGAAGGCGACGCTGGCGGTGAACACCGGGATAAGCAGAATGGGCAGCACGCGCAAAACGAGATCCCCGCGCCGCTGCCTCTCCTCGGCCAGGATCTTATGCCTCGCCTCCGTGTCTTGCCGCTCGCCGCCAGGTCTAACGTCGCTCATTCGTCATCCTTCTGACTAAGTCATCCCTTTGACTCAGATTATATCACAGCCTGCCTACCCCATACTGCTGACACCAGTCTGCCTGCCTGGCGTAAGTTTTGCGCAAAACCAGGCACCCACCTGATTCACTTCACAACCTTGACATTGAACATCCCCGAGCCCAACGCGCCCCACAGCCGTAGCCAGAGGGGTAAGTACATCTCGGTACCGCGGGCGTTCGTGATGTCTCCCAGGTCAATCATGTCTTGCCACCCGAACCGGTCTTTGAGCCAGGCGCTCACCTGGGTTTTGGCAGCCGCATCGTTGCCGCACACGAACAGTGTGTGGTCACCGCCGGCAACCAGACCGGGGTTCACCATCAGGAACACAGTCACAGTGTTGAGCGTCTTCACCACCTTCACGCCGGGAAAGGCATGCTGGATCTGCTCGCCTACAGAGTCAGTGTTGCACACCGAAAGAGTCGGCGGCAGCCCCTTTGAAAAGTCCAACGGATTCGATACGTCGGTCAGAATCTTGTCGTTGAGATTGGCCTCGCCGGCCAGGTGTAGCGCGTCCAGTGAGGCCGTGCCGTTAGTCGCATTGATCACGGCTTCGCCGTGCTTGGCGGCGTCGGCAAAGGTCCCGAGCTTGACCTTCGGGTTCTGTTTCTGCCAGACGCTGAAAGCCGGAAAGCCGTACTGGTTAGGTTCGCTGCGCGCCAGCGTGCCGGCCACATCCCGCGTGCCGAGCATAATGTCATGGCCAAGCTCCACCAACTTTCCACTGAGCGTTTGACCAACCATGCCTGTGCCGAGAATCCCGATTTTCATATGCACCTCCTTCTTCTAATGTTGATACCATTGTCGCCGCGTCCGTCGTAAGCAAGATGACGCTTTCTGGAACTGGCCACCCTCACCCAAACGGGTGATGGCGTATGACCCGAACGGGTGACCCGGCGTTCCCCCACTCGCATGGCGACAGGCGCCCGCTTATCCTCTATACTTCTCTCCGTTGTCCGGCGGCGCGGCGGCGAGCGTTTCAGCGCGCCCGCGACTTCAGGCAAACAAGCATGGTATTTCGGAAAGGACACCCAATGGCTACTCAAACCACACTCCCCCGCCCCCGCGCCGGGCTTTCCGGTCGCTGGCTCGCGGGCGGCATCGCCCTGATCGTCGTCGCCATCCTCGCCGCCTTGCTGCTCGGCGGCGCCATCAAGCGGCCCGCGGCTACCTCGGCTGCCCCCGCCACCGTCGCGGTAACGCGCGGCAGCCTGACCGCCACCGTCCCGGGCAGTGGCAGTGTCGCGGCTGAGCAGAACCTGAGCCTCGGCTTTCAGGGCACCGGCACGGTTACTGAGGTGCTCGTAAAGGAAGGCGACTCCGTGCAGGCCGGTCAGGTGCTCGCCCGCCTTGACGACCGCCAGTTCGTGCTGCAGGTCACCAACGCCCAGGCGGGCCTGCAAAGCGCCAAGGCGCGCCTGTCCCAGGCTCAACAAGGCAATGCCCGTCCCGAGGACCTGGCCTCTGCTCAGGCTGCGGTCGCCTCGGCCCAGGCTAACTTTGACAAGGTCTCCAAGGGTCCGACGGCGTCCGACCTGGCCGCCGTTCAGGCGGCTCTGAGCAGCGCCCAGGCCGCATACCAGGCAGCCGTCAACTCCGGCGGGACAACCGGCAGCCAGTTGGAGGCCGCCGCGGCCAGCGTTCAAAAGACGCAGGCCGCGCTGGCGCAAGCCCAGGCCGCTTACGACAAGGTCGCCAGCAACCCCAACATTGGCATGCTGCCCCAGTCGCTCCAACTGCAACAGGCGACAATCGATTATAACCAGGCCAAGGCCAACTACGACTCGCTCGCGCAGACCTCCGGCAGTGACGCGCAATCCAAGACCCAATCCGCCGCCTCCCAGGTGGCGCAGGCCCGGGCGAACCTGGCCAAGCTGACGCCGCGCGCCGAGGACGTGACCGCCGCCCAGGCCAGCCTGGACCAGGCTAAGGCCAACCTGGGCAAGCTCACTTCCGCCGGCACCACCACCGATCTCGCCATCCAGCAGGCCGCCGTCGCTCAGGCCGAAGCCGCCCTCCAGCAAGCCCAGCTCAACCTGGATAATGCCACGCTCAACGCGCCCTTTGCCGGCATCATCTCGCAGGTCAATGTCGTGACCGGCAGCTTGCCCAACAACGCCGCGCCGGCCATGAAACTAATCAACCGCAACCCCCTGCACGTC
>Ga0209540_10002913_pt1 | contig 11910 bp, 10 predicted proteins | sample BarGraIncu01121A_FD_184501 | JGI IMG/M metagenome (GOLD analysis project Ga0209540, IMG submission 184501) | Arctic peat soil microbial communities from Barrow, Alaska - Barrow Graham LP Incubations 011-21A (SPAdes) (version 2) | ecosystem: Environmental > Terrestrial > Soil > Wetlands > Peat... | reverse complement strand
TATCTCTTCTATCTCTTCTATCTCTTCTATCTCTTCTATCTCTTCTATCTCTTCTATCTCTTCTATCTCTTCTATCTCTATTATTGAGCTCAATTTATGACATCAGCTGCGGAAGAAGAAATCTAATAATCATAAAAAGCACCAGATGCGCCGGATAAAAGATATAGAAGAAATACTTCTCCATGCGCGCCGGCTTTAGCCGGGGCTTTTCCAGAAGAAGAATTCCAATGGAAAACACGGAGAAAATCTCCATGATGATCCAGTAAAGCTCCGTTGATGAGAATTTGATTTTATATAATGACCATATCAGATTGAGTCCAAGAAAACTTACAAACATTATGAGAAGGGCATGTTTGTCCTTCGCCAGCGCAAGATCGGGCTTGCGTATTTTTTTCAAAATATAATAAAATAGGAAAACGGTAAGTATACCGAATATATTGTAATCCGGATTGAACCTGAAAGTGAGTCCAAGAATCACAAGCATAGCAGTAACAGCAAGCAAAATAGCGGCTAAGACTGGAATTGTGCGGCCAAACAATTCAACTCCGGGGTTGTGAGCTCCAGCTGCCTTTTCAAGCAGTTCAGCAGCTGCCAAAAACAGGATTGCAAGAGAAAAGGTGAACATGACATTGATAAAAACACCCCCGTGAGTAAAATGCGAAGTAATCATCAGTAAAGCCTGTGTGATCACTGCAAACAAAAACATTCGTGAAAAGTATCGCGTCCGGTTCTTCGTCCGCAGAAATCCCAGGGCAATTGAGTAAGCAAACAGCGGAAAAGACAGTCGACCCACCAGGCGAAGAAGAATATATATTGGCTCCGGCATGAGAAATCCCAAATAATACCCTATATGGTCAATGATCATTAGAAGAACTGCAATCCACTTAATCACGCCGTATCCGCCTTTGTATAAATTATTCTAATAATATTTATACAACAAATGCATTATTAAAACAACTTGAGTATTTCCACTGGATTTATATCCGCCATATGTACAGTCATGATTATATGACAAGACCGCCGTTGGGGCTGATAACCTGTCCTGTGATAAAAGATGCTTTTTCAGATGCAAGAAAGAGAATAACCTCCGCTATCTCCTCAGGTGTCCCGATTCGGCCGAGCGGTGTCTGGTCACATAATTCGCTGATATCTCCCGGTGTGAGATTCTGATTCATATCAGTGTCGATCACGCCGGGAGCGACGCAATTCACATTAATATGGGAAGGACCAACTTCTTTGGCCAGTGCTCGTGTAAATCCGATAATTGCTGCCTTTGCCGTTGAGTATGGGACTTCGCATGATGCTCCGGTTATCCCCCATATAGATGACACTGTTATTATGCTTCCTGTCTTTCTGGAAATCATGCCCGGCAGAACAGCCTGAGTGATATTGTATAGGCCCGTAACGTGTGTATCCATCATCTCTTTAAAATCTTCCGGCAATACGTCTGTATAGAGCATTTGACCGGCAATCCCTGCATTGCTGACAAGAACGTCAACCGCGCCAAACTGCAGATTTGCTTTCTGAACTGCATGACGGACTTGAGTAAAATCTTTAATGTCTACGGAAATAGCGATGGCTTCATGTCCGCTCTGCCTCAGGGAATCCACAAGGCTGTCAGCCATTTTTACGTTCTTATGATACAAAATAGTGACCGCATATCCGGCTTGTGCGAAGCATGCTGCAGTTGCCGCGCCAATTCCGCGCGAACCGCCTGTAATAAGTGCATGGAGCCTTGCCTTTCTCAGCATGATTCACCTTCCCTTTCGCGGCATGATACACATTCCTGATTTTGCTTGCTATTTCTGATTATATCTCTCGTATTGATGATAATTGTATCATGTAACTGCGGCAAATCGGAAAGAATCATGCAACATCAGTTGCGGATTTATCCAAATGAGATTATCATCTCAATAGTACAAAATGTCTAATAGAGATGTGAGGTAACCGAAATGGCAACTTTTGCAGTAAGAGATGGAAATACAACTGATATCGACCCGGAATTATTGACAGTTAATTTGTTAGGACCGGAACCCGATCCTGATGACCTGGTAATCACGCCGCAGAATGTGAAAATGCCCGCCAGTGAACAGATGGAAGATACTTCGGGTACTGATACTATTGTTGATGACGAAAGTATAAACAAAATTATTGACGCACAAGATAAGGTTTCGGAAGTAAACGGTGATGAAGAACAGGAAATCAAAGCTATTGAAGATATGCTCCGGAGTAAGAAATCGACCCGGATCAAAAAGCAAAAGACCGACAGCAAAAAGAAGAAGATAGACCCTGTTGTTATTGTTTCAGCCGTAGTTGCCGCAGCACTGATTTTTGTTTTTGCAGCTTATTTCGGAGGACTGTTCAATGGCAAAAGTTCACTCAAAATGACACTGAATGATTTTTCTGCCGATTATGTCAAAACCGACGCCTATAAAGCAATTGCCAGTTATGGTTTTGCTTTCCCGGAAGTTACGCTTGATGAGGAAACCACAGCCTCTGATGCAGTCGCTTCTTCCACACCTGCAGATGTACGTTCATTTACCGCATATATTGATAATACTGTAAATTATCAGATGGCTATTATGGGAACTGTCAATAAGTCCGACGAAAATATTAAAGCAATGCAGGTTGTTATGCTCCTTAGCAACAGTTCCGCTTTCGATCAGGTTCTTATAATATTTGCTCCGTATGTCCAGGTTCTTTACCCTGATATGACAACAGAGGAAGCTATCGTCTACCTGTCCGCCTTGTATACAAGTCAGGATCCTGTAACGGTTAAAGGCAATTATGCATTATCACTCGAAACGAATTCTGTAAGCGGATATTTCTATATCAATCTGAATCTCATGTCTGCTAAAGATGCCAAGACATTTGCTTCTGATGCAGCCGCTGCACAAACCGAAGCCGCAACCACAGCAAGTGCGGCACAAGCCACCGCAGCGGCCACATCTGCACCGGCCCAGACTACAGTTGCTTCATAATCTGTCTGCGTTCATTTCTTCTCCATCTTTTTAATCTTTATTGACGAAAGCCGCCCCGTGATTTTTTGATCACGGGGCGCTTATTTGTCTATATTTGTTTTTGGTCGCTATCCAGGAATTAAAATATGTAGATACGGTATACAATAGTATCTATGACACCGCTTATGAGAGGCATGCATGCAAAAGAAATGGCTACGGTCAGAAGGCTGCGTGCACCGGATTTATCTTCTGATGATTCTTTCAGCTCAGAATACATAATAATACCGGCAAAAACATACACGGCTGTGAAAAGTGCCGAAAGAATGGAACTGTAAATGAGTATTCTATCCAGAGCCAGTCCTACCAGATATACGGGCAGAATCGGGAGAAACGCCAGTCCGACTAAAGCTATTACTGCCGTCAGGCTCTTTTTCTTAAGCTTAAATACTCCCTGGAACAGAAAATATGCAAAAACAAGAGTTGCAAATCGAACAATATCGCCAATTAAGTATCCGAATTGGAGTCCAAAACCTCTGATCGAACCAAATCCGATAAGTGATATCAGAAAATGAAGAAGCAGATAGGCAGAGACAGAAATCAAGCCCCATAGCCAGAATTCATGCGTTGCATGACTGGAGACGGCCGTAATCGGACTCTTTAAAAATTCTTTGAAAAACGCACTGATTTTGGATCCGGTATCACTGGATTTGGTGGGGGCCGCGGACCCGGCTGGTACTGATTCCTGAGCTGCCGAAAATACCTGAGCTGGTGCTGATTCCTGAGCTGCCGAATAAACCTGTGCTGGTGCTGATGCCTGTGCTGTTACATATTCCTGAGTTGCCGCAGGAGCAGCTGTGATAACAGGCGTGACAGGTTCTTGAGCTGACTCCTGAATCTTTTCAGCAGCCGGGATTCTAAGATCCTGACCGCATTCCGGGCAAAAGCCGCTTCCATCTGCAATCGATTTCCCGCATTTTGTACAAAACATATCTTTACCTCCACTAATCACCAAATATTTGCTGTAGTTATTCTCATAGAATTATACTATATTTATGATAACACAATTCGTACATACAAACTATCTTTGACAAATTTGACAAATTTTCAGCAGCACTCATGAAAAATAGAATTGACATAGAACAATCATATGTTAAAATTGTAAAGGCGTCGGGGTGTAGCTCAGTTGGCTAGAGTACTTGCTTGGGGTGCAAGGGGTCGCCAGTTCAAGTCCGGTCACTCCGACCACGCAAAAAACCGCAGGAACTTAAAGTTCGTGCGGTTTTCCCTTTTTAGTGAACTGTTTCCAGCAGCTGCCAGGCTCTAATCCAGATGAAATACAGTCAGAAGATCCGTGGCAACAGGACTGTTATCCTGATTCGTTTCCATGATATCCGCCATGAAGTCCCACCATTTTCTATTGATAGCCGTATCAGCTGATTTTGCCCATTGTGCGGGATCTTTCACTTCTATATAACCAAACAGCACATTGGTATCTTTGTCTAGAAATATTGTGTAATTGCTGCCGCCGAATTCATGAATCATATCCTGCATTTCAGGCCACAATTCATTATGGCGCTTCTCATATTCGGCAGCCATTCCTGCATATATCTTCATTTTGAAACCTTTAATCATATTGTTCCCCCTCTCTATTCGTTTGGTATGACTGATGGTATGACTGATGGTATGACTGATTTCATTATATAGAAAGATTCCTGCAGCAGGAAGCTGCAGGAATCTTCTATTAATAGTTCTGGATTCTTCTCAAGTCAACTTAATAAACTTTAGCCCACTCAGCAATGTTGGAAGGTTCAAATTTGAATGGCTGGCCAAGGATGATTTCTGTTCCGCCGTCGCCTGCTGCAACGATTGTGTATTTCCCGCTGTTGTCGCCGAGAGTTCCGGCTGTGAAGGTCTCGCCTGCTTTACCTGTGATCGTTCCGTCAACAAGAGCAATAGCTGTGTAAGCGGCAAGAGCACCGATTTCAAGAGGATTCCACAGGAACATGTAGGGACAGGCAAGATCTGTTCCAATGTAATTGACCATTTCTGAAGGAAGGCCAAGACCTGTAAGCTTGATAGTTCCTGTAAGACCTTTGTCGGTGAGAACTTTACCGGCCGCCATCATACCAACTGTGGTAGGAGCGCAGATAACTTTAAGATCAGGATAGTTCTTAATCAAAGCTTCTGTCTCATCAACAGACTTCTGGAACTCATCATCGCCATAAGCGATTTTAACGAGTTCAAGCTTGCGGCTGTCTTTCTCAAGATCTGCCTTCATGGCATCAATCCATGCATTCTGGTTGGTGGCCTGGCTTGTAGCAGAAAGAATTGCAAACTGTCCGCCGTCAGCGCCTGCGATATCAGCAACTGCTGCAACAAGAGTTGTTCCGATAAGAACGGTACCGGCCTGATTTACATGTACAAGACGACTGTCTTTGTTAACGGCAGAGTCAAGTGACAACACTTTAATACCGGCGTCCATAGCCTGCGTGAGAGCCGGCTTAAGAGCATCGGCATCATTGCCGGCAACGGCAATTGCGTCAACTTTCTGTGCAACAAGTTCATTAATCATTGTGATCTGCGCTTCAGCTGATGCCGATTCCGGAGCTTTGATGATGCAGGTTGCACCGGCGGCTTCGATTACTTCCTTAAATCCGGCAGACTCTTTTTCGTTGTAAGGATTACCGGCATTTTTTACGATGATTGCATACGTTTTAGAGGCAGATTTTGTTGTTTCGGCTGCTTTGCTTGCGCAACCAACCAAAAGCGTGGAAAGCATAGCAACTGACAAGAGAACGGCGAGTAGTTTTTTCATTTTCTTTCCTCCTTCAAATATAACGGATGATCTTGATAACAGAAAAGCTATTTCCTGTTATTTTTCACGCAGGATAAGAAACCTTCTCCTGCATTTATACTTAAATGGCTTCGCCATTAGTACCAAAGTAAAGATATCTAGAGAACTAAAAGATTTATTTGTGACTCTTTGTCTTTCTTCTGATGAGACTGCCAAGCTTCAGATTCGGGAACATAACGGCAACAATCAACAGTGACCCTATGATAATCAGCATTGCTTCGCTCTTCGTATTGATAAGACCTAATCCGTAACGCAGGAAGCCAATGATGAAAATTGCGATTACAGCCCCGACAAACCTTCCTTTGCCACCGGCAGTTGATACGCCGCCGAGAACAACCATCGATATAGCTTCGAGTTCATATCCTTCCCCTATGTTGGGTCTTGTACTCCCCATTCTCGATGTCAGGAAGATCGCAGTCACAGCTGCAAACAGACCTGTCAGTGTATAGACGAGCAGCCGGATCTTCTGAACTTCAATTCCGGCATATTTACTGGCTGTCCGGTTGCTTCCGATCGCATACATTCTTCTGCCGAAGGTTGTTTTATGGAGGACAATACCAAACACGGCAGCAAAAACAATAAATACAATGAGCATGTATGGAACACTGCCGATCTTCCCCCAGAAAATGTTGCTGAACCAGTCGGGGAAGTTCTTGGATGCCTGGTCCTCGAGGATCATTACGGCAATACCCCGATATAGGATCATCGTTCCGAGTGTAACAATCATCGGGAATAATTCTGTGAATTTGGTAAGAATGAATCCGTTGATAAAACCGCAAAGCGTACCAACTAATAGACAGATCACAATACAAACACCCATCGGGATACCGAGCTTGTTGTAACTTTCCGCCATAATTACTGATGAAAGGGCTACAGTGGATCCGACCGAGATGTCAATGTCGCCGATAATCAGGACAAAAACCATAGGAAGGGCGATAAATGCTTTCTCCAGAAAGGATGATGTTGCCGTCAGTAATCCGCTTGCACTTAGATAGTAACGCGAGATAATCATATTCATGACATTAACTAATATAAATACCAGTATAAGAAACCACTCCCATTGGAGGAAAAACTTTTTCCAGGAGAATACTTTCTCCGCAGCAATTATTCTCTTTGTCTGTGCCATAATTACAGTTCCCTCCTTTTCAGGTTATTCTTGTCGAGCGTTCTCTGTGTCAGTACGTTTAATATAATCGCAGTGATAATGATTAATCCTTTGATGGCATCCTGCCAAAAAGAAGAGACATTAATCAACGGTAATGCATTATTCAAAATACCCAAAGTCAGACAGCCTAAAACTACACCGAGCATTGTGCCTTTTCCTCCGTTTAAGCTGACACCTCCAATTACGCAGGCCGCGATGATATCCATCTCAATGCCTTTTCCGGAATCTCCCTGTGCTGATGCATATTTGGAAACCCAGAGGGCACCGGCAAGTCCTGACAGACCGCCCATAATTGAATAGACAATGATTTTAATCCTGCTAATGTTAATGCCGCTGACTTGAGCCGCTTCTGCGTTGCTGCCTACTGCATATATCTTTCTGCCGGTACGTGTAAATTTGAGGAAATAAGCAAAAACAGCAAAGCATACAGCTGCTACAACAATCATGTTATTAATTCCAAATGTACTGTTCAGCGTAAAATCCTGAAATGCAGGTGTTATCTGCTCTTTATGAACCCACTGACTTTTGGATACGATATAGGTGGCGCCTCTGAATATGTTCATAAAACCCATCGTCGCGATAATCGGAATAACACCGCCTTTGGCTATCACCAGACCATTGACCAGTCCACAGATAATTCCGACGCCTATTGAAATCAAGGCGGAAACGATGGCCGGAGTCTGAGGGAAATCCCTCATTATCAATGCTGCCACCATTCCGGTCAGAGCCAACGTAGACCCGATGGAAATATCGATGCCGCCGATTAGCAGAACACTCATCATGCCTACTGCCAGAACGCACATTATCGTTGCATTAACAAGTAAATCGTTAATATTGGCAAACGACAAAAATTGATTGTTTTTGAGTTGAATCGCTGCGCAAAGAATGATCAGTACGAAGACTAAGCTTATTTCTCTGGACTTTGTTAACGATTTAGCAATTGACTTAATCTTTTCCATCTACTCTCACCTCACTTCTATTTCTGTTGTGTGATGAGATTTTGCCATAGCTTTCTCAAGAATGTTTTCTTGTGTTGCTTCGCCTCTCATTAATTCTCCGGTTACTTTGCCTTCACACATAACAATGATTCTGTCACACATACCAAGGGTCTCCGGCATTTCTGATGAGACCATAATGATTGCGTAACCTTGTTTGGCAAGTTCTCCCATAATGACATAGATGGCAGCCTTCGCACCAACATCCACACCCTTGGTAGGTTCATCCATGATGATAACTTTCAGGTCGGCCGATAATAATTTAGCTACAACCACCTTTTGCTGGTTTCCGCCGGAAAGTGAACTGGCTTTGTCAAAAAGAGTGACGGCTTTGGTATCAACCTGCTCAGCCAATCTCTTGGCAAGTTCTAGTTCCTTCTTCTCATTCAGCCAGGAATGATTGCTGAGTGCGTCGATGACGGGAAGCGTAATGTTACGGCCTATACCCCAATCAAGAATAAGTCCCTGATGCTGTCTGTCTTCGGGAAGGTATCCAATGCCAAGCTTCATTGCTTCAGTCGGATTATGAATATTCACTTCTTTACCAGACAGGAAGACCTTTCCTTCGGTCTTCTTTTCAATCCCGAAAATTGTCTCACAGACTTCTGTTCTTCCTGCACCAACAAGTCCTGTAAGACCGAGAATCTCTCCTTTTCTGACAGCAAAATTAATATTCTTGAAGTATCCGGTTCTGCAGAAATTCTCTATACGCAGGACTTCTTCTCCCAGTTCTATTTCAGGCTTAGGATAAAGATCGCTGATTTCGCGGCCGACCATAGCCCTGATCAAGTCTTCATTAGTAATCTCACTTACGTTATAGGTACCGATATAATGTGAATCCCTTAGTATCGTAACCTTAGATGCCAGACGGTACATGTCCTCGAATCTATGGGATATGAAGATTATGGAAGTACCGTTATCTCGAAGACTTTCCGTGATTTTGTATAATTGTTCACTCTCAGTCTGCGTTAAAGCTGCCGTAGGCTCATCCATGATAATGATTCTTGCTTCCATGGAGAGAGCTTTTGCTATTTCAACCATCTGCTGCTGTGCAACACTTAGTGCACCCATCTCATCTGTTGCAGAAAAGTCCGCATGAAGATTTTTCAAATATTCGTTGGCCTCGGCATTCATTTCTTTCCAAAGTATTTTACCGAATTTAACTTTCTCATGACCCATAAAAATATTCTCTGTTACGGATAGATGAGGATATGCCGTTACATGCTGATATATAGCTGCAATGCCTGCAGCCTGTGCATCCCTGGGCCCTCTAAAATCCACTTTTTTGCCGTCAAGGATCATTTCACCCTCGTCGGCCTTGTGAACTCCGGTAATTACTTTAATAAATGTCGACTTACCTGCCCCGTTCTCACCCATGAGTGCATGGATTTCGCCGGGTTTGAGCTGAAAATGCACTTTGTCGAGTGCCTTTACGCCAGGGAAAATCTTCGTAATTCCGTTCAGTTCGAGAACATACTCAGATACACTCATTCTTACTCCTGTCCTTGCACGAATCAAATCATACAATCTAATCAGAGATTATATGCATTTATACAAAATCGAATCCGGGTTTTTTGTCATCATGCACAAAAAACATTTACATGTTCTTTCATTTATTATGCTAACATCCAATCTTTTGAATGCAAACGGTAAAATAATTGGAAACAGGGTAATTTATTGTGAGCAATTTCTAAACAGACTAGTTTTCCTTCAAAATTTGATACAATAGCATAAACAAAGAAAAGTTATTCAAATAATGGAGTTGCATATGAATTTACTGATAGTTGACGATGAGGAATTAACAAGAGAAGGTCTGCTTCACAGCATTGACTGGGCATCCCTTGGCATTTTGAATATTTACCAGGCCGATGATGGAATTAACGGGCTGACTTTGGCGCGTAAATATAAGCCGCAGATTATTTTGAGTGATGTCCGTATGCCTCGTATGGACGGTATCGAGATGGCCAATAAGATTCGCGAAGATTTGCCCGACACCCATATTATTTTTATGAGCGGATATTCGGACAAAGAATATTTGAAAGCCGCCATCCGTCTGAAAGCCATCAGCTATGTTGAAAAGCCAATTCTTACGGAAGAAGTCGAAGATGCGGTAAGAGAAGCGATTTCCGCTGATGTAAAGCAGCAGATCAGTAAAGATTCTGCTACCAGACAGCTGCGGGACACCGTAACAAAGCTGGCTCTTGATATTACATATTCAAAAACAGACACAGACGACAGTATCAGCAGGCAATTTACAGCGCTTGCAATGCCCATCCGGGCGGCAACCATATTTACTACAATTATCGTGAAATTCGTTGACGGATACTCGAATATCAGATCTTTTGACCAGGAAGCGGTCCTGGACGCAGCTGCAAAACTTTTTGAAGCACATCACATGCAGTATATTTGGGCGGTCAAACAGGATGAATATTTGATACTGCATCTTTTTTCATCAGATAAGCCCTCTTCTTCTGCAGTTACAAAGATTGTTCAGAAACTTTCTGAAACATTGTCAAAGATATGTCACTTCTACATCGCAGTGGGTAAGTCAGTCACTGGAGTCGACAAAGTTTTTGATTCATATAATACAGCGGTACTTTTGCTCCAAAGTTCATTCTTTTATGAATATAACAGCATACTTCTATATGACAAAGATAATCGTGAGTCCCTTCCCATATCACAGGATATAATCTCCCGTTTCCATGAGACTCTTTCATCGCATAATAAAGAGGAATCGCTGCAGATTGTTCAGTCTCTATATGAGAAACTGATTAATAATCATGGAATTCTTGTGAATTATGTCAAAGATTTCTACTACAAATTATTTATGGAACTGTATAAGACGGCAGCTCATATGCAAGTTTACCTGTACGACACCGATGGGAGCTGCGAAACTATTCTGGATTATATCTCCAAAAGCGGCACGCTTACCATACTTCACAATCTTTTGACGGATAAAGTAAAGCTGCTCTTCCTCTCCATGGAAACAAATGTGCAGGAGAATTCCACGATTTTCCTGATAAAAGCGTTTATCAGCAAAAATTTCCACAACGAAAATCTGTCAGTAAAAGATATCAGTGAACATGTATATCTCTCTACTTCTTATGTCTGTACTATTTTCAAAAACGAGACCGGGCAGACTCTCAATCAGTATCTGACTGAATACCGCATTGAACGGGCGAAAATATTACTGCTTGATTCCCGATATAAGATAACGGATATTTCCGCTAAAGTCGGATATAGTGACGGCAACTATTTCGGCAAAACCTTTAAGAAGATGGTAGGCCTCTCACCGTCTGAGTTCAGGGAGCAAAACGCTATATGATGAAGCTGTACAGAAAAATTGTCAATGCATACTCATATGATCTGAAGCTCCAGTACAAATTTATGATTTCACACTTCATTTTGGTTCTTGTACCAACTCTTGTAATCGCCCTGCTCATATATAATCAGCTTTCCGAGGTCATTTTGTCCAACACGGTACATTCGGAACAGACACTTTCGAGACAGACGGCAAGCAGCATTGAAAGCTCCATAGCGCAGGTGATTTCATCCTCTAATTTGATTATCAGCGATGGTTATTTTACCAAAATGCTGGAGTACGACACAGATACAATTTCGAAGAAGATAATTTCGGATCCTGATTTCGTTAATGACACTCTTTCATTCCTCAACAAATCAAGTGCACTTATTGATGACATGAATGTTACCGATATTAAAATATATCTGGATTCGCCATATGAGGACATGTATTCCAATTCAGCTTTCTCCACATACAATATTTTCCGTCCTGTCAGTGATATTGAAGGATCATACTGGCACGGAATTTTCAGCAGCACAAATGATAGAATTCTCGTCTGCCCGACGTTATACCTGACCCATCACGAGATTAGTACATCAGGTGAGTTCGCAGTGGCCAGAAGAATCAACTATACA
>Ga0209540_10002911_pt1 | contig 11917 bp, 10 predicted proteins | sample BarGraIncu01121A_FD_184501 | JGI IMG/M metagenome (GOLD analysis project Ga0209540, IMG submission 184501) | Arctic peat soil microbial communities from Barrow, Alaska - Barrow Graham LP Incubations 011-21A (SPAdes) (version 2) | ecosystem: Environmental > Terrestrial > Soil > Wetlands > Peat... | reverse complement strand
GCGAGGCGATCTTCGCGGTATACGCGCTGGCGCGCCGCGTCGACGACATCGCGGACGGCGTTCTTCCGGACGACGAGAAGATGAGACAGCTGAGCTCGCTGCGCGAGCGGGTCGAGCGCATCGAGGAGGAAAGAGACGATCGCGTGCTGGACGCGCTGGCGGATGCAGCCGAGCGCTATCCGATCCCGCTTTCGGCGTTCGGCGATCTCATCGACGGCGCCGAGATGGACGTGCGGGGGCGTACCTACTCCAGCTTCCCGGAGCTGGTCGAGTACTGCCGCTGCGTGGCCGGCTCGATCGGCCGGCTCTCGCTCGGCGTCTTCGATACGGATGATCGCGAGAGAGCCAGCTTGCTCGCCGATGATCTCGGAGTCGCGCTCCAGATCACGAACATACTGCGCGATCTGCGCGAGGACACGCGCCGCGGACGCCGCTACCTTCCGGAGGAGGATCTCGAGCGCTTCGGTTGCGTGATTGGCGACGGGCGGATGGAGGGGCCGGTCGAGCTCGTCGTCGCGTACGAGGCCGAGCGCGCCCTCGCCTGGCTCGACCACGGTCTAGAGCTCGTGCCGCTGCTCGATCGCCGCAGCGCCGCCTGTGTGCTCTTGATGGCGGGCTCATACCTGCGCCTGCTCGAACGCATCGCTTCGAGCCCTGCGAAGGTGCTCGACGGGCGAATGTCGCTCGGGCGCGGCGAGAAGGTCTGGGTGCTCGCGCGCAGCCTGGTGAGGGCGGCCGTTTGAGCGGCGGGCGGATTGCGGTGGTCGGCGGCGGGCTGGCCGGCCTGGCGGCGGCGCTCGAATGCGCGGACGCCGGTGCGGAGGTGACGCTCTACGAGGCGCGCAGCCGGCTCGGCGGTGCGACCTTCTCGGTGCGGCGCCAGGATCACTGGATCGACAACGGCCAGCACGTGTTCGTGCGTGCCTGCAGCGCCTATCTCGACTTCCTGAAGCGACTCGGCGCTCGAGAGCTGGTGAGCCTGCAGCCGCGCCTGCGAGTGCCCGTTTTGTGCGAGGCGAGCCGACCTGCGCTTCTGCGGCGCAGTGGCCTGCCGGCTCCCTTCCAGCTCGTGACCAGCGTGCTTCGCTACCGCCCGCTTGCTACCGGGGAGCGCCTGGCGGCGCTGCGCGCCGCGGCCGCAATGCGCCGGCTCGACCCGGACGACCCGGCTCTCGACGAGCAGAACTTCGCCGAATGGCTGCACGAGCGCGGACAATCCGAGCGCACCATCACGTCTCTCTGGGAGCTGATAGCGCTCGCGACGCTCAACGTTCGCGTCGCCGAGGCGTCGCTTGCCTCCGCGCTGAAGGTTTTCCGAACCGCTCTGCTCGAGACGACGGACGGGGGCGATATCGGCGTGGCGGAGGTACCGCTGCAAGAACTGCACGGCGAGGCGGCCGGGGCGGCGCTCGCCGAAGCGGGGGTGCGGGTCGAGCTTGCCGCCGGAGTGCGCGCCGTTCAACGGGAGCAGAGCGGCTTCCGGCTGGAGCTCGCGCGGGGCGTCGAGGGGGCCGATACGGTCATCTGCGCCGTTCCTCATCACGCCGCTTCGGAACTGCTGCCCGCCGGGGCGGTCGACGGCGGCGCCCTCGAGCGGCTCGGCGCGAGCCCGATCGTCAACCTGCACCTGCACTACGATCGGCCGGTGCTTGCCGAGCCGCTGGCCGCCGCGCTCGACTCGCCCGTGCAGTGGCTGTTCGACCGCACCTCGGCTTCGGGCGTCGACCGTGGTCAGCTCGTCACGGTCTCTGTCTCGGCCGCTCGAGACGAGATCCGCTCGCCGCTGCGAGCGCTTCGCGAGCGCTTCGAGCCCGCGCTCGCGCGCCTACTTCCCGCCGCCCAGAAGGCGGAGCTGCTCGATCTCGCTGTAACGCGTGAGCCGCGCGCGACCTTCCGCGCCGCTCCGGGCTCGCGGCGGCTGCGTCCCGCTGCGCGCACAAATCTCCACGGCCTCTACCTGGCCGGCGCCTGGACCGACACCGGCTGGCCGGCAACGATGGAGGGTGCCGTTCGAAGCGGGCTGGCGGCGGCGGAGCTCGCGCTCGCCGATCTCGGCGCCTCCTCGGCCCGTGAGCGTCCCGTGCTTGCTTCCTCGTCGAAGGGATCGAACTAGATGGCGGTCGCCGCCTCTGGTCTCGAGTCTGCCCGGGCGACGCTTGACCGCGCCCGCGCGCACCTGCTCGACCTCCAGCATCCGGATGGTTGGTGGAAGGGAGAGCTCGAGACGAACGTCACGATCGACGCCGAGGATCTCTTTCTGCGCTACTACCTGGGGATCCTCGATCGGAAGCAGACGGAGTCGAGCGCCCGCTGGATCCGCTCACGCCAGCGCGAGGACGGAAGCTGGGCGACCTTCCACGGTGGACCGTTCGATCTCTCCACCACGATCGAGGCCTACCTGGCCCTGCGCCTGGCCGGAGATTCTCCCGAGGCCGAGCACATGCGCCGGGCGGCCGCCCTGATTCGCGAAGCCGGCGGAGTCGAGCGCAGCCGTGTCTTCACCCGCATGTGGCTGTCGCTGCTCGGGCTCTGGTCGTGGGCCGAGGTGCCGATGCTGCCGCCCGAGCAGATAATGCTTCCGGCGCGGGCTCCGTTCAGCGTCTACACCTTCGGCTGCTGGGCACGGCAGACGATCGTCGCGCTCTCGATCGTCAGCGCACTCAGGCCGCAGGCCAGCCCTCCAATCGCCATCGACGAGCTGCGCACCGGCGTCAGCTCGGCGCCGAGCGTGAACGACGCCTGGGACCGTCTCTTCGTTCTGCTCGGTCGTGCGCTTCACCTGTACGAGCGCCACCCGATCGGCGCGCTGCGGCGGCGTGCGCTGCGCCGGGCGGAGCGCTGGGTGCTCGAGCGCCAGGAGCAGGACGGTTCCTGGGGCGGCATCCAGCCGCCGTGGGTGTGGTCGATAGTGGCCCTGCACGCGCTCGGCCGCCCGCTCGACGATCCGGCTCTGGCAAAGGCTCTGGCCGGGCTCGACGTCTTCACGATCGAGGACGAGGAGGGACGGAGGATCGAAGCCTGCCAGTCGCCGGTCTGGGACACCGGCCTGGCGGTGCTGGCGCTGCTCGACGCGGGTCTGGCGGCGACCGATTCGCGGCTCGAGCGCGCGGCGCGCTGGCTGGTTGCTTGCGAGGTGCGAGTCCGCGGCGACTGGTCGGTGCGGAAAAGAAAGCTCGAGCCGGGCGGATTCCCGTTCGAGTTCGCCAACGACAACTACCCCGACGTGGACGACACGGCCATCGTCGTTCCCGCCCTGCGCCGCGCGCTTGCCGCTGACGAGTCGGCGGACGGCGCCTGCGAGCGCAGCCTGGTCTGGACGTTAGGCATGCAGTGCAAAGACGGCGGCTGGGCGGCCTTCGACGTCGACAACACGAGCCGGCTCTGCGCCAGGCTGCCCTTCTGCGACTTCGGCGCCGTCACCGATCCCCCCAGCGCGGATGTGACCGCGCATGTGCTCGAGATGCTCGGCCGCGAGGGCATGGGTGGGTTGCGCGAGGCGAGGCGCGGCCTCGACTGGCTGCTCGAGGCGCAGGAGCCGGATGGATCCTGGTTCGGGCGCTGGGGCGCGAACTTCATCTACGGGACGGGCGCAGCGGTGCCGGCGCTCGCCGCTCTGGGCCTGGCCGGGCACGAGAGCGTTCGTCGCGCGATCGCCTGGCTCGAGCGCATACAGAACCCCGACGGCGGCTTTGGTGAGGACATGCGCTCCTACAGCGATCCGAGCTGGCGCGGCCGCGGCGACTCGACCGCCTCGCAGACCGCCTGGGCGCTTCTGGCCTTCCACGCCGCCGGCGAGCTGAACGAGGCCGCCTGGCGCGCGGTCGACTGGCTGGTGCAGGCCCAGTGCCCGGACGGTAGCTGGGACGAGCCTCAGTTCACAGGCACGGGCTTCCCTTGGGACTTCAACCTCAACTACCACCTCTACCGGCAGGTCTTCCCCGTGATGGCGCTCGGTCGCGTACTGGGAGTAGGGGCATGAGCGGGTCGCTGCTCGTTCTGGCTCCGCTGCGGATAGAGGCGGCCGCGCTCAAGGATGTGCCGGAGTGGCGAGTGCTGCGTTCGGGCATGGGGATGCAGCGGGCTCGGATAGCGGCGGCGCGCGGCCTCGCCGTCGAGAGCGCTCAAGCGCTGGCGATAGTCGGGCTCTGTGCTGGTGTCTCGAGCGAGCTGCGAGCGGGCGACATCGTTTGCGCGACCGAGCTGAGACGCGACGGAGCCGAGCCCTTGCCGACGCCCGCGAGCACCCTCCTGGTCGCCGCGCTACGGCGCCGCGGCCTGCGCGTGCACGCCGGCCCGATCTTCTCCAGCGACCACATCGTCGGGCGAGAGGAGCGCGAGGCCCTTGCGGCCCAGGGAGTTGTGGCGGCAGACATGGAATCGGCCTGGCTGGCCGAGGCAGCCGAAGGTCGCCCCCTGGCCGTGCTCCGCGTCGTGGTCGATCCGGCGGGGAGGCGCCTGCTCGACCCACGCACGCCGTTCGCGGGCCTGCGCGCGCTCCGCAACCTTCGCCGGGCCGGCAAGGTTCTGCCCGAGTGGCTGGAGGCGATCCAGCCCAGGCAGGTGCTACTCGCAGCGCCGCGATCGTTCTGCGCCGGGGTCGAACGCGCGATCGAGATCGTCAACCTGGTGCTCGAGCGCGGCGGGGCGCCCGTTTACGTCCGCAAGCAGATCGTCCACAACGAGCACGTCGTCGCCGAGGCGGAGAGTCGCGGTGCCGTCTTCGTGAACGAGCTCGACGAGGTGCCCGAGGGCGCGGTCGTCATCTTCTCGGCTCACGGCGTCTCGCCGGCGGTCAGACAGGCGGCAAGCGAGCGTCGGCTCGAGGTGATAGACGCCACCTGCCCGCTCGTGAGCAAGGTGCATGCCGAGGCGCGCCGATTCGCCGCCCGCGGCGACACGATCTTCCTGATCGGGCACGCCGGGCACGAGGAGGTCGAAGGAACAAAGGGCGAGGCGCCCGAGTCGACCGTGCTCGTGGACGGCGTCGGCGGCGCGGGGACCGTCCGGGCCGTCGATCCGGAGCAGGTCAGCTACCTGACCCAGACAACGCTGGCAGTTGATGAGACGAGCGAGATCGTCGAGATGCTGAGGCGCCGCTATCCCGCTCTACGCGGGCCGTCTTCCGACGACATCTGCTACGCGACCGCCAATCGTCAGAATGCCGTACGGGCGGTCGCGCGCGATTCGGACGTCGTGCTGGTGGTCGGCTCGCGCGCTTCCTCGAACTCGCGCCGGCTGGTCGAGGTCGCGCGCAGGGAGGGCGTGCCGGCCTATCTGGTCGACGACGAGACGGACGTCGACGTGGCCTGGCTGAAGGGGGTGAGGACGGTCGGTCTGACGGCCGGCGCCTCGGCGCCCGAGCGGCTGGTAAACCGTCTCATCGAGGTCCTGGGTAGCATCGGAGAGGCGACCGTGGAAGAAAGGCAAGCTACGACCGAGTCTCTTCAGTTTCGCCTGCCTCGGGAGCTGGGAGCTTCATGATTCCGGTCCGGCAAAGCCTCAAGATCGGCAGCTACCTGTTCTCGCAGCGGCTCCGTCGCCATGAGCGTTTTCCGCTGTTGGTCGAGCTCGAGCCGCTCTTCCAGTGCAATCTTGCCTGCGCGGGCTGCGGCAAGATCCAGTACCCCGACGATGTTCTGCGCCGGCGAATGCCGGTTGCCCAGGCGCTGGACGCGATCGAGGAGTCGGGTGCCCCGATGGTCTCGATCGCGGGCGGTGAGCCACTCATCCATCCCGAGATCGGGCAGATGGTGCGAGCCTTCATCGAGCGCCGGAAGTTCGTCTATCTGTGCACGAACGGCATCCTGCTGAAGAAGAAGCTCGATCTCTTCCGGCCCTCGCCCTACTTCGCCTGGGTCGTGCACTTGGACGGCCTGCGCGACAGGCACGATGCCGGAGTCGGCCGCAACGGAGTGTTCGACAAGGCCGTCGAAGCGATCGGGGAAGCGAAGCGGCGCGGTTTCAAGGTAACGACCAACACAACGCTTTCGAGCGCCGACAGCGCCGCCGACGTGCGAGCGCTGCTCGATTTCTTGAACGACGAGCTTCGCGTCGACTCGATGATGATCTCTCCCGCCTTCGCCTACGAGCAGGCTCCCGATCAAGAGCACTTCCCCGGCGTCGAGGAGGCCCGCGAGCTCTTCCGCGAGCTCTTCTCGGGCGGAGCGCGTAAGCGCTGGCGCTTCAATCACACGCCACTCTTTCTCGACTTCCTCGAAGGGAAGACGGAATTCGAGTGCACGGCCTGGGGCATCCCGTGCTACACGCTCTTCGGCTGGCAGCGCCCGTGCTACCTGATGGCGGACGGCTATGTCGAGTCTTACGCCGAGCTGATCGAGACGACCGAGTGGGCGAAGCACGGTCGCGGTCGGGACGCTCGCTGCGCCAACTGTCTTGCCCATTGCGGCTACGAGCCGACGGCGGTGGCCGCCGCGACCCGGTCGCTCAGGCAGTCGCTCCGGGCCTTCGCCAGTGGAGGCTAACCCCGCGAATGCTCGTTGTCAGGCCTTCGAAGCGGAGGAACCTTTCGGACCACTCGCTCGGCAGCGCTTCGTGACGCTTCTACCGGCACGGTTAGAGTGCTAACTGAGATGATTCGCGCATGACGCTTCTCGGCTCGATTCCGTCGCCCGGGCACAGCACGATCGGTCTCGGGCCGGTGACCATTCATTTCTACGGGCTGATGCTGCTGCTGGCCATCGCCGCCGCAATGTGGCTGACGGGGATGCGCTACATCCGCCGCGGCGGTAACTGGGACCTGATCTTCCAGGTCGCCGTCTGGGGAGTTCTGGCCGGCGTCGTCGGCGCGCGCCTGTACCACGACGCGACCAGCTGGAACGAGGTCGCGCAGATCCACCACTGGTGGGCGCCGTTCGCCGTCTGGAAGGGCGGGCTCGGCATCTACGGAGGGATCGCCTTCGGCGTCGGGGCCGGTGCGCTCGTTGTCCATAGAGCCGGCGAGAGCATTCCGAAGATGCTCGACATCGTGGCGCCCGGGCTTCTGCTCGCGCAGGCCGTCGGCCGCTGGGGCAACTGGTGGAACCAGGAGCTCTTCGGCAAGCCGACCAGCCTGCCCTGGGGCCTGCACATCGATCCGGTCAACAGGCCGGCAGGCTACGAGCGCTTCTCGACCTTCCAGCCGACCTTCCTCTACGAGTCTCTGCTCGCGCTCGTCGGCATCGGCCTGCTGCTCTTGCTCGAGCGCCGCTTCAAATTGCGCGCGCCCGCGCTTTTCTCTCTCTACGTCGCCTACTACGCGCTCGTGCGCTTCTTCATGGAGCTGCTGCGCATCGATCCCGCGCACCACTTCCTCGGGCTTCGTTTGAACGCCTGGGTTTCGATTGTCGTCTTCGCCTGCGCCTGGGGCTTCTTCGTTTGGTGGCAGCTCGTCCGCAAGCCCGCCGTTCCCGCGGCGGAAGGGCCGGCCGAGCCTGGGCCTTCCGAACCCCCTAAGAAGCGCGGCCCGAAGAAGCCGAAGAAGAAGAAGGAGCCCTCGGTGAAGGTGAAGGGGCCGCGCATGAGCGTGCCCAAGGGGCGCGTCCGGCCGGGCCGCTAGGCTCGCCCGAGATGCGCGTCGCCGAGCTCGAGCTGGATCTCGAGGCCTTTGAGGGCCCCCTTGACCTTCTTCTGACCCTTGTGCTCAAGGAGGAGATCGATCTCGCCGAGATCGACGTGGCCGGCATCGTGCTCGCCTTCATCGAGGAGATGCTCGGACGCGACCGCGGCGAGGACGGCGCCGGCGGGTGCGAGCTGGGAGAGAGCGACCTGGAGGCTTGCGGCGAGTTCCTTGTTCTGGTCTCGGCGCTACTGGAGCTGAAGGCGCGCCTGCTCTTCGACGACGAGGCGGCCGAGCTGGCCGAGCTGGAGCCCGAGGAGGCGGCCGAGGAGCTGGCACGCCGGCTGGCTGCCTACCGGCGCACGAAGGAGGCGGCGGCCTGGCTTGCAAGCAGGCTCGAGCAGGAGCAGGACCGATTCTTCCGGCTTGGCCCGGCGCCGCTTCGCCCGCCAATCGAGCGTCCGGTTGCCCCGCAGGATCCGGCCGCGCTGGTGAGCGCCTTGCGTGTGCTCGCCACGCCGCCCGAGGCGGTCTCGTTGGCCCACATGGCGCTCCGCTATCCGCCGCTCGAGCAGTTCGTACAGCGCTTTCGCTCGCTGCTCGCCGGGCGCAGCCGTTTCGACTTCGAGAACGAGCTGAGTGAGCTTTCGCGGGTCGAGCAGGCGGTCGCCTTTCTCGCTCTGCTGGAGCTCGGCAGGCTGGGTGAGGTATCGATCAACCAGGCGGCGCCCTTCGCGCCCATCCGTGTCGAGAGAAGAAACAAAGAGAGGAGTCCCGCATGGAAGAGCGCCCGCTCCGCCTGATCACCTCGAGCCCGCTTGATGCCTTGGCGCGTACCGTCGAGGCGCTGCTGGTGGTTGCGTCGGCGCCGCTGCCGCTGGACGACCTGGTCGCGGCCGCGGATGACGACCTCGACCGCGTCGAGGCGGCCTTGCGCCTGGTCGGCGAGCGCCATAGCGAGGGCCGGAGCGGAATCGTGCTCGAGCATGTGGCGGGCGGCTATGCGCTGCGCGCCTCGCGTGAGGCGGCGAGAGCCTGCTCGCGCCTGTTCGAGCGCCCCGTTCAGCGCTCGCTCTCGCAGGCGGCGCTCGAGACGCTGGCCATCGTCGCCTATCTCGGCCCCTGCACGCGACCCGAGATCACCCGCATCCGCGGCGTTGCGGCGGAGGCCACCGTCGCCAACCTGCTCGAGCGCGGGCTGGTCGCCGAGGCCGGGCGTGACGACGGTCCAGGTGGCGCTATCCGCTACCGCGTCACTCCGCTCTTCGAGCGTGTGTTCGGGCTGGCAAGCCTGTCCGAGCTGCCTCGCCTGGATGATTTCGATGGCGACGTCGAAACGATTCGCGAGCGCTTGCACACCGTGGCCGACGGGCGCGGCGCCTAGAACTCGTTTCACCTGAAGCACTCCAGCGGGGGTGCGATCGTTGAGTGCGCGGCTCGGACGCGGCATCGGATTCGTAGGTGGACGCGACGGATGCGATCGAGGACAACGCATCGCGGCGCAGAGCGTCGGCTCGGGGTTCGCGCGCCTCTTTACCCACCCCCCACCCTCCCACGGGGCGGAGCACGGTATCGAGCGAGATCGCGCACGTATGTGACCATTGCGTGTCGAGATACGCATTGTCGCGAACGCGATCCGGCCGCCGGCGAGCTCGCTCGCTCGAGCTCCTGAGTGCGCCTAGCCGGCTGGGGTTGGTTCTTCGGCGAGCTCCGCGATGCGCGCGTTCACGTCGCTTGAATAGGAGCCGCCGTGGTAGCAGACGACGGTCTCGATGTCGTACCGTGCGAGCTTCTTCAGCGAGCTGGTGGCCTGGTCGATGTCGGGGGTCAGCTGTGGGTTGGGGCCAACGAGGCGGCCATCCGAGACGTTCAGCGCATCGCCGGCCACGAGCACCTTGCTCTGCTCGAGGTAGAGCGAGATGTGCCCGGGAGTGTGGCCGGGCGTGTGAATGACGATCATTCCACCGCAATAGGGCAGCCTCTCGCCGTCCGTCAGCGTCCGGTCGACTCTCGCCCTGGCGTTCTCGAAGGTTTCGAGCACGGCCCTGCGCCGCTCCTCGGGCAGGTACGAGAGGTGCTCGGAGAACTGCGCCATCCGCTCCGGGCTGATCTTGATCAACTGCCTCTCACCGACGATGTAGGGCCTGTCCTGCTCGTGTGCCAGCACTTCGATACGGTCGTTCAAAGCGAGAAGGGCGGCGATACCGCCGATGTGATCGATGTCCTGGTGAGTGACGATCAATCTCGTCAGACGGTCAAGGGAGACTCCGGCTCGCTCGATCTCTTCGCGCAGCTGCTCGAGTTGGCCGGGGAAGCCGGCATCGACCAAGACGCCCTCTTCGTCGTCCCAGAGAAGCGTCGGGCGCACAGAGGTCGGCGTCCCGAACATGTCCATTTGCAGATCCAGCACTTCGATTCGCGGCGCGATCAGCATGCTCGCCATCCTTGTCGAGGTGTCGTCGTGTTCTAGCCGGGTAGCCGGTTCACGAAACTTCCGCCTGCCAGGGAGCCGGCTCGAGACTGATCACGGTGACCGAGGCGCAATGGCCCCCTGCGCCGATCGCATAATCCGCCCGCCCGGGCTCTTCGATCAGGAAGCGCGTCGCCCCGGGCCCGTTCTTCTCCGCCAGCAGCGAGAGAAAGCCGGCCTTTGCCGCTTGGCTCCAGTAATGCATCGGGATCACGCTGCGCGGCTGCACGAGCTCCAAGAAGGTGACGGCGTTCGCCGCGATCGGATGCGTCCAGTCGATCGGCAAGAACAGAAGGTCGATTCGCCCGGGAAACAGCGTCTCCAGCCGTTCTCTCTCCGTCGGCTGGTCGATCGCCTCGATCTCGCCCTGGCAGTCGCCGGCGAAGAGAATCCTCAGCTCCTCGAATCCGATCAGGAAGCTCGTGTTGTCGCCCGGCGCGTGCTCGCTCGTCTTGATCGGCTCGAAGACGATGCCGTCGAAACCGACCTCCTCGTGCAGGTGTGAGCCGTCGAGAATCGTGGCGCCGGGAAACTCGTCACCGCGGTCGTGATCGTCGTCGTGGTGCGAATAGAGGACGACGTCGGGGTGAAGGTCGCCGAGGTCGTGGATCGGGCTGCCCGTCCCAAAGGCGTTCGACTTGCCGTAGTCGGTGAGAACCGAGACGCCGTTAGCGAAGCGCAGCACGAACGACGAATGGCCGAGATAGTGGATTCGAAGCAGTGGATCCTGCATCCCTAGCGAACAGTAACGGCGCCTGATGACGGAAAAAGCGAGTATTCGTAGAGCATGCGCCTGAACGCCTATCTCGCCCGTGCCGGTGTCGCCTCGCGCCGAGGCGCCGACGAACTGATCAAGGCCGGCCGCGTACGCGTGAACGGCGAGCCCGGTCAGCTCAACACCTTCGTCGCCGCGCGCGACCTGGTCGAGGTAGATGGAAAGCCTGTCGCCAAGCAGAAGCTCGCCTATCTGCTCCTGCACAAGCCGACCGGCGTGGTGACGACAGCCAGAGATCCGCAGGGGAGGCGCACGGTGGTCGAGCTGGTGCCGGCGGAGCCTCGCGTGGTGCCGGTCGGCAGGCTCGACGCCGATACCACCGGGGCGCTTCTGCTCACGAACGACGGCCAGTTGGCGCACCGGCTGGCGCATCCGCGCTACGAGGTCGAGAAGGTCTACGAGGCGGAGCTGGAGCGCGAGCCGACGGACGAGGCGCTCCGCGCACTGGCCGAGGGGATCGAGCTCGAGGACGGGCGCACGGCGCCGGCGAAAGCGCGCCGGTTGGGGCCGAAGCTGATCGAGCTCTCGATTCACGAGGGGCGCAAGCACCAGGTCAAGCTGATGTGCGCGGCCGTCGGCTGCCCGGTCGTGCGACTGCGTCGCAGCATCTACGCCGGGCTCGATCTCGCCGGGCTGGCGCCGGGTGAGTGGCGGGAGCTTGACCGGGGCGAGATCGAGGCGTTACGCGAGCTCGGCGCCCTCAACTCCGCCTAACTCGCCGTCCGCCCCGGAGCCCGCCGCGGTCGCCCGCTAGCGCAAGCGGGCACTGCCCGGTCGGGGATTCGCCAGGGGCCGGCTTGGATTGTCGAGGACGTCGAAAAACGTGTACTTCTCTTTCGCTCCAAGCTTTTTCAACTCGGCGTCGCCGAAGTCGGACAGGGTTTTCGCAGCCAGGCAGTATTTTTTTCCATATCTGCAACCTACGTACTGCGTAAGGGCGCAACGCCCCTTTTTGCGCGAACAGACCACGACTACATCGAAGTAATCAGGGTAAAAGCCCAGGTAGGCCAGCTGGCTGGATTCCCCGTAGACGGTGGCGACGACCCATTTGTTCGCACGGCCCGCCAGGAAGGCATCGTCAGTTCCCATGTAGTAGTACTTCCTGTTTCGCACCAGC
>Ga0209540_10002909_pt1 | contig 11922 bp, 9 predicted proteins | sample BarGraIncu01121A_FD_184501 | JGI IMG/M metagenome (GOLD analysis project Ga0209540, IMG submission 184501) | Arctic peat soil microbial communities from Barrow, Alaska - Barrow Graham LP Incubations 011-21A (SPAdes) (version 2) | ecosystem: Environmental > Terrestrial > Soil > Wetlands > Peat... | reverse complement strand
GTAGGTATTTCCGGAATGGTTATCTACAATTTCAACAACCCCGGCACCGTGATAACCTTTTAACGGTTTTGCCGCTGGATGTTTGCCTCCCATTTGAGCCTTATACAAACCAAAACCAGCAACATCTTGAACCTCCTCCGGGAATTTTTTGAGATCCTCTCTGCTGCTACCTACCCAGACTAATGGTTTCATATCCATAATTAGATTATACCATAATTGGAATAATAATAAAGAAATATTATTTGCCCGTTCCAGACGAAATTTGCTGATGGTAGAAAAAGTACCGGCACTGACAACTTCCTATACTAAATGAAACGGAGATAAATACAGACGTACACACTTTCAAATACAAGTCAATGACACAGCCATATCTGCTGATTCATTGACTTCAGTTTGAAAGGCGCAAAGGCTTGACAGCCTATTTTCTCTCGATTTATCATCCCGATAATTTGCTTAAGTCAATGATTGACGGATTGTGGTAAATATGCAATCTTCAACATGTAATGAATCAGATTTAGAGGAAGCGCAAGGAAAACCCAGGAGGGAAACGAAAACAACAAGCCTTACCTTGCAATTTTGGCAAAAGCCATTCTCCTCGACAAAAGGCATTCAATGGTTCAATCAAACCGCAAACTTCAGATCAGCAACGGCTACCTCTTCGAGAGCGATCAGTTGTCGCGCGTTTTGCACTTTTTGACGGCGCGCCTGTCGGTCAAGCGGATTTACCGAAAAGACATTCAGGAAAGCACCGGCCTATCCAATCGCCAGATAGAAAGTGTTGTAAGCATCGGCTGTGCCTTGGGGTTGATCAAACCGGGGGTACAAATTCTCACGGCCACAGGCGCCCTGATTGTTGAGCACGACATTTTTCTGGAACAAACCGGAACCCTTCAGTGGTGTCACTACCAGGGTGCGGGAAATTCCCGGAATTTAGTCTGGCATGAAATTTTCAACCGCATCCTTCCCGCGGAATTGGCCCATACCGAAAGCGGTTGGTTGGCTAATTTGAGAAATAGCCTTTCCGGTCAATATACCGACAGAACCATCGGCAAGCATCTCCAGCAAGAGGTTCGTTTCGTCATCGATGCCTATCTGAACAGAAATTTCAAGAAATTGGAAATACTCCAACAGCATAGCGATGGCCGGTTATACCGGCGGCGTCATCTCCATGTGGAACCTCCCATCCTTTGTGCCATGATATATGATTATGCCGCCGGTCGCGGCGAGAGTCTCCTGCAGGTGCGGGAAATCGCTGAAGCTGAAGGATCTCCATCCCTTTTATTCGGCTTTGATGGAACGACCTTTCGACAGGCCGTAGAACTCCTGCATGAAAACGGCTGGCTCCGGTATGAAAGCACACATAACCTCGATCAGATTCGCCTTAAGGAAGATTTTTCCGCGTTAGCTTTTCTAAAACAATATTATGAAGGTCCTATTGAAAAGGTTAAATAAAAGGGGGTGGCTACTTGGAAGAAGGCATAGACGTTGTACTCTTGACAAAATCACTCTCTCAGCGCCCACGTGGCCGGGCCTGCATTGTCTTTACCCATAACTATCTTGAACAGAAAACCTGGGCTGCCGAACTGGCAAAACGAGCCGGGGCAGGCCATCTGCATTTGCTTGACACCTTTGCAGATGACGAAAGATTTTCTGAAAATGTGGGCGCCTTCTCCGTCGATGATCTCTTCCGTTTTTTTACTGAGAACATCAATGACCCCATTCTCATTGTTTCCGGTTTGGAATTTCTAAAGGCGACATGGCTGGGTCAAGCCAATGTTCTGGAGCAGTTTGCCCGGCAGGTAGAAATGTGGGACAAAAAACCTGCCCTGCTTTTTGTTATGCAATACGATCGATTCCTGGCATCCCTAAAATTTGAACGATTCAAGCAGTACCCGTTTGTCATTGACCAGCGGGATACCCTCGCGCTCACTTGAGGAGATTATGAGAAATCACGGATTATTCAGCACACTTTTTATCGATAAAATCCGTTCCGAAGCGAAACTGGACGATGCCGGCCAAGGCCGCATGGCGACCCTTGCTCATGCCTGGAAAAATTGCGACAGGACCGATCTAAAGTCTCTCTGGAATACCTATATCAAACAGGCTCTCAGTTATCTTTCTTTTGTTCCACCTGTCAACACAGATACTCCCGGCGTTTATCCCCTGTATGAGAACTATAATTATACCAACTGCGTCGCCGTTCTCTATCTCATAGAACCGCGCGCGGATATGGATGATACGTCTGTCGGACGTTTCTGGCCGGGAAAGCTGATAACGCAACTCCGGCATCGCAAGCTGACCTGGGGGATCCTGACGGATGGGGAAAGGTGGCGTCTCTATACAAACCGTACCGGAAAGCCCTTTGAGGAATATGTGGAGCTCAATCTTGCCGAGGCCTTGGCGCAGAATAATGAAGGAGAGTACGCCTTGTTTGAGCGGTTCTTCCATATGGACTCTTTCACGCCGGAAGCGGGGGACAAAGAAGAGAGGAAGGAAGACGCCCGTAAACTCGGTGTTTATACCTGCCGTCTGGACCAGGACATGGCGGCTTCTGAGAAGCTTCTTGAAGATAAAGTCAAATCCCCGCTTCTCCAGCAGATTGACGAAGTCCTCCAGTATATTTGTAACGGTTTCATCGCGGATACTCCCCGCAAAGGTGAAGAATACACTGAGGATGAGCGACGGGAGATATTCGCAAGCGCCGTCAAGCTCCTCTATCGTTGCCTTTTCCTCTTCTACGCCGAGTCCCGAAGCCTCCTGCCGTCCCAGGTGGAAAAGCAGGAGATTTATGCCAAGCATTCCATTCAAGCCCTCTGCCTTGAGGCCCATCGTTTCCGGTGGGGAACCCGGACAGACCATGAGGGATATGATCTCTGGAAACACCTCAAAGGACTGATTCATGCTGTCAATGACGGCGATCCGGAGTATGGAATCATGGGATATAATGGCGGTCTCTTTGATGACGAGCAGGAGAAGTTTCTGGGAAAACAGCAACTGCGGAATGACTTTCTTGCTCGCGCCCTTTACCTCATGGCCTACGTAGAGCCTCATGACTCGGACCCGGATAAGGAATACCCTATCCCCTACCAAAATCTGGAGGTCCGCCACTTGGGTGAAATGTATGAGAACATTCTCGAATTTAATGTTACTTTAGCCGATGCGGATCGCCTTCGCCGCCGGACAAAGAAAGGGATAGAAAGCCTGCTGGCTTCGGAGACAACCCGCCAAAAGAGCGACAGTCTAATTAAAAAAGGCGACGTTTATTTTGGTGAGTCCGCTTTGGAGCGCAAGCAGACCGGTTCTTACTACACGCCGGAGAGCCTGGTCCGGTTTCTCAACGGCAAAACGGTCATTCAGCCCTTGAAGGATCGTTTCGCCCAGGACTACCGGGAGCGATTCGATCTCTTTATCCGGGAAGCCCAAGAAGGACATGACGTGGCCATCCGGCGTGGTGCGGCCCAGTCGGCCATCGCCCTGGTGGAGCGCTACGTCAAGGAAGTCGTCCTTATCTTCAAACTCTGCGACCCCGGTATGGGTAGCGGCCATTTCCTTGTCAACGCCGCCGACCAGATTACCGATCTGATTGTCAGCCTTCTTGCGGAGATCCCCGATGTTGGGGACCTGGCCTCGCCGACGACCTGCGAACCGAATCACTGGCGGCGGCTCATAACCCGTCACTGTCTCTACGGTGTGGATTTGAATCCCCTGGCCGTCCACCTGGCCAAGCTTTCCCTGTGGCTCAATTGTTTCGCTCGTGACCACAAGCTGACTTTTCTCGACCATCATCTGCGGTGCGGCAACAGCCTTATCGGCATCCGACACCTTTCCCAATTGCAGAGCATCCCGGAGCGCAGCAAGGATGCCAAAAGGAAGCTTCAGAAAGAAAAGCACCTGCTGCACTTGCCTTTTCCGGAAACACTGACGGAGGCCTTTCAAAAGGCCGCACGAGACATGATGTCCATCACACAGCTTGCAGAGGACGATACGGATCGCCAGAAGGAGCTGCATGAAGAGACCCGGCGCGAAAGAATCAACCCGCTCATGCCCCTGGCGGATCTCTTCACAGCCTATCTTATGGACAGTGCGGTAAAACCAGATGAATATCGTGGACTCTTCCTACGTCTGGCACAGGGTGAAACCCCGGCATCGATCGCCGAAATGGAACTGGATGATAAGGTGAAAGTCCTCGCCGGGAGGCATCACTTTTTCCATTGGCCCCTGGAGTTTCCCGAGGTTTTCAACGAGGGGAACGGTGGTTTCGACGCCGACGTCGGCAATCCGCCCTGGGATGTGTTGCAGCCGAGCACCCAGGAATTCTATATCCAATACGATCCGCAATTCCGGAAGTATGGGAAGCAGGATGCACTGAAACGGGTCAAGGAACTGCAAGAAAAACATCCTGATATGGTTGTCAAATGGAACGCATATGAAAAATCGTTTCAGGAAGCGGCGGCTTATGCAAAGGAGCCGGCAGCATTCTCCGCCTTGACCGCCGGGAAGATCGATCTCTATAAAGCATTTCTGGAGAGGTTTTTGCATTTGCTTCGTAATGGTGGTCGAATGGGCATTGTTGTCCCGAGCGGGCTCTACACGGATCAAGGTTGCTTACCGTTGCGACAGCTTTTTTTTAGTCACAGCCGCATAGACTGCCTCTACGGTTTCGAGAACCGGTGGCCCACGGTTTTCACTGCCGTGCACGGGTGCTTCAAGTTCATCCTCTTCTGCGCGGAAAAAGGCGGGGAGACGGAATCCTTCCGTTGCGCCTTCATGGAGCACGACCCGCAGAGATTGCCGATTATAGAGGAAAATGCTTTGATGTCGAGCCCTGAGAAGGTTCGAAGATATTCTCCCGATTCGCTCACCATCATGGAATTCAAATCCCAACAGGATGCCGATGTCACGGATAAGATTTACGGAAAACGCCCCCTGTTGGGTGATCGGCTTGATGATGCGTGGAATGTCGAATTGTCGCAGGAATTCAACATGTCCTCGGACAGCCATTTGTTCAATAGGGCTGGAGAGGGATGTCCTCTTTACGAGGGCAAGCTCATCTGGACATACGATCATCGGTTTTCCCCCGTTTCTTATTGGATAGAAGAAAGTATCGTCCGTCGGGATGAACTGAGAAGCCGATGGCGGCTGCTGAAAAAGAAAAGACGTGAACCCGTAGTTTACGATTACGAACTTTATCGTGGTGTGTTCAGGCGCATCGCTGCAAGTACAAATGAACGCAGCTTTCTCGCTACGATTATTCCTCGAAAAGCGGTTTGTCCCGATACAAATCTTGTTATCCGCCGGATGGCGCCGGATCGTGATGGCAATCCCGTTGAAAACATTGGATCGTGCGAAACGGCCTTTCTGGTGACTGTAATAAATTCTTTCATCAGCGATTTCATCATCCGGTTCAAGATAACCACCCATTTGGACATGCACTTTGTCTACACGGTGCCGGTACCGAGACTCAAGGAAGCGGACGCTTATTTTCTACCGCTCGTTGCCCGGTGTGCAAGGCTCATTTGTGTGGATAAGAACTATGCAGATTTGTGGAATGAACTTTTCAGAGATGAATTTAGGAGCTTTGATTTCTGGTTCCCATCCGGGAAACTTCCGATCGATTCCTACGGCCCCCAGCACGAGCAGGAAATCCGCCACCGTTTGGCCGATGGAGCCGTCAATCTGACCCCGGAATGGTCACCCGCCTGCGGTGTCCATGACCGCACCGCCGACCGGCGCGACACCGGCGACCGTGCCCAGTTGCGGGCGGAGATCGACGCCTACGTCGCCCATCTCTACGGCTTGACCCACGACGAATTCGCCTATATCCTCGACACCTTCCCCGTCCTGAAACGCAAAGAAGAACAAGCCTTCGGCGAATTCATGTCCAAACGCAAATGTCTGGAGGAGTATGACCGCATAGCCACAATATTGTGAACATTTCAACTCGTAATCATTGATTTTATTTCTTCGAAATCTTTTGATTGTAATACAGACGGAATTGCCAGCATATGGAATCCGCCATCTTCTTCATAATCTTTATATTGATATGATATCGGAAAGACAGAAATAAATGGTTGTGAAAAAATTGTTAAGAGATTAGTGTCATTTTAGAATACTTACAAAGGGATAGGGACGTTGGTAGTCCGCGAGTGCAAAGACAACAGATAAATGGTCATTGCATAGAACCCTGAAGATCCCAGTGGGGCGTGGAGTTATCCGGAAACTTCAGAATAACTTGTGATGAAAGACAAGTCCGCTACTATCAGAGGCAATCATGAAGAAAATTGACCTACACATTCATACGGTAGCGACTATCAACGATAGTGACTTCGTCTTCAGCCTTGATAACGTAATCAGGTATGTAAACGAGGCTAAGTTGGACGCCATTGCGGTAACTAATCACGACAAGTTTGATGGAAACCAATTCAGAACCATCAAAGAATCTTTGGATATCACCATATTACCAGGAATAGAAGTAAATCTAGATAGGGGGCACGTTTTACTAATAAGCGACGGGTCCAATATAGAGGACTTTGAGGCCAAGTGCGACAGAGTTGCCGAGAAAATCGCTCAAAGCGGCGATAGCATCTCGGTTGACGAGCTTGAGTTAATATTCGGCGATCTTAGCGACTATTTGATCATACCTCATTATGACAAGAAGCCGTCAATCAAAGGCGAGACACTAGATCAGATAGCGCGTTATGTTACGGCCGGAGAGGTCGATAGTGCGAAAAAATTCATACGCGCCGTTAAGGATGAAGCAAAACTTACACCTGTTCTGTTTAGCGACGCGAGGATTAGCGAAGACCTAACCAACCTTCCCACAAGGCAAACCTTTATAGATTGCGGTGAGTTGACATTGGGCGCCATTAAGATGTGCCTACAAGACAAGGGGAAAGTGACCCTATCTGAGAATGAAGGGAATAGATTGTATCAGATATTTGATGATGGGCAGAAGCTTTCAACAGGCCTGAATGTTCTACTTGGTGACAGATCAACTGGGAAGACTCATACCTTGAACAGGATCAACGAGGAAAATGAGAACGTAAAATACATAAGACAATTCTCTCTTGTTCAACAAGATGAAGGCTCGTACGAGCGAGAATTTAACAGCGAGGTACAAAGAAGGCGAAGTTGCTTCATCGATGAGTACCTGTCCGGATTTAAGATAGTTTTGGACGATGTTATGAAAGTTGATCAGCAGAGAAATGATCGGGCTGTCGAGCAGTACGTCACAAGTCTTCTCAGATCTGCGGAGGATGCAGATAGGCGTGATGCCTATTCCAAGACTGCCCTCTTTGATGAGGTGGAGTTCCCGATAAGCCAGGGAAATACACTACAGGAATTAATCGAGTCCGTACGTCAGGTAATAGAAAACATTGAATATAGGGCGATAATCGAAAGACATATAGACCTTACTTCCTTAGAGAGTCTTGCGTGTGAGTTGATTGAACTGCTCTGGCAGAAGGCACTAGAAACAAAGAAAAAGAGATTTGTCAACAGTTTGGTCAAGAATATCAAAGTAAGCCTCAAAATGCATACATCAGCGGTTCAGGTCGAAGATGTCGATTTATACCGCATAAAAATGGAATCCAAGAAGGTAAAGCGATTCACGGAAATAGTACGCTTTATGCAAAGTGATGATGTGATATTTGAAGAGAATGTTCAAGGGTTCCGCGTGGTAGCAAAGAAGGGCGCTTTTACCAAGGTTGCTGAAATCAAAACGGCAAGCGGAGTGAATACATCATTACGCGACGCCTTTCGGGAGTACAGGGATCCTTACAAGTATTTACAGACCCTCGTGTCAAATGAGAGCTTGACGCTATCGGACTTATACAAACTATTCGTGAATATAAATTACAAAATACTAAACAGGAGCGGATTTGTAGTTTCCGGCGGTGAGCGATCCGAATTTAGGCTTCTGCAGGAGATAAAAGATGCTCAAAACTACGACATCCTGTTGATTGATGAACCAGAGTCCTCATTTGATAACATGTTTCTAAAGAGTGATGTAAATCAAATCATAAGAGATATATCGGAATCGATGCCAGTGGTTGTTGTCACTCACAACAGCACGGTCGGGGCCTCTGTTGGAGCCGACTACTTGCTATATGCAAGCAAGGAATTTGAAGGCGATGCTGTGGTATACAGGCTATACTCGGGGCACCCGACGGACAGGTGGCTTTCATCGATTGACGGGAAGACGATAAGAAATCACGAGATAATGATGAACTCCCTAGAGGCTGGCCAAGAAACCTACGACGAAAGAAGGCAGGGATATGAAGCTATTAAAGATTGATCAGAATTTGGGTTATTATCTTAACGCTGAAAACGTATACGCCCCGGTAGACAAGATCACAAAAGAAGATCTTCTAAGGTTGGTTGATTTGACCTTAAACGAAGAGGATGTAGAGATCGATGCATACAACGAAAATGATGTCAAGCATCAGGCCCATCAGATTATCTATAAGAGCATATTCGAAAAGCTGAGGGACCTCAGAAGTAGACGGCAAGAGTTTATAGATGAATCCGAGCGATTGTACTTACAGGAATACGAGAAGTACCGAAAGGAATCATCACAACAAGGCGCTTCAGCGGACGGCTAATCGCCGCCGCGATTATGCGTCAGGAGTCATCTCATGCTGATTATTAAGATTTTGTCCGGAATCGCCTTCATGGGTTCTGCCGCTTGGTTTATTGCGTTACCCGACTATGAGCCTGCCATCACGATATTCACTTCATTGTCGGCATTTATTGCTGCTTGGATTGGTGACAAGAAACTAAAACGCCAAGCGATTCAGAACCAGACCATTGCCAAGAACGGTATAGGTACCTCGAAGTATCGGTCTTGCAGTATCCGCATCAGCTCCCCCATCATCCCAATCCATACCAGGTGGCCGCTGAGCCGCCAGTCGAAAAAGCCCAGTGTGATATTTGATATTGACATCTCCATGAGAATATCTTATGTAATATGAAAATAATTTAAAACTAAACATAAGATAATCTTATCGGGAGGCGGTTATGAACTCTTCAAATACCGAGGGTAAAAATCTTCACGAAAGGCTCGCTCAGGCACGCGAAACTGCTGGCCTTTCCCTGGCAGAAGCAACGCGGAAACTCGATTTAAAACATTACCAGATTCTCTCCGCCATCGAAAAGGGAACTCGGAACGTCAGCGCCGGCGAACTCATCCTGATGGCCCGTCTTTACAGCAGGCCCCTGGATTATTTCTTCGAAGCAGAAATCCCATTGGGCCCAATTCCCCTCTGGCGGCGAACGGCAGGCAGCAATGTCCAAAAAGAGCAGCGCCAATTTCTCGCCTTTCTGGAAAATTACAGCCGTCTGGAAAATCTGCTCGGTTTGAAGCGGCGTTGGAAAGAAATCCTCACCAACCTGGACAGTGATGACTTTGCTGAAAACGGATTTGAGGCGGCCGACAAGCTTGGCGCCGACATTCACAGGCGCCTCGACCTGGGATCACGCCCAGCCTGCAATCTTCTGAACATCCTGGAGAACACGCTCCGTTTCAAAGTCATTCATCTGGACCTGGGAGAGGGTTTGTCCGGCGCCAGCATCGTGGACAGCGCCCTTGGCGTGGGCATCCTCATCAATGTCCATGATGCGCCATGGCGTCGGAATTTCGATCTCGCCCATGAGCTCTTCCACATCGTCACGTGGAAAATATTCTCGCATGAGGAAATCGGAGACGGCGCGCGTAAAACGAAGCCGGAGCAATTTGCCGATAGCTTTGCGGCAAGTTTGCTCCTGCCGAAGGACCACCTGCTTGACGCTTTGAAAGAAATTGTAATGAATCAGGAACTGAAGCTGATTGATATCATCGAACTGGCGAAAGAGTTCGGCGTTTCTTCGGAAGCTATTTTGTGGAGGCTTGTCAATCTCAAAAAACTCAAGAAAAGCCAAGTCGAAAAAATTCTCGGTGATGCCGAATTTCGGAACATGGATCGAGGCCTGCGCCGGGGACTGTATGAAGAGCATCAGCCGGAGAAGTTTCCGCAACGGTACGTTTCTCTTGCTTGCCGTTGCCTGATGGAGGGGAAAATTTCACGAGGGTTGTTTGCCGAGTATATGGAGATCGATCGGTCCGAAATCGATGATTATCTGTCTGCTGCCGGGTATGCGGTAAAAAACTATGAAAAAATTGCTGCTGCTTGACGCCGATGTCATCATCGACCTTCATACCCTCGGCTTGTTCGATAGGATCATCAAGGGTTATGAAATCCATGTAACGAAGACCGTCCTTTCTGAGGCATCATACTTTAAAAGAGACGGCGCGAGGACCAAAATCGCTATCAGCGATCGCGTCACCATTATTGAAAATGTTGCTGTGGAGCATTTGCAAACGGTACGAAACGAAGCCAAAGAAGCCCGGCTGGGGATTGATCCCGGGGAGTTGGAAGCCATTGCCTGCCTAATTCAGGAGGATGCAGGGCTTATCTTCTGCACCTGCGATCAGGCCGCCATTAAGCTGCTTGCTTTCATGAATCTTGAAGAAAGGGCGGTCAGCATTGAAAAAACCATCCGGACTACTGGTTATCATAAGAAAAACCTCTATCCCAGGCATTGGGAGAAAACATTTACGGAATACATTCGAGAAGGGAAAGCATTAAGGATACTGTTCAAGAAGCTGACATAAGAGTAAATACCCGCTGCAAACAATGATCCCCGAATCGCCTCAATGGCAAAGTTATCGTTTGCAAAAAGTAGCGACTTCCGCTACTATCTGCGAAAATTAACTTTAATGGAGGTTTGCCTTGGCCGAAAAGATGGATGCTCCGGTTCCTGCCAAGTTGGCCGAGTGGGTCGATGCCCGTCAGGCCCAGGGGCTCTATTTCTTCTCCCGCGAGGAGGCTGTCAAGAACCTGCAAATGAGTGACATTGCCTTCAAGATGGCAGTTTCCAGATTGCAGAAGAAAGAAAGAATACTTCGAGTTCTCAGCGGTTTCTACATTATAATCCCTCTTGAATTCAGTTCTACCCGCGTTTTGCCCGCCGACTGGTTCATTTCTGATTTGATGACCCATATGGGACGGCCCTATTACGTGGGGCTCCTGAGCGCCGCAGCTATACACGGTGCCGCCCATCAACAGCCGCAGCAATTTCAAGTTGTCACGACCGGTCCCCTGCGCAGGCTTCAGGTCAGGAGCCTGTCCGTCCGCTTTTTTTCCAAGACCAACTTTAAGGCGACCCCGGTTGTCTCCACTAAGGTCCAAACTGGTTTTATTCCTGTTTCAACTCCAGAAGGAACTGCAATCGATCTGATCCGCTACGCCAGAGCGATCGGCGGCCTGGACCGTGTATTGACCGTCCTGCAGGAACTTGGGGAAACCATGGACAGGTTAAAACTTGTGGGAGCCATCGAAGCAGATGGCAATCTTGCGTATGGGCAGCGGCTGGGTTGGTTGTTAGAAAAAGCCGGTCATTCCGAATTGGTAGAGGGTCTGAGGGAATGGATCAGGGAACGCAACCCACTGCCGGCCAAGCTGGAACCTTCGTTGCCGATTCGGGGCGCAGAAAAAGATCCGCGCTGGCAACTGCTGATCAATACGGAAGTGGAGGCGGATATATGATTCCGTCGGCGCACATTGTTGGCTGGCGCAGTTTGGCGCCCTGGATCTCACATGCCCAGGTGGAACAGGACTTGATCATGAGCAGGGCGCTGGTGGCTATCTTTCAGGAGCCATTCCTGGCTGGAAGGTTGGCCTTTCGGGGAGGGACGGCCTTGCATAAGCTGCACTTCAATCAGCCGCGCCGTTACTCGGAGGACATCGACCTTGTTCAGATCGAACCTGGCGGTATCGGACCGGTCATTGACAGGATTCAAGGCATACTGGGCGAATTCCTGGGGAAACCCCGTCGCAATCAGGCGGAAGGGACCGTCACATTGATATACCGAATGGAATCAGA
>Ga0209540_10002905_pt1 | contig 11926 bp, 12 predicted proteins | sample BarGraIncu01121A_FD_184501 | JGI IMG/M metagenome (GOLD analysis project Ga0209540, IMG submission 184501) | Arctic peat soil microbial communities from Barrow, Alaska - Barrow Graham LP Incubations 011-21A (SPAdes) (version 2) | ecosystem: Environmental > Terrestrial > Soil > Wetlands > Peat... | reverse complement strand
TCAGCCCTCCGCCCCCGGATCCCGTGGGCGGCTTCTGCTCCCCCGACTCCGGGCCCTGCGGGTTCCCGCTGCCGTCCTGACCGAACTCGTCGTCCCTCATCGCTCCCCCGTCCCGCCTCGGACCGCCCGCGCGATCGCGAGCGCCTGTACCGTCTCGGCCACATCGTGCACCCGCACGATCGCGGCGCCGTGCTCGACCGCCACCAGGGCGGCCGCTATCGATCCCGCCAGCCGGTCCCGCGGCTCGGTCACACCCGTGATCTCGCCGATGAAGCGCTTCCGGGACGCGCCGACGAGGACCGGGTATCCGAGCGCCACGATCTCGTCGAGGCGGCGCAGCAGTTCGAGGTTGTGCGCGGTCGTCTTGCCGAACCCGATCCCGGGGTCGAGGACGATGCGCTCGCGCGCCACGCCGGCCGCTTCGAGCGACGCCGCCTGCCCGAGCAGGTACGCCGCGACCTCAGCGACCACGTCGCCGTAGTGCGGCTCGTCCTGCATCGTGTCGGGGTCGCCCTGCATGTGCATGACGACGAGCCCGGCGTCGCAGGAGGCGGCGAGCGCCACCATCGCCGGGTCGGAGAAGCCGGAGATATCGTTGATGACGGAAGCGCCCGCCCTCACGCACGCGGCGGCCACACTCGCGTGCCGGGTGTCGACGGAGACGACGGCTCCGCGCGCCGCGAGGTCGCGAACGACGGGCAGGACGCGATCGAGCTCTTCGGCCGGCGAGACCTCAGCCGAACCGGGACGGGTCGACTCGCCGCCGACGTCGATGAGGTCGGCTCCCGCAGCGCTCATGGCCCAGGCCGCGACGAACGCGGCGCGCGGGTCGAAGTACATGCCGCCGTCGGAGAACGAGTCGGGCGTCACGTTCACGATTCCCATGACGAGCGCGGCAGTGAGCGGGAGCGCGTGGGCGCCGCAGCGCCAGACGCCCGGCACTATCGGCCCTTGATCAGCGACATCGCCTCAGCGCGCGTGGGCGCGTTCGTGCGGAAGATGCCCCGCACTGCAGATGTCGTCGTGATGGCGCCGGGCTTCTCGACGCCGCGCATCGACATGCACAGGTGCTCGGCCTCGATGACCACGATGACGCCCTGAGGCTTGAGGTATTCGACGATGGTCTCCGCGATCTGGGAGGTCAGACGCTCCTGGACCTGCGGCCGCTTGGCGAAGACGTCGACGACCCGCGCGAGCTTCGACAGCCCGCAGATGCGACCGTCGACCCCGGGAATGTAGGCAACGTGCGCCTTGCCGACGAAGGGCAGCAGGTGGTGCTCGCACACGGAGTACAGCGGGATGTCGCGCACCAGCACCATCTCCTGGTGGCCCTCGCCGAACGTCACGCACAGGTGACTTCCGGCATCCTGGCTGAGCCCGGCGAAGATCTCCTCGTACATCGCCGCGACGCGACGGGGCGTGTCGAGCAGGCCCTCGCGCGTCAGGTCCTCGCCCACGCCTTCGAGGATGAGCCGTACGCCGGCTTCGATCTTCTCGCTGTCCATCGCGCGTCCCTTCCGCAACCGGGCCGCCTCAGGAACGCGACCCATCGCTGACAGGGTACCCGACAGCAAGCGAGCGAAAGCGAGCAAGCCCGGCGCTGACCGATGTGAAGCGCCTAGAACAGCGCTGCGATCTTGACGATCGCCGGACCCAAGACAACGATGATGGTCGCAGGCATGAGGCACAAGACGAGTGGGATCACCATCTTCACCGGCGCCTTCTGTGCAAGCTCCTCCGCGTGCTGTCGGCGGCGCAGTCGCAACTCGCCCGCCTGCGTGTGGAGCACGTGGGCGATGGAGATGCCGAACATGTCGGCCTGCACGATCGCCGCGGTGAATGACGAGAGCTCGGAGACCTCGACCCGCTCCGCCATGTTGCGCAGCGCCTCCTTGCGGCTGGAGCCGGCCTGCACCTCCTGCAGCGCGCGGCCGAACTCCTCGGCGAGCGCTCCCTCGGAGTTGCGCACGAGCTTGGAGAGTGCGGCGTCGAACCCGAGGCCGGCCTCGACGCTTATGGTGAGCATGTCGAGCATGTCGGGCAGGTCGCGCGTGATCTGGGTCTGCCGGGCATCGACGGCGTGGCTCACCCACAGGTCGGGGGCGAAGAAGAAGAGGGTCGCCACACCGATCGTTGCGAGAAGCTTGACGCCCACCGACCACGGCGCGATCACGTCGACGACGAGCATCACGCCGGTGGCTCCGAGCAGCCCCGCGACCTTGGCGACGAGCAAGCGGTCGACGCCGATGCCGCGCGGGTTGCCCGCGTGGACAAGCTGCGCCGCGAGCTGCTGCCGGTAGTCGGGCGGCCACAGCTTGCGCAGCAGGTGCGCGACTCCGGCGCCCACCGGCTTGACGACGCGCGCACCGAACGGCCTCAGCATGGGCTCCGCCACGTCGGCCTGCTGGACCTCGAACTTGGTCATGTCCTTGAGGCGGCGACGCACGCGGCGGTCGTCCGAGAAGGCGATGGACAGCACTTCCCACGAGGCGAGTGCGACGCAGGCGAACACGAACGCGGCTATTAGGGTGGGAGTGGCGGGCATCGCTCAGACCTCCACTTTCGAGACGCGGTAGATCCACACGATCCCTACGACGAGCAGAAGCACGCCGACCCCCCCGATAGCGAAGCCGGTGGTGGTCGTCAGCAGAGGTGCGAGGTACGTGGGACGGATCACCAGCAGGACTCCGAGGATCAGGAACGGCAGCGCCACGAGGATGTACGCCGACAGGCGCGATTCGGCCGTGAGCGAACTGACGTGGCGCTTCAGCGCGGCCCGCTCCCGGATGGTGGCAGCGACCACGTCAAGCACCGTGGCGAGGTTGCCACCGACCTCACGCTGGATCGAGATCGCCGTCACGGCCGACTGAAAGTCGGCGCTCCCGACGCGGTCGGCCATCCGCTGGAGCGACTGCTCGAGCGGCATGCCGAGCCGTGTCTCAGCGTCCACCCTGCGGAACTCGATCGAGGAGGGCGGGCCCGCTTGCTGCACCACGAGGGCCAACGACTGCTGGATGCCCCAGCCGCCGCGCAGGGATCCCGATACCATGTTAAGGATATCGGGAAGCTGCGCTTCGAAACGCTTGCGCCGGCTCGAGACCGCCAAGTTCAGGCCGACGATCGGTCCGACGGTCGCGAGCAGCACTACGATCAGAGACCACACCAGACTGCCCGTCAGCAGTTGCACCACTGCGCCGGAGATTACGACCGCGACGATATGCAGCGTCATGTACTCCGCCGCCCGTAGGGGCAATCCCGCAGCCTCGAGGCGCCGGGTCACGAGAACGGTCAGCCCGCGCTTCCCGGCAACCTGACCTACCGCCCGGATGACGCGCGAACGCACCTCATCAGCGGCCCTGCCGGTCTCCGGACCCACAACGGCCTCGGCGTGCAACTGGTCGTAGTACTGCAGCTGGCCGAGGTTCGCCTTGCCCCGCACGAGCAGCGTGAAGAGGGCGCCCACGAGCAGCGCCACTGACACGAACACCAGCGCGGTGATCGTGGCGAAGAGCGCGGGGTTCTCTACGACCTGTTGGACCGTCAAGGCTCCCACGGAGCGGACACCGACCTGCGAGTAGAGCGGATTGGGGAACGCCACAGTGGCAGACTTCGTCTCGCCAGCCGCGCTCACGCCGATCACCAGTTCGATGTCCTTGGTCTTGGGACTGGCGCTCGTGTAGCTGACGCTCCACGCGTTCCGGATCTCGGATGCGATGCTCTCGAAGAGTCCCGCGAGCTGTGCGCTGCCCGCCACCGAGACGAGCCGACCGCCGATACTCTCAGTCAGCGTCGTCAGCGCTCCGGCGTTGGATTCCTTCGACGAGAGGGCGACTGCGTAGATCGGTGCGGCGGCATCGACGACAGCTGTGCGCGCCGACGCCAGATCGGCGGAGCTGACCGTGTCGCCGCCGTCGGACAGCACGACGATACTGCGCTGCCCGGTAGAGGTGGCTGGAAGGAGGCCCGCCGCGCGGATCAGCGCATCGTACAGTGCCGTCTCGCCCTTCGCTGTCAGCGAAGCGATGGCGGAGCTGAGCGTCGCGCGTGTGGACGTGAAGCCCGCCACCACTCTCGAAGTGTCAGCGAACGCGACGACCGCAACGCGGGCGTCCGGGCCGAGGGAGTCAACGAACTTCCGGGCGGCGGCCTTGGCATCGTCCAGCGGCTTGCCCGCCATCGAGCCGCTCGTGTCGATCACGAGCACGACGTTCGCTGCCGCTGCGGGCCCGGTGAGTGCCTCCGCAGTCACGCCCTCGACGGTTCGGCCGTTCTCCGTGACCGCGAAGACCGGCTTGCCCGTGCCTGCCGTGAGCAGCGGCGGCAGCCCGACCTTGAACGTGACGGTCGGGTACTTCGTCGTGACCACGTCCTGCACCGACAGTCCGGTGTTCTGCGCCACGGCGACGGCGGCTGGCCACATCGAGACCGCGCCGACGGCCAGTGCGGCGAGAAGCAGCGCTGTGGAGATCCGTGCTCGCATGGGTCTCGCCTACTCCCTCTCGGGCTTCTCGTACTCGAAGATGTCCGCCGGGAGCTTGATCCCGTAGTCCTCGAGGTGCCGCGCGAACTTCGGCCGGATACCGGTGGCCTTGAGACGGCCGCGGAACTTGCCCTCGGCGTCCACGCCTGCCGAGAAGTCGTAGTAGGCGATGTCCTGCATGACGACCGAATCGCCCTCCATGCCTTCCACCTCGGTGATGTGCGTGACGCGACGAGATCCGTCACGCAACCTCGTAAGGTGGACGATCAGGTCGAGTGCGGCGGTGACCTGCTGACGGATCGCGCGGACCGGCAGGTCGAAGCCGGCCATCAGCACCATCGTCTCCAAGCGAGACGTCGCGTCCCGAGGCGAGTTAGCATGCACGGTGCACAGCGAGCCGTCGTGCCCGGTGTTCATGGCCTGCAACATGTCGAGCGCCTCCGCGCCACGGACCTCGCCGACGATGATGCGGTCGGGACGCATCCGCAGCGAGTTGCGGACGAGGTCGCGGATCGCGACCTGCCCCTTGCCCTCGATGTTGGGTGGCCGCGACTCGAGGCGCAGGACGTGCTGCTGCCCGAGGCGCAGCTCGGCGGCATCCTCGATCGTGATGATCCGCTCGTCACCCGGTATGAAGGAGGAGACGACGTTGAGCAGCGTCGTCTTGCCGGTCCCGGTGCCGCCCGAGATCAGGATGTTGAGGCGACCGCGCACGCACGCCTCGAGCAACTCCGCCATCTTGGGCGTGAGTGTCTTGAAACCGATCAGGTCGTTGATCGTGTACGGCTCCAGTGCGAACTTGCGGATCGTAAGCATCGGGCCGTTGATGGCAAGCGGGTGGATGACGGCGTTGACGCGCGATCCGTCAGGGAGGCGCGCGTCGACCATCGGTGAGGACTCGTCAATGCGACGACCGACCTGGCCCACGATCTTGTCGATGATGCGGAGCAGGTGGTCCTCATCGACGAAGCGGCGCCCGGTAGCGAACAGCCGACCGTCGCGCTCCACGTAGATGGACGCCGGCCCGTTGACCATGACCTCGGTCACGGTCGGGTCGTTCAGCAGCGGCTCGATCGGGCCATAGCCGATGATGTCGTCGAGCACGTCAGCGATGATCTCGCGCTTGTCCGCAGCCGAGAGCGGCGTCTCCTCGTCGTCGAGCAGCCTCGGCAGCCGGCTCTCGATCGCGAAGCGCAGCGCGGCCTCATCGATGTCCTCCGTGTCCAGCTCTTGGCGCAACTCCTCGATGAGCAGGTAGTGGAGGTTCTTCTTGATGGCGCCCTTGGCCGCCGATGTGGCGGTCTGCCGGGGGGGCGCCAGGGGATCGGCGAGCGGCGCCGCCTCGGCGGCCCTGCTCAGGCGCTCTCTAAGCGACATGACCGTCCTCCTTGTCCTTCGGACCCGCCGCGTCGCGCGCGAGCCGCATGATGCTTCTGGCTACTTCGCTGCGGGGCATCTCCGTCACGATAGGGACGCCCTGATTCACGGAGCGGGGCACGATCCGGTCACTCGGGATGAGCGCGAAGATCCTGCTGCCGATCGCCTGCTCGACCTCGGCCGGCTGGAGCAGCACCTTGCTGTCCGACCGGTTGAGCACGAGGCGGACGCGCCCGTTGTTGTAGCCGAGTTGGTGCAGCTTCTGCAGCGAGATCCGGGTGTTCTTGATCGATGCGACGTCCATGGTCGTGACCACATAGAGCGCGTCGCTTCGGTCGAGCGCCGCGAGCACCACCTCCGAGAACGAGGGGCACGTGTCGATCACGACGTAGTCGTAGCTGTCTCGCACGAGATCGAGGATCTTGCCGACGAACGTGGCGGATATGCCGTCCGCGTCTTCGGGAAGCGACGGTGCGAGCAGCACGTGCAGCCCCGACGAGTGGTGCTCCATGATGCCGGCGAGCAGGTCGGTGTCGAGACGATCGATCGCTTGCACCGCGTCGTTGATCGTGTGCTCCGGCTTCATCCCCAGCATGATCGCGACGTCGCCGAACTCGAGGTCCAGGTCGACCAGGGCAACGCGGTGGCCCATCGAGGCGAGCGCCACGCCAAGGTTGGTGGCGAGCACGGTCTTGCCGACCCCGCCCTTCGTGCTGAAGACGGTGACTACCTTGCCGGTCGCGGCGGTGCTTTCGGGCTCCGCCGCCGCAGCGGCGTGCAGGCGAGAGGCGACATCGGCGGCCCGCCGGATCGCCCCGGCGACCTCGTCGGTCGTGTCGTAGGGACCGACCACATCCGTGACGCCGGCGCGCATGGCGCGCCGGAGCAGTCCCGCATCGACGTTGGCGGCGCCCACGACCGTCGCTACGCCACCCGAGCGCTGCAGGAGGTCCGCGAGCTCGAACGCCGCGTCGCACACGAGCGTGGGGCCGATGACCAGCACCTGCACCTCGGGGTCGCGCGCCGCCTCGCGCGCGGCGGTCAGTGAGTCGGCGTAGGCCGGCGGGTCCGCGCCCATGACGGTGACGGCGGCAGCCAGGCGCTGGCGGCCGGCTCCTTCGGGCTCCGCGATCAGGACCTGGCTCATGTCGCGCCTACTTCGCTACGTTGTTGAACGAAGTCGGAGCGATCGTGGCGGTGGTCGTGGCGGTCTGCGAGAGCAGCCCGAGTTGAAGCGTACCGAGCTGCTCGACGAACGCGACGCGCGCGGCGTCGACCACCGAGAGCGCGAGCGTGACCGAGCGGTAGGAGCCGCCGGCCTTGCTGCCGCTCGGCGATCCGCTCGAAGCGAGGATGCCCGTCTGCTGTGTCTCGCTCTGCCCTGCGGCCTCGGCGGTGACGCTCCCACCGATAGCGAGCACGCGGGTCTGCGGGATGAGCAGCGTCGTGTAGGCGCTCTCGTTGGCGCTCTTGGGCTTCAAGGTAGCGAAGATCATCACCATGTCGCCCGGCTTGAGCAGTCCTGCGACGCCGCTCACCTCGTCCACGGGAACGGTGAGCGCGATGAAGCCCTCTGACACTGTGTAGGACAACCCAGCCTGAGAGGGAAACTGGAAGCGTGTCTTGGTGAGCTGCTCACCAGCGCTAAGCGGCACTGCGAGCACCTGGCCCTCGAGGATGCGGGCGGACGACACCGCGTCGGCGGAGACAAAGCGCCGCGGGACCTGCTCGGCCTTCACGAGACCCCGCTGGGTGAGCTCCTCGATGGACAGCCCGCGCGGCAGGTTCTCCTGCGCAACGAGCACCTCGATGGGCTCGCTCTCCGACGCAATCGTTGACCGAGCGCTGTTTAGGTAACTGACGGCCAGCGCTGCGGCGACACCCGCGAGTGCGAGCGCCACGACAAGAATCAGAATCTTGCCCCTCATGTCGGTCGACCTCTCCAGTCGAATTGGTGGGACACACGGGACTGTGAAGCACCGGTGTTACTGAACCAGCGAAACGTGGTGGCGAAGCGCGCCCGGGAAATACGAGGTCAGGACCATGTCGTCTTCGGTGAGGGTGCGGACGTAGTAAGCCCAAATCTGGCCCTTCTCGGGCTGGATCTCGAATCTCATTTCGATGAATCCGATTACCTTGACGGAGTCGGCGCGGCCATCCACTGGCGCATCGAGCACCGCGACGATACCCAGCTTGTTTGGGCTCCACCACTCCTGGAATCCGAACCGCATGACGTCCTGCTTCGCCCCGGTGTTGACGCCGTACTCCTCGAGATACACCCCCCATGTCGTCCCCTCAGAGGCGAAGACTCCGATCATGGTCTTGTTGTCCAACGCGTACTTGGGATCCGGGTTGGGCGGCCAGTTTAGCGACATCCATCCCCAGTTTCCCGCCCCGAGACCCAGCTGCAAATCCTGCAACTCGCCTGCGAATCCGAAATCGGGGCTGGAGTCGTCTCGCGAGATGACCCCAACTGGCAGCACCCCGGCGTAGGCGAATGACCGCACGCGAGCAGTGGCCGTTGCCGCGACTCTCGCTACGTTCCCGCTTATCTTGTTCGAGTCGGAGGCAAAGACGTTGAGTATGGGCGCGAAGAACAACGGAGAATCGGGCGCGGCAACCGTCACACGAACCGTGTCAGGCACCTCGAGCCCCGTACTCGACCACGGCTTCACGTCCGGCTCAGCGGCCTCGGGTGCGTTGATGGCCACGTAGTGCCTTGCGACGGCATCGACCACCCCAGCTTTGCCAGGACTGCGATAGAGCTCTTGTGCGCCGGCCAACGCCGCGGCGTCTGCTGCCGTCTGCAGCTTCGCCCTATCGGCGTAGAGCGATCCGGCATCGACAACGAGTGCGGCGATACCGATAATCGCGAACATCGCCAGCGCCACGATGACCGCAACAGCTCCCTCGTCATTGTCTGTGTGGGTGTCCGGCATCTCAGTGGCGCCACTGTGTCTGTCCGTTCTCATCACACTCACCTTCGAAGTTCGAACCAAAGACGCAGGGCACTCGGTCAGTTCTCTATCCTCATCTTCGCAGTGCTCGACAGTGTCAGGCTCTGATTGCCGCCTGGAAGCGGAATGTCCAGTTGATACGGGTACGACACCGTCACCGAGTAGTAGTCTCCCGATACGTCGGGCACCAAGACAGGATCGCCGACTGCGACTTTCGCCGTCTCCAGCGGTCTTGCCCGCTCCTGCACGGCTTCCTTGCTGAACGTGGCTACGTTGATGGCGGCCATGCGCGCGCCCTCACGAGCTGCGTACGTGACCCCGAGTTGCGCGTTGAACACCAGACCGAACTCGACTATCGCGAGGAGTAGGACTACGAGAAGAGGCAGCACGAGCGCGAACTCGACCGCAGCCGCCCCCCCGTCATCACCCGCATGCCTGACACAGCGCCACATTCCTACCACCCCGGACAACTGCAATGCACATCCCACGCCCGCGTGTCGGCGCGCGTCCAAAGGGCGACGCGCCGACACGCGGATGAGCGTTCCTAGTTGATGCCTCCCGCAACAGCAGTCAGCTTGTTGCCGATGGCCGTGAACGTGTTGCTCAGGCCCGTGCCAAGCAGCGCCACGCCGCCGATGATGACTACTGCGATCAACGCGACCATCAGGCCGTACTCGACGGCCGTCGCGCCCTCATCGGACGCCTTCCAGTTCTGGAAGCGGATGTAAGTCTTGAGCATTTCCGGAACACCTCCCCTCTATCCCGTTGGGCCGGCAACGACTGTGCGCCGGCAAACCCCCTGTGCTGGCACACATCCGTCCCCCAAGACCGGTTGTCGTGCCCGTGCATAGGTGTTCATAGCCAGGATAGGGTGGAGCGCGTATCGCCCGTGGCGTCGCGCTGAGTCATTCGGAAGGAGGAGAATGCGCTCCTCCGCGCGCAGGAGCGCTGTCCGTCAGGACCCGATTCGCACCAGGCCCGACTTCACCGCGGCCAGCACGGCGCTCGTGCGATCGGACTGTTTGAGCTTGCGCAGGATGTGGCTGACGTGGGTCTTGACCGTGGTCTCGCCGATCCATAGCGCGCGACCGATCTCCTTGTTGGACATCCCCTTCGCCATCAGCTGGAGCACGTCCATCTCGCGCTCAGAGAGCGCGTCGGAATCAGCGTAGTTGAAGACCCGTCCGCTAATGATGCGGGTCGCCACGCTGGTGTCGAAGACCGACTGGCCGCCGGCGACCGCGCGGATCGACTGGGCCATGCGCTCGGGCGCCGTGTCCTTGAGCAGGAAGCCGGCCGCCCCGGCGCCCACGGCGCCGAAGACCTCCTCGTCACCGTCGAAGCTCGTCAGTATCACGACGGAGACCGCCGGCAACGTGCGATGCACGTCGCGGCAGACCTCGACTCCTCCCACACCCGGCATCCGCAGATCGAGCAGCATGACGTCAGGGACGGTTTCGATGCACCCGCGTACCGCCGACTCACTGTCAGCCGCCTCGCCCACGATCTCCATGTCGGGCTCGCCTTCCAGCACCGCGCGCAGAGCGTATCGAACGAGTTCGTGATCGTCGGCGAGGAACACGCGGATCCGTTCCATCAGTCGCTCCCTGTCTGCAGCAGCGTCACGGTCACGGTCGTGCCGTCTCCCGGCCTGCTCTCGATACTCAGCGCTCCGCCTATCTTGTCGACGCGTTCCCGCATGCCGAGCAACCCGAGACAGCCCGAGTCGCCGCGCTCGAGCGCATCGCCGAGGTCGAAGCCGTCCCCGTCGTCGATGACTGCGAGCATCACACCTGTTGCGTCGTACTCGAGTCGGACCTCGTAGTGGTCCGCGTTGGCGTGGCGGGCCACGTTGCTCACGGATTCCTTGGCCACCGCGTACAGGCATGCCTCCTCCGCGGGCGTCAACGACTTCGGCTCCCCCGCGACGACCAGGCGGCCGTGAGCGGTCGTCTGATCGCCGATTCGGCGGATCCACTGGCTGATGGCGCCGGACAGACCCAGTGTCCGGACGTCCATCGGACGCAGGTCGTAGACGAACCGGCGCAGCTCGCCCATCGCGGTCGTGAGCTCCTTCTGGATGCCGCCCAAGCGCAGGGCGACTCCCTGGGGATCTCTCAGTGTCTGCTTCTTGCATGCCTCCAGGCCCAGAGAGACCGAGAACAGCGACTGAACGAGGCCATCGTGCAACTCCCGGGCGATCCGCTCGCGTTCGGCGTCGAGCAGCAGGGAGCGTCCGTGGGCGGCGATGCGGGTGCTCTCGATGGAGGAGGCGGCGAACGCCGAGAGGATGGCGAGCAACGCGACCTGCAGGTCCGTGAAGGGACGCTCCGCGGAGTTGATGACGGCGAGCACCCCGACCGGCTGCTCGCGGATCCGGAGCGGCGAGCAGACCAGCCACGCGTGGTCCTTGTCGTGGCGCTCCATGATGGACTCGCCCGTGGCGATCGTCTCCTCGCACAGCTCGTCGAGCCGCCGGAGCCACCAGTCCTGCGTGTGCTGGGCGAGCTGCCCGCGTACCACGACCGTGTCGATGTCGAGGCTCTCGCCCGTCTCATCGGTAAGGACGACTGCGGCCTTCTCGGCGCCGGTGATGCGCTTGGCCCTGTCCGCGATGGTCTCGAGCACGTCGTCCATGCAGCGCGCCGATGCGACGGCTCCGGCGACGTCGTTGAGGGCCGCGGCGATCTCGACGCTGATGGCTCCTCGCGGATCCTCGCGGGGTGCCCCGCTGAGCCTGCGGTACCAGGGAACGGCATCGTCCCTCGACGCCGGCGTCACGGCGTTCGCTTTAACGGTACCGAACTTGTCCGGAAACGGCACGCCAACCCCCCGGGTCGCGACATGTCATCGGATACGGTCGCCGGTGCTCCCCCGAGCCCCCGCGCGACTGCCACCATCTTAGTACCACCGAGCCCCATCGCGCTCACACTCCTTGACGCTTCCGCATGGCGAGAACGAGCGAGGGTCGGCGCATCGAGCGCCGGCCCTCGCGGGTGTGGAGCGGTGACATCACTACGCCGGGGGCGCCGAGGGCGCCGGAGGCATCGGAGGCGTGGGAAGCCCGGACGCAGGCGGCGCCTCGACCGACTCGCCCTTCTTGCGGCGACCC
>Ga0209540_10002904_pt1 | contig 11927 bp, 11 predicted proteins | sample BarGraIncu01121A_FD_184501 | JGI IMG/M metagenome (GOLD analysis project Ga0209540, IMG submission 184501) | Arctic peat soil microbial communities from Barrow, Alaska - Barrow Graham LP Incubations 011-21A (SPAdes) (version 2) | ecosystem: Environmental > Terrestrial > Soil > Wetlands > Peat... | reverse complement strand
AGAAAAGCAGGAAAATATCCCGGGTGTTCGCCAAAAAAGTGGTGCTGGCTTCCGGGGGCTTGAGCAGCCTGTTCCTGCACTCCACCAACCCCGAGGAAGCCATCGGCAACGGCATCGCCATGGCCTACCGCGCCGGGGCGCGTTTGGCCAACCTGGAGTACATCCAGTTCCATCCCACCTCGCTATACCACCGCGAGGCCGCCAGCTTTCTCATCTCCGAGGCGGTGCGCGGCGAGGGGGCCCGCTTGATGAACCTCAAGGGCGAATATTTCATGGAAAAGTACTCGCCGCTAAAGGACCTGGCCCCGCGCGATGAAGTGTCGCGGGCCATTTATGAGGAAATGATCAAGAATGGCAACGATTACGTCCTGCTGGACCTTGCTTCCTTCACCAAGATCAATATCCGCGAAAGGTTCCCGACCATTTTCCAAACCTGCCTGAAATACGGCATCAACATCGAGGAGAAGCCCATCCCGGTGGTGCCGGCCGCCCATTATAGCTGCGGGGGCGTGCTGTGCGACCTGCGCGGGCGTAGCAGCATCCGCAACCTCTACGCCATCGGCGAAGTCTCGGCCACCGGCGTGCACGGGGCCAACCGTTTGGCTTCGGTTTCTCTGCTGGAGGCCCTGGTCTGGGGGGTCAAGGCGGCCGAGGATATCTTGGACGTGATCGCCGACGACAAGGACCCGTACGTCATCGCCGAGGTCCCGGCCTGGAAATATCCTTATCCCCAGGAAAAGCTCGACCCGGCCCTGGTCTGGCAGGACCTGGTGACCATCAAGACCATCATGTGGAACTACAACGGCATCATCCGCACCGTCAAGCGCATGGAGCGGGCCAAGGCCGACCTGGAATACCTCAAGCACCGCATCGAAAAATTCTACCAGCAGAGCGAGATCGGCAACCGCATCGTCAGCCTGCGCGACAGCGTGCAGGCCGCGCTGCTCATTGTGGAAGCCGCCCTGCGCAACCGCGTTTCCCGCGGCGCCCATTTCATCAAGAGCGACGAAAACTGAACGTCCCGGAGTTTATTTTGACCGGGTTCAAAGGCGGATAAATTACAAATAGCCCAGCGTTTTCAATTCTTCGATCTCGCTGGCCGGCAGGTTCTTCAGGTTGACCGCCAGCGAATGGTCGCTGCCAACACTGAATCGCGCCAACCAGGCCAGAAAGCGGGATTTGAGAAAGACGCCGATCTGCGGCCGTGCTCGCGCGATATCCCGGCGGGGGTCGACCGCCAGGTCGTACAGGTATTCGCCGTTGTCATTGAGGTCGATGATGTAATACCAGTTTTTCCAGCGCAGGCCGTAGGCTGGGCAGTGGTTGAAAGAACGGGAGACGGTCATGGTATCGTCGAATCCCCCGGCGGCATCGGCCGCCGGCAGGTCGCGGCCATCCAGCTCCAGCTTCTGGCCGAACCAGGCGCTAATGGTGGGAAAAATGTCGGCGATCTCCACCAGGCGGCGCACCCGCCCGCGCCGGGCGAATTCGGCCGGAAGCTTGACGAGCAGCGGCACGCGGGTGGTCTCCTCGAATACGTTGTCGCTATGACCGACCACGCCGTGTTCGTTCATGGCTTCGCCATGGTCGGCCATGAAGATGATCAGGCTGCCGTCATACAGCTTCTTTCGTTTCAAATGCGCGATGAATTTGCCGAATTCAACGTCCATCCAGGCGATGGTCGAATCATACCCCTGGACCAGCTCCCGCATTTCATTCGCGCCGATCGGGTGGAGAAAGTCCCGGCCCTTTTTCATCAGTTGGATCATGCGCTCCTGGCGGATCGGCTTTTCGCCGGGGGCGAAGGGGATGGAAAAATCGGCGGGCGGCACCTGCGGCAAATGAGGAGGCAGGAAATGCAGGTAGGCAAAACGCGGCGGCGGGGAATCCAGCCAGCCCGCGAAGCGCTTGATCATCTCATCCTCTTGCCAGCCCGGCCGGCGTTGATCGACCCGCACAAAGTCATCGACGCCCTGGGCAAAGCCCGACCCGGGCCGGATCAAGGGGTTGGCGTTGAACACAGCGGTCCGGTACCCCTTGGCCTTCATGTATTCGGGTAAGGTCAGCAGTTCATGGCGCAGGCCCTGCTCCAGGATGCGCAGCTGATGCCCTTCCGGATAAAGGCCAGTGAGCAGGGTGGCCACGCTGGACAGGGTGAAGGAGGCGTTGGCATAGGCGTTCTCATAAACCAGGGCGTCGGCGGCGAAGGCATCGATATGCGGCGACGTGTCCAGTGAGTAGCCGTAGACGCCGAGGTGGGCGGCCTGGCAAGCGTCGCTCAGGAAGATATAGATGTCCGGCTTGCCGCGGAATGCGGCTTGCGGCCGGGGCGACGCCTTGTTTGCATTTTGATAGCGGTAGCCGCTGATGTCAAAGCGGCCTGAAACCGCCGTCACGGTCATGGTTCCCGGTTGGGAAAAGGCGATCTCCCGGACGATCTTCCTGCTGAAAAAGCCGCTATGCAACAGGGTGGAACTTGGCGGCGGGCTTGTTTCCCCGAATTCCCGCTGCTCGATCCGGATCGTGCCCCGGCCGGCAAGCTGCAGCCGGCCCCGACCCGGGGGGAAAAAGACGCTGAAGCTTTCCCCGGCCCGCAATAGCGGGGCTGGGTCCGGCTCGACATGGCCCACATAAACCGATCGGATGCGCAGGAAGTCCTTGGCGCTTTTTTGGAACTGCAGGAAATTGAACCCTCGGCTCAACCAGGTCACTATTTTCTTTTTTTGGAACGCCCGTCCCGGGGGCAGGACGAACCTGGCGCGGATGTTGACCGAAAATTCGACCGCTTTTCCCTGCAGGGAGTATTCAATGACCAGGGGAAGCTTCTGCCGCTGCCGGCGCCATAGAATCAGCCGGGAGCTATCGTTTTCGGCGTTGAAAAAATTCCCGCTGATGCGCATTCCGTTCCAAACGTTCGATTTTCCGTCCCTCGGGCTGATCAGGTTCTGGTCCTTGTTCCAGATCCAGGCGGCCGGAAGGTCGGCGGGCGGGGGCCCGGCGCAGGCCATGTGCAGCAGCAGGGAAAAGAGCGGCAACAGCAACGGAACGATTTTTTTACACAAGCCTAGTCTTCGAGTTCCAGGGCGGCCAGAAAGGCTTCCTGGGGGATATCGATCTTGCCGATGCGCTTCATGCGTTTCTTGCCTTTTTTCTGTTTTTCCAGCAGTTTCATTTTGCGCGAGATGTCGCCGCCGTAACACTTGGCCAAAACGTTCTTACGCATGGCTTTGACCACGGTTTTGGCGATGACCCGCTTGTTGATGGCCGCCTGGATAACCACCTCGAAGAGCTGGCGCGGGATGAGCTCTTTCATTTTGCTGGTTAGCAAGTTGCCGATGTTAAAGGCCTTGTCCTTGTGGACAATAACGGCCAGGGCGTCGATGATCTGCTGGTTGATCAGGATGTCGAGCTTGACCAGCGGCGATTCGCGGTAGTCCTTCAGCTCGTAATCGAGCGAGGCATACCCTTGAGAAATCGATTTCAGTTTGTTGAAAAAATCGTAGAGCACTTCGGCCAGGGGCAGGTCGTAGGTCAAGTAAACGCGTTGCGGGCCGATATATTCCATTTTTTTATGGACGCCGCGCCGGCTCTGCAGCAGTTTCAGCACATTGCCCAGGAATTCATCGGGAGTGATGACGATGGCCTCGATGTACGGTTCTTCGATCTTCTTGTAATACTGCGGGTTGGGCAGTTGGGCCGGCGATTCGATCTCATAAGTTTCGTCCTTGTTCGAGGTGATGCGGTAGCGTACCGAAGGCGCGGTGGTGACGATGGAAAGGAAATATTCCCGTTCCAGGCGCTCCTGGACGATCTCCTTGTGCAGCAATCCCAGGAAGCCGCAGCGGAAGCCGATGCCCAAAGCGGGAGACGATTCCGGCTCGTAAGTCAGGGAGGAATCGTTCAGGGTAAGCTTTTCAATGGCCTCGCGCAGCTCTTCATGGCTGGTGCCCTCGGAAGGGTAGAAGCCGGCAAACACCATGGGCTGGGGTTCTTTGAATCCGGGCAGGGCGGTTACGCCGGTCTCCCGGGACAGGGTGACGGTGTCGCCGATTTTCACTTCGGAGATTTTCTTGATGCTGGCGATGATGTAGCCGACTTCGCCGGCTTCCAGGCTATCCAAGGGTTTTGGTTTCGGGGTATTGACCCCCACTTCGTTGATTTCGTATTCGGCGTTGTTGGACAGGAATTTGATCTTGTCGCCCTTTTTCATGATGCCGTCGATGATTTTAATCAGGATGATCACGCCGCGGTAGGAGTCAAACCAGGAATCAAAAATCAAGGCTTGCAAGGGTTTTTGCGGATCCCCGGACGGCGCCGGGATACGCTTGATGATGGCCGGGATGATCTGCTCGATGCCCAGCCCGGTCTTGGCCGAAACCATCAGCGCTTCCTGGCGGGGGATGCCCAGAATATTTTCCATCTGCTCCAAGGATTTATCCAGTTCGTTGTTCGGCAGATCTATCTTGTTCATGATCGGGATTATGGTCAGATCGTTTTCCATGGCCAGATAGGTATTGGCCACGGTCTGGGCTTCCACCCCTTGCGTGGAATCGATGACCAGCAGAGCCCCTTCGCAGGCGGCCAGGGAGCGCGAAACCTCGTAAGTGAAATCGATATGCCCGGGGGTGTCAATCAGGTTGAGCAGGTATTCCTGGCCCTGTTCGTCACGGTACTCCAGGCGGACAAAATGCGATTTGATGGTGATGCCGCGTTCACGCTCCAGGTCCATGGAGTCGAGGACCTGCTCCTGCATGTCGCGCTTAGCAATGGCATGGGTGATCTCCAGTAGGCGGTCGGAAAGGGTCGTCTTGCCGTGATCGATATGGGCGATGATGGAAAAATTGCGGACATTCTTCATGGCAGCAGCTCTCTGGCCAGGGCAGCGGCGCCGGTCATGCCGGCCTTGTTTCCCAGGCGGGCCGGCTCGATGCGTGTGCAGGCGAAAGCCTTGGCGATGACCCGGCGCGACAATTCCTCCCGGGCGGGACGGAGCAGTGCTTTCCCGGCCGCGGCCACGCCGCCGCCGATGGTGATCCATTCCGGGTTGAGCGCGTAGACCAACTGGTGGAACAAAACCCCGAGATACATGCCGGCGCGTTCAAAGGCCCGGCGCGCCGGCCCGACGCCCTCCTGCCAGAGTTGAAAAATGTCTTTGGCGCTGGTCGCGGCCGTGGATCCGGAAAACTCCTGGAAACTTTTAACGATGCCCGCCTCCGAGCTTTCGGTCTCGGCGCAGCCAAGGTTGCCGCAGCCGCAGGCACGGCCCTGGCTGTTGACCAGCAAGTGGCCCAGCTCGGCGGCAAAGCCGCAGGCGCCGCGCCAGATGCGGCCGCCCAGGATGATGCCCGACCCGATACCGCTGCCCAGGGTCAGGTGCACGAAACTGTCCGGGCGGGGCTCGCCCAGGTTCATGAACTCTCCCAGGGCGGCGGCGTTGGCGTCGTTTTCCACCTGCAGCGGCAGGGCGATCCCGGCGGCGATCTCCTTTTCCAGGGCTATGCCGTTGAGAAAAAGCATGTTGGGAGATATTTCAATGGTGCCTTCTTTCCGGGAAATGAAACCGGGAACGCCGATGCCGGCGGCGCGCAGATCATGGGTCTTTTTCAATCGGCCCATGATGTCCAGGACCTGGGTCTTTAATTCCGGGTACGAGCGGGAGGTTTTTTCTTCCGCCACAAAAAGCGGCAGCAGCTCTTGGGAAAACACTCCGTATTTGATGGTGCCGGCGCCGATATCCATGCCCAGGACGTTCATGAGCGGATGCCTTTGACGGCGTATTCGCTGGGAGAAAAAAGCAGCTGGTTCAAGCGGTCGACGTTGCCGTTGAATGGCCTGGCCAGGGGGTCGGCGGGCCCGATCTCTTCAAGTTTTTCCGCCACGGGTTCAGCGCCGTAGATGATCTCCACGGATGAAAAACCTGAACTTTCCAGCAAATAGCGCATGTATTCAGGATGCAGGGGATTGCGGTGGGTGGGGTCGAGGAAATAGATCCGGCTCAGGGCGAAAACGCTGAGCGGGTTGATGGTTTCCAGCAGCAGGAGCGCCCCCGGGCGCAGGACGCGGAAGCACTCGCTGATGACGCGGCGCAGGTAATCGGGCTGGAAATGCTCGATGACCTGGGAAGAAAACACGCCATCCAGCGACGCGGCCGGGCGATCCTTTAGAAATTGCAGAGCGTCGGCCTTGCGGCAGTCCAGGCCTTTGGCGCGAGCCTCCTCCAGCATGGAATCGGAAAGGTCGATGCCCAGGGCCTGCTGGCCGTTGTTTTTCAGCGCGGCCACGAATTCGCCGCGGCCGCAGCCCATGTCCAGGATCTCCCGGCGCCCGGAGAAAAGCGGCAGGTACTTGGCCAGCCGGGCCGAAATTTCTTCATCGCTGCCGCGGAAGCGCTTTTCGAAATCGGCGTACTGGATGGGAGAAAGCTGTTCCTTGATGGCGTGCAGTTCGGCAGAGGTTGCCGCCGGGGGGGCCAGGGCGGTTTTGCCGTCCAGGGATTCCAGCAGTCGATCAAGCTTGTTTTCCAGCTGGGCGAAATGGATCAGCAGGGTCTTGAGGTTGGAGTACTCCGCCTCCAGCTTTTCGATCTTCCACTGCAGCGATTTGAAGACCGTGGTGGCATGGTTGCTGGCGTAGGCGTCCCATTCCTTGTCCTGGGCGGTGACGAAGCGTTCCAGCGCCTCCTGGAAACGAGAGACGTTGGCCTGGACCTCGGCTTCGTTCTTTTTGAAAAGGCCCGGCCTGGAAACGGCAATGGCCAGGTCGCTTAAACTGGCTTTCAGCTCATCCCGACGGGTCTTCCTCTTTTCGATCAGATCTTCAATTACCCTTATCATCCTTGGATTCTTTTTCGTCCTTGTCCTCGCCCTTAACGGCGTTCTTGAAATTCTTGATGCCCTGGCCCAGGCCTTTGCCCAGTTCGGGGAGCTTTTTGCCGCCGAAAAGCAGGGCGATGACTACCACTATCAGCAATATTTCCCAGATTCCCAAGCTTCCAAACATTTTGGTCTCCTTATGCCTGTATTATATGTGGGAAAGCCTTTGACGTCAAGGGAAATACAGAGGGAAAGGTTCTTCCCCGGATTTCCAAACCCGGTTGAATTTTTCATTGATTTCATTTATAGTTGCCATGATTAAAATGGAGGTGGCCATGAGCGAAGTGACCCAGGATGCACGACGCATTCCTTATTTTAAAAATGAGCCTTTCATTGTATTGCTGTTGGGCTTTATAACCTGCGGCCTGTACCTGATCTTTTGGAACATCAAGATGGCCGAGGTGATCAACGCCGTGGTGGAGAAAGAGGTGATCACCGCGCCCATCGCCATTTTTTCCGGATGCTGCTTCCCGGTCAACCTCTACTTTTACTACCTGGTCGGCCAGAACCTGGAAGTGATCGGCCGCAAGGTCGGGAATCCCAGCCTGCAGGACCAGTCGGTACTGCTGATCGTACTCGGCTTCTTCGCCCCCATGGTTTCGGCCATGATCGTCCAGGGTGAAATTAACAAACTTTATAACTGAAAGCAGGCACAGCTTTTACTGGCCGCGGCTTTTGGCCCTGGGACTGCTGGCCGGGGTGCTGCTCCTGCCCCTGCTGGCTTTTAATTGGGTGACCGCGCCCGGTCTGCTGATCTTGTGCCCGCTGCGGGCCGTGACCGCCATTCCTTGCCCTTCCTGCGGCCTGACCCGCGCCCTGGCCCACCTGGAGCGCGGCCATTGGGCCGAGGCTGTGCGCTTCCATCCCTTTGCCCCCCTGGTTTTTTTGCTGGTCCTGGCTTTGATCATTATGTTGGTTTTTGAGCTGGCTACCGGCCGGGTGGTTATCGGCAATCCCCTGAAGAGCCGGCGCGACGTGTACCTGGTTTTTGGCGGTTTGGTCGTTTTCCAGGTCGTGCGTACCGTGATTTTTTTCCTGGCCGGCGGCTGGAACGTGTTCTGGCACGAGAATCTCTTTGCCCGCCTGCTGGCGCTGGCCAAAACTGTTTTTTAATTGACTTTTTGTTTCTTTTGGGGTATCTATAATTTCATATTACCCACAGGAGGCAAAGATGAATCTGGTTGAAAGAGCGAAAAACATTCTGCTGACCCCGGCCAAGGAATGGGACGTGATCAAGGGCGAGAACCTGACCATCGCCGACATGTTTACCAAGTACGCCATGATCCTGGCCGCCATCCCCGCCGTGGCTGGCTTCATCGGCTATGTCGTGATCGGTGTTTCCTTCGGTTTCGGCACTTTCCGCATGCCATTCGGCACTGCCCTGATCTGGGCGATCCTGACATATATCCTCTCGCTGGGCGGGGTCTTCCTGCTGGCTTTCATCATCGACGCCCTGGCGCCTACGTTCGGCAGCAGCAAAGACATGGTTGCCGCGGTTAAGATCGTGGTCTTTTCCTATACTGCGGCCTGGGTGGCGGGCATTTTGAGCATCATCCCGGCCCTGGCCATCCTGGTCAGCCTGGCCAGCATTTACTCGCTGTATCTCATGTACATGGGCATGCAGAAGCTCAAGGATGTCCCCAAGGACAAAATGCTGGGGTATTTTGTGGTGACCATTGTCGCCGCCCTGGTGGTATTTTTTATCGTCGGCTTTGTCGTCAGCCGGGTGGCTTTCGGCAGCATGGCGGGATTGGCTGGAGTAAACGGTTTTTAATTCCATCCCTCTGACCGATTTATCATAACCGGGCCGGCCGCGCGCCGGCCCGGTTTTTCATTTCCCATCTTTCTCCCCGTCTTTGCTTCTGCCCCGGCCGTGTTTTTTTCTTGTTTTCCGCCAGGAATCACTCAAATTTCAACTTCGGCGGTTGAAATTCATTTTCTTTTCTCTTAGAATATCCGCATGGGCAAAAAGGGAGAAAAGACAAGACAACCGCGGTATCATATCGATTCCATAAAACGGCTGGGGATGTACAACGCCGCCAAGCATTTTATCCGCGCGTATTGACCCGCTACGGTTTTTCTGCTAAAAAGAACCATGACAGTTGAACAGTTCCTGCCGGCCCTGCATTTCGGTGACGCGGTCGGCAATTCCGCCCAAGCCTTGCATGAATTCTTACTCGGCCGCGGCATCGAAAGCCGGCTGGTGGCCATGACCTGCGATGAATGCCTGCGGGAGCAGGCCGTGCCGTTCGCCGAATACAAACTCGACCCGGCCTCGCTGAAGATCCTGCACTTCGCCGTCCCCTCGGCATTGACCGATTTTTTTTTGGGCCTGAAAGGGAAAAAGGCCATGATTTACCATAACATCACCCCGGCGCATTTTTTTGCCGGCTTTTCAGATTTTTTTACACGTTTCACCAGCGCCGGCCGCGAGCACTTGCAGAAGCTGAGTAGAACTTTCGATCTGTGCCTGGGCGATTCCACTTACAATGCCGACGAACTGCGTGCCATGGGCTTCGCCAATGTCCACACGTTTCCGCTTATCGTCAACCTGGAAGAGTACGGCCGCGAGCCCAGCCGGGCCTATATGGAGCTATTGAAAAACGAGCGTAAAAACATCCTGTTCACCGGCCGCATCATGCCGAACAAGAAGATCGAGGATCTGGTACGGGTACTGTTTTTTTACAAGAAGTACATTTCTCCGGCAGTGCGCCTGATCGTGGTCGGCAACACCCGCTCGCTGCCAAAATATTTCCACGCTGTCACCGACCTGGCGGCCCGCTTTTACCTGACCGCCGAAGATGTTCTTTTCACCGGCCATCTGCCCACGGATGAATTCCTTGCCGTATACCGGCTGGCCGATGTTTTTCTTTCCATGAGCGAACACGAGGGCTTTTGCCTGCCCTTGCTCGAAAGCTGTTATTTCCAGGTGCCGGTGCTGGCTTATGACGCGGCGGCCGTGGCCGAAACCCTGGGCGGGGCCGGGATCCTGTTCCGCGACAAGGACGCGGCGCTGACGGCCGGCCTGGTGGAACAGGCGCTGGAAAATGAGCCCTTGCGCCGGCAGCTGCGAGCCGGGGCCGCGGCCAGGATCGAAGGCTACCAGCGGCAAGCCGATCCCGGGATCCTGCTGGCCATGCTGCAGCAACTGTAAAACGATGATCTCCATCGGAGTCGTGGTCCAGCGGTACGGCAACGAGGTGCTCGGCGGGGCCGAAACCCTGGCCCGCAACGTGGCGGAAAGATTGCTCCGGTCCGGTTTTCGCGTCACGGTTTTTACCACCTGCGCCAAGGATTATCTCACCTGGCGCAACGAGTATCCTGCCGGTGAAACGATCCTCAGGGGGGTCACGATCAAGCGCTTCCCGGTGGCGCGGGAACGCGATATCGCTGCTTTCAACCGCTTTTCCGACGATTTTTTTGGCGCTGCCGCCGCGGACCGCGACGAAAAAAAATGGTTTGTCGAGCAAGGGCCATTTTCTCCCGAACTGGTCGAGGCGCTCATTGCTGGGCAAAAAAACATCGACCTTTTTTTCTTTTTCACCTACCTCTATTATCCGACCGTAATGGGCATGCCAGCGCTCAGCAAGCCGGTGGTCCTGTTTCCCACCGCCCATGACGAGCCGCCCATTTATCTGCAGGCCATGGCCGAAGTGTTCCGCCGTCCCCGGGCCCTGTTTTTTTTAACCAGGGCCGAAATGGAACTGGTGGAGCGGCTGTACGCGCCGCCGGGACGGTTGCTCCTGGTGCGCACCGGCCTGGACATTCGTTCCGCTATCGATGACCGGCCCTTCCGGCGCCGTTACCTGCTGGTCGCGCCCTACCTGCTCTACGCCGGCCGCATCGAAAAAGGCAAGGGGCTGGAGGCGGTATTCGATTATTACCGGGCTCTGAAGGAAGAAGCCTACGTAGACCTGGTGCTGATCGGCAAAAAACTGATGGATATCCCCGCCAGGCAGGGATTGAAATATCTGGGTTATGTTTCCGAGGACGACAAACTGGCCGCGTTCAAAGGCGCCGTGCTCTCCCTGCAGCCTTCGCCGCTGGAAAGCCTGTCCATCACCACTCTGGAATCTTTTTCCATGCAGACGCCGGTGCTGGTCAACCGCCGCTGTCCTGTCCTGCTCGAGCACATCGAGGCCTCCGGCGCCGGCCTGGCCTACGACAATGAAGAGGAGTTTTTGGCTGGGTTCCGCCAGCTGTACCGCCGCCCGGGCTTGCGGAGAAAGATGGGTGAAAAAGGCCTGGAGTACGTACGAAAATATTATTCCTGGGATGCAGTATTGGCCGAGATCAAGAAAGGGATAGCGGAGATTTTGGAAACAAGGAACGAGGATCTGTAAAGGAAAAAGGTAAAAGTAAAAAGGAAAAAGTGAAGATAATAACCCAAAACGAATTCTTTTATTGCTTCAATTTATTGCCTTACTTTTAACTTTTACCTTTTAACTTGGCTTCTGGGGGCTACATCCCCTTGGACATCATATTGATGAACTCGGCGTTGGATTTTGTCTTGGACAGTTTTTCCACCAGCAATTCCATGGCTTCGACTTCGGACATCTGCGCAAGCACTTTGCGCAGGACCCAGATCTTGCTCAGCTCCTCGCGCTCGATCAGCAGCTCTTCCTTGCGCGTGCCGGAACGGAACAGGTCGATGGCCGGGAAGACGCGCTTGTCGGCCAGCCGGCGGTCGAGGTTGATCTCCATGTTGCCCGTGCCCTTGAACTCTTCGAAAATGACCTCATCCATGCGGCTGCCGGAGTCGACTATGGCCGTGGCCAGGATGGTCAGGCTGCCGCCGCCCTCGATGTTCCTGGCGGCGCCGAAGAACTTCTTGGGTTTGTTCAGGGCGTTGGCGTCGATGCCGCCCGACAGTACCTTGCCGGAGGCCGGGGTGATGGCGTTGTGGGCGCGGGCCAGGCGGGTGATCGAATCCAGCAGGATCACCACGTCCTTGCCCATCTCCACCATGCGCTTGGCTTTTTCGAGCACGATGTCGGCCACCTTGGTATGGCGCAGGGGGATCTCGTCGAAAGTGGAGGCGATGACCTCGCCCTT
>Ga0209540_10002902_pt1 | contig 11929 bp, 7 predicted proteins | sample BarGraIncu01121A_FD_184501 | JGI IMG/M metagenome (GOLD analysis project Ga0209540, IMG submission 184501) | Arctic peat soil microbial communities from Barrow, Alaska - Barrow Graham LP Incubations 011-21A (SPAdes) (version 2) | ecosystem: Environmental > Terrestrial > Soil > Wetlands > Peat... | reverse complement strand
ACGTATGTATGCTTCTGTAGGGACAATTACTTTGCCTTTAAACTCAAAGGCACCGTTAGAAATCTGAGCCGAGTCGAAAACTTGTTTTCCGTTTTCCCGATACATGAGATATGCTTTGGCGGGAGAATTCAGATTTTCCACTTTACATTGCAGGTGAAAAGTTTCTTGTGCAATCCCCCATACCGGAGTCAATACTGTCAGGAACAATAATAGTTTAATTGATTTCATTTGTTTTTTAGTAATTTTGATTAGTTGTAATTATTTTTTTGTACAGTTCAACATCAGTCAGGATATCGCATGCTTTTCGAAAACTTTTATTGTCTTCATTAATAATTTTCAAATACGATTTGTTACCAGAGAAAATTTGTCCGGCAACTTGTGCTTTAAACTCGAGAGACAATAGCCGGATGGCATTTTCCTTTTCTTTTCGTTCGAGGTGGATACCTTGTTTGTCAGCTGCTTTTATTAGTTTTTTCATCAGATTGACAGGAACTTTATATTTACTCTCAAATACCTGAATGGTAGAGAAATTTTGCTTCAGTTGATTTCTTTGTTTGTCGACATATTCAAATGAATACTGATTCAGTAATCCACTAGCCATTAAATTTTTCACCCAGTCGCTATATTCAAACAGATCAACCGGCACATACACGTCAGGCGTAATTCCACCTCCACCATACACGGTACGTTTGTTGGTCAAGGTTTTGTACTTCAAAGAATCATTGGTCTGTATCTTATGAAAGTCAGTCATTTCACCTGTTTTAAATCTGTTTTCAACTTCGGCAAAATAATTCACATGTTTATATGGTTTTTGCAACGAACGACCGGATGGAGTATAATAACGTGCACCTGTTAATTCTACTACCGAACCATCAAAAAGTGGAACCCCCTTTTGCATAAGTCCTTTACCAAAACTACGACGCCCTACAATAACAGCACGATCCCAATCTTGTAACGCACCGGTCAGAATCTCACTGGCCGAAGCTGTAGCCTGATCAATAAGCACTACTAATCGTCCATTCGGGAAATGACCACTTCCACCAGCATAGAAATAATCTTTACCCTGATCTTTTCCGACGCTGTAGTAAACCAAGTGATCACGTGTCAAGAATTCATCGGCTACACCCAGGGCCGACTCAACATATCCTCCACCATTACTCTGAAGATCGAGTATCAGACTTTTCATTCCTTCATTTTTCATCGAAATGATTACTGAATCAACTTCCTCACGGGTTGTTTTATTGAAAATGCCAAGTGAAATGTATCCGATACTATCGTTGACCATAAAGGACGTTTTAATTGATCTGTCAGCAATGAAATCGCGGATAATTGTAAAAGGAATTACTTTACCGTAACGTAATACGCTCAGTTTTACTTCTGTCTTTTGAGGGCCTCTGATTTTTTTCAGAATTTCCAGATTTCCAAATTTCTTACCGACAATATTCTCCTTGTCTATTTCTATAATACGATCACCAGCCATTAGCCCTGATTTTTCAGCAGGCCCATCGGGTATAATCTGAGTCACACATACTGTATCGTTCTGCATTGTATATTCAATGCCAATACCAGTAAATGTGCCACTCATTGACTGAGATTTATCCGTATATTGCGGTTTACTGTAATATTTTGAATGAGGGTCAAGATCCTTTATAATGGCTGAAATAGCAACATCCACAAGTTCATCATCGTTCACTTCGTCGACATAATTTGAATGCAAAGCCTGAAGGAAAGCATCAAATTTATCCTTCGGATTGACCTGTGCATGTAGTGAGACTATACTTATAAGCAGCAATGAGATGCTTAAAGTTATTTTTTTTACAGAGAATATCATTTTTTCTTATTCAGCTTTTAATAATTCGATTGCACAAGAGAGCTCATCTACCAGTTCACTGGCACTTCCCGAATAGCCTTCGGTGGTATAGCGGATATAACCGTCTTTGACAATCACTTTCCGTGGAATTCCCGATGAGTTAAAGCTATGGGCAAATATAGAGAAAGCTGCATCTTGTGCACCTGTTTTGTCGTTGATTTTATCGTACACAAATTTAAGTCGGAATTTTTCTTTTTTGATGAATTCCTCTGTTCTAGGTTTATAATCACCAAATTGCATGGTTCCAACGAAATAGAAATCAATCTTCGGATCGGTAGCATATTTATCAACCAGAATCTGCATGGCCGGTAATGCACTGATACAAGGGCGACACCATGTAGCCCAAAAATCAAGCACTACGATTTTGTCTTTCCAGTCTGACAAACGAACAATATTGCCATCCAAATCTTCTAATTCGAAAGGTATACACTCTATATTGATCAGGCTTTTAGTTACTTTTTGCTTTAACTCTTCTTTCGTGGAAAATGACTTCAAAGAAGATAGATAATCATTAAATTTACTCAAATCAGCATGTTGCTCAAGATATAAAGTTTTCAACTTATTGAACATAAAGGGCGATACAGCATTTTGAGCCACACATAACTCCATAAAAGATTTAATTTTAGCCTTGTCAGCATGTTTATTTTCAAGAATTTGTAGATGTGTATCGTTCAATTCAGGAATTGTCAGTTTAATTTTCTCGGTCAGGTATTGAAAATAGCTAAGAGCCTCTTCATTTTTATTTAAGTCAGCCAGTAATCCTATGTGAATTACTAAACGTTTATCGAGTTCAGAGTGTGCATTTTCGATAGCATGTTCTTTCGAAAAGAAACCATTGCTAGCCATTGAACCATCATTGATTTTTTTAAGCATTTCAGTCATCAAAGGTTGAGCTAAAATCGACAACGAGTCTTTAGACATTCGTTTCTGTATATAGACTTTTTCAATATTCCATCTGTAAATTTCATTCAGCGTTTTAAAATTCAGTTCAGGAATCATTTTTAAGAATGAATCGAATTTTCGCGTATCGAAATACATTGATGATAAGACCCGATGCGTTTCGTAATAAATAAACTCCTGTTCGTTAGGGGAATTTAGCCAAACAGAATACGGAAAATTTTTTAGAAAACCTTCAGTCTCAAAAATCATATCCTCTGTGGTTTTGTCATGTTGCATCGTGTTTCTAAAAGCTTCGAGACGAGCAAACGCTCCTTTGGGATATTTTTGGAGAATAACTTTGCTTACACTATCAGCTTTACTTTTATCTTTCAATGTAAACTGAAAGATCTTTTGTATATTCCAAAGGTCATCTTCACTTAAATCTGTCCGTTTGAGCAAATTATTTAACCAATCAGCGATGAAAACAGAAAATTGCTCACCTTTAATTGCTTTTTGCATTGCCACGTAAGCTTCAATGTAGTTTTTTGTGTCTGACCCGGGAATTTGTGATTCCTCAGCCAATAGTTTTGCCAGCACCGATGGCTCAAGTTTGTTGTTGAAGTCGCTTTGATAGTTTAACGACCCGCTTCCCAATACAGGCATCTGAAGCAGTGCCACCCCAATGGCAGCTCCGGGATTTTTTGTATTTTTAGAATTAACAGGAATAATAGTAAAACCTGCATTGTCATTATTATCAATAGCCTCGGGAGCTTCAGTATTGCCTTGATAAAATTTAAGAGCAGCAAGCGCACACTTGGCAGGTAACCGGACTTCACCCACATATTCGCCATTTTGAACATTTAAAGCTACATCCTCAATAGACCATTTGTAATTTGCATACTTATACACGGAAGCATATACGGGCTGAGTGCTTACCAGTTTACTGCCTTTGGAGTTATACGTAAATTTGACCACCTGGCCTGCTATAGATTTGCTTGTAAGTAGTCTGAACGTCCCTGCCGTATTCTGAGCAACGGCTAAGCAACAGCAAAGTAACAAACTGATATTAAATAATAATTTTCTTTTCATCAACGTTAAATTTATTTTATATTTAGATGGCATCTTCAGCAACTCTTATTTGTAGAAAAGTGAATCCGACCTGCTCCAATCCGTTCTGTCGGAATTCACTTTTCTACAATTTTAGTTCTGATTATCTCATCTGGGATTTTGTTCTATTTCCGGATTTAAATCAGTGACCTTTGCCGAAATAGGGAATGTATACCGATTGCTCATAGGAGCTAGCGTATAAGTTACACCGCTTACTACCCGTTGTACAGCGTCTACTAATCCAGTTTCGGTACTTAATCTTCTCTGATCAAACCAACGCATTCCGCGTCCCATCAGTTCACGACGACGTTCTTCGATTACTATTTTCAGTGCTTCGGAAGCCGACTGAGCCGAAAGATCCACATAATCGGCTGCTTTAAATCGCATTTTTCGTAAATCATTTAGGACCTGAATACCATCATTATACTGCCCTTTACGCACAAGACTTTCCGCTTTTATTAGCATCATTTCCGGAACAGAGAGTCCTACATTTATATCTTCCCCTATCGATTTATTTCGATAAAAGGCTCTACCTGTAAATTTTGGATTCACAAGTGAACTCCCACCATCGACAGTATACAAACTATAACGGAGATCAGTGGTTGAAAACAGATTTATTAGTTTACTACTCAAAGGTAATAAAGTGTAAAAACTCGCCACTTTAGAAAGTATAATCTCCGGATCCTTCAGTCTTTTTGGCAATGTACCTGTTGTAAGTGTCCGCAAATCGAGCAAGGTACTCTGACGGTCGAGTGCCTTTTGAGCATTTACTCCGGCTGAGTCATACTTTTGCATATAGAGATAGGTTCTGGCTAATAACGCATAAGCGGCTGTCTGTCCCGGATGAATTACATTAGTCGGACTCACCGGCAAATTAGGTAAAGCCTCACGAATATCACTAATTATTTGATTATAAACTGTCCTGGCTGTCGGCCTTTTAAGGCTGGCATAAAGATCCGGTGTAAGCAACAAAGGAACTCCCAAGGTTACATCAGCCGTAGATTCCTGATAAATTGGCGAATACATGTTCATTAATGTATGGTAAGCATAGGCCCGCTGCATCAATGCTTCGGCGTAAATGCCTTTTTTTTCGGCATCTATTCCTCGTTGACTTGATAAGACCTTATCGGTAATTGCATTACAATTGTAAATTTGATTGTAAAGATTACCCCAGTTCACGTCTGTTTGACTACTTGTGTAGAAATAGTCGGTCCATGTATAAACCCGTTTGTTGTCATCAGTCAGATTATTCAGAATAGCTGTGCTGTTTATATCAATATCATCACTCGAAAGTAATGGAAGGCTATAAGCATATTCAAATGTATTGACATTATTCAATATATACTGAAAGTCAGATGTATATTTCAACGTGCGCACACCAGGTTGGTCTACCTCCACGTAACCACGGCAAGAGGATAGATACACACACAATATGATGGGTAATAATATTAAAAATTTTCTCATGTTCAATTATATTTAGAAAGAAACATTAAGTGTAAAATAGTAATTTCTGGCAGGAGGCAGATTTGAATAACTCTTTGTATTAACATAATCCGGATCTATGCCTTCTTTATTTTTGACCCACAACAGTCCAAGATTACGAACGCTAATCCCTGCAGAAACCGATTTAAACATTGTTTTTGAAAGAACTTTCGTTGGAACAAAGTAGTTCAATGCAACTTGTCGAAGTCTGATATTACTTGCACTTTCAGTTAAAAGATCAGAATATTGATATCTCAAAATACTATTTGTATTAACATACTCTAAGCCCGGCACATTAGTAGTTGCCTCGTCTCCCGGATTTTGCCATCTATTAGCAAGATCTTTACTGGTTCCAAGTCCTGTCGGATTATTACCTGCGTATTGCGGATAATTGTTAGAATTCACGGAAGGACGCCTAAAAACATGCCCCATTGCATAGGTTATTTGCGCGCTCAAACTAAAGTCTTTATACTGAACTGAATTTGTAAGTCCGCCAAAAAAAGGAGGGGTGGTACGCCCCATATATTTCAAATCTTTAGATGTTAATGTAGTGTTCGTGGTTGAACTGATAATATTTCCTTTGCTATCATATATCTGCGATTGCCCTGTTTTGTCGAGCCCTGCCCAGCGATAGGCATACATGTAGTCCAGCGGTAGTCCCACAACAGGAGTGTTACCTCCAACTAAAGTAGCCGCTCCCGGCTCTGTAAACCTTGAATCTGTTACTTTATTAGTATTGTAAGACAAATTAAAGGCCGAATTCCATTCAAAGCCACGGGTTTTCAATATACTACCGGATATTCCCAGATCAAAGCCATGACCGCTCATTGTACCTCCATTGCGTTGGAGTGATGACCAGCCATAGGTAGAGTTGACTGGAAGTAAGTACATAATGTCTTTGGTATTCTTATTGTAAAAATCGAATGTCCCTTTAAAACGATTATTAAACATTGCCCAATCAACTCCGTAGTTAAACGAAGTGGTCAGTTCCCAACTGACATTACCATCAGCCGGGGTAATAATGTACCCATATGTTTCGTTTGTCTGAGAATTATTTCCTGAAATAGTCATTACAGCAACATTTGATGCTCCTGTTGGTATACTACCTGAAGTTCCAACTGATCCTCTTAAGTCAAGAGCGTTAAGCCAGGATGTAGATTTCAAAAAATCTTCACTTTTCATATTCCATTTTAGCCCCGACGACCACAATGGTTTAGCACGCTTGCTGCGTGAAATGCCTGCCAAGGTATAATCGTCAAAACGTGCACTTCCCGATACAATGTATTTATTGTTCATAAACCCCACAGAAGCATTGGAATAGTAAGACAGAAAGCGGTTGATAGATTTTTTTACGGAAAAGTCATTGATAGAGAATGATTGTGGCCAACCAAACACCGTCGTGTATGTCCCGGAAGGATCGTATGATTTTGAAACATTAGTATCTTCGTCATATCCATATCTGGTTTGATCAGACGATGTTCCCGTTGTCTGACGAATCTCAGATCCCGCCAGAAAATTCAACGAAATTTTGTCTTCCCACGATTTATTAATATTCAATTGCTCACGCAGACTATAATCGTTGCCGTCACTATAATGAGTTTGTAGCTGACCTCCGTAAGGAAACCCGTATACCAATTTATTTGTACTCGAATTGATTGTTGTACCCGTATTTATACGATTCCGTGTATTATAGCTATTCAATTCATCGAGAATATTAGTTGTACCATTCGTTTTTAGCAATGATCCGGATACCGATACATTAGCCCAATCGGTTAATTTTGCGTTAAGATCGGCAGTAAGGCGCAATCGACTTTCTTTAGATGTTGAGTTCGAATAATTAAGCTCATCAACTGCGTTGTAAGTCCAGGGTAAATAACCTTCATTCGAGAAATTGCTAGCTACTGCATCTGTAAGATCCAACGAACGTTTAATTGTATTTCCATCACCATCAACCAGCAGATCATACGGTCTCAACCGCGTGGTTCCTGATCCGAGTGCATTAATTGCAGCCGAATTACTCACACTCTTTGAGTAGTTATAATTAATGCCGGTCTTTAGATTAACACGATTATTCAGAAATGAATTTCCCAGATTGACTGTCAGGAAATAATTGTCACCGCTATTACTCCGAAATACAGGAACATCCTTTGTATAATTTGATGAAATGTAATAGGTGTTATTTGGGCCACCTCCAGACAGTGATAGATTATACTGTTGCGAAACTGCATTTTGCAACAAATACTTTTTTATCTGATCATAATTATTGACTTTTGATAAAGCATCCAGTGCTGTATTTGCCTCAGTTGCTGTAGCGGTTCCCCGGTCTACTTTAAACATCCATTCAAGCGCAGTGCTTACGGGTTTATTCTGATTAAACGACGTCCAGCGACTATCATAAGTATTTGGGTCAGTAATAAATCCTTTATCTTTTAATTCTCTTTCCAACGCAATATATTGAGCACTATTCATTCGATCCAGCTTATTTAGGTCGGCCGGAGCTGATACACTCAGACTGGTACTAAAATTAACCGTAGGACTCCCTCTTTTTCCTTTTTTTGTTTCAATTACAATGACACCATTAGCTGCTCTTGCGCCCCAAATGGAAGAAGCAGCCGCATCTTTCAGAATAGTGATTGACTCAATGTCTTCCGGGTTTATACGGCTAAGGACTGCACCACCAGTTGCAAGTCCATTAACCTGATCGGTTAATGTTTTATCATCAGTAGGAAATCCATCGACAACAATTAAGGGGTTATTACTATCCGCGTTATTAAAAGAGTTCTTCCCTCTGATTGAGATTGTATTATTTCGAACATCGAAGTTAACTCCGGGAACTGTGCCCTCCAGCCGTTCCATAATGTTTACTGCCGGAGTTTGCTTCAAATCCTTGGCCGTAACCGTACCAAAAGCGCCGGTTGCTCTTTCTTTCGGCACTGACTGGTACCCTGTGGAAACAACAGAAACCTCTGAAAGTGCAATGCTGTTTGGGGAAAGTACTACATTAAACAGTCCTCCATTCTGAGGCTGGATTTCTCTTGGATTAAAACCGATGTAAGAAAGTATTACTACATCTTCCTTTTCAATTTCAAGAGCATATTTTCCATTCACATCTGAAACTGTTCCTTTATTATTTCCTTTTACACGGATACTGACTCCGGGTAAAGGATCAGAATCTAAATCAGTAACAGAGCCAAATATATAGTATTTACCATTATTCGATTCTTGTTTAGTTCGTGTCTTTTCGATCACTAAAATACTTTTATCTTTAAACACAAATGTTAGATTTGTATTTCCCAGTAACAGGTTAAGAGTTTCTTTTAGCGTACGGGATTTTTTCTCTATCGTAATATTGGTATACTTATTGACTTGTGGTAATGCAAAAGCCACCCTAAACTTTGTCAATCGCCCCACTTCATTGAGTCCATGTTCCAAGGTCTGATTTTGCATTCCAAAAATAAGTTTGCTATCAGCGTTCTGAGCATACACTGCGTTGAAGAATAATTGGCCGGCCGACATAAAGCTCAATATCAGATAAACTTTTATTTTTCCCCGGAAATGAATATGAGGAATATATAATAAATGGGACAGTGCATTTATAATTTTTTTTTCCATATCTTTGTATCTAAATTTATAATAATTGATATTTGATTGTTATGATTTTAAATCCCTCAAGGCTTCCTACGGCGGAGGGATTTTTTTTGCTCTTTTTTTACTAAGAAGTATCGCTTTTTATCATCTGATTTTATTTGTTTTAAGTTAGTTCTTACTTGTAATAGTAACTTCATTCGCATTTATTGTATACTGGGTATTGACATTTATTGCACACAAAATATCAAGTATATTTTCCAGTGATTCTGTACCGCTAAATGATGAAGTTATTTGCGTATTTGCCAATTGAGCATTACTGATTGTTACATTTTTACCATACCGTTTGCTCAGAACCTGAGCAATAGATTCAAAAGGCACCCGGTTAAACATCAGATCCTGTTTTGTCCAGTCATTTACAACTTCTTCTGCATTTACTTTTTGCTGTTTAGCACTGGTATTTCGAAGATCGTAATTGACCGATTGGTTAACCGTCAATACTGCCAATACTTTTTTATCATCCTCTACCCGTACTTTTCCACGTGTTACGGAAACAACTACGTTTTCTTGGCCCGGCCAGGCCTTAATATCAAAAGCAGTTCCCAATACAGTTGTTTTCACAATACCTGTATGAATAATAAACGGCCTCGAATTCATGTGTTTCACATCAAAGTAAGCTTCTCCACGGAGTGTTACTTCCCGCGTACTTCCATCAAATGCTTCCGGACAGTGAAGTGTACTTCCCGATTTCAGAATTACACTGGTTCCATCGGGCAAAGTAAGATGACGCGTATAGGCTGTTGCCTTGTCGGGTGAAACCAGAACAGCTTTGGCTATTACAGAACCCGATTCTTTCAATCCTTTATTGTTCCTCACGTAAATTCCAATTGAAATCAGGATTAGCAATGAAGCTGCCACCGAAATAGTACGGAGATAAACTGAACGGGTAGTACTTCTTCGGAAAGTCAGATTTTTCTTCTTTTCGGGCAGGATATTAGTTAATACACCCTGCGAATCTTCTTCCGACAAAGTCAGCTCGGAAGAATAATTAGTCCAGAGTGCCCGGAACTCAGCTTTCAGCTCTTCATCCTGCAAGGAATTAATCAATAAATTGAGTTCCTTCTTCTCGTCGGGGTTACAGCTCTGCGAAAGATACTTTTTTAATAAATACTGAATTCTACCTGTTTCCATTGTGTTGATCATGTTGAAGTAAAAGGATTATGAATTTATTTGCTTTTTGTTCAAATAGAAACTAATATGCTTTAATTATCTGTAAGACGTACAGAACAAAAAAAACACCTAGTCAATATTGATTATTTATTTCGGAAATATGCTTTTTAGCATAAAATAGAGAAGAAACAGACCGGTAAAGCGACAAATAAGCCACAATAATTCTCTTATCAGAGCTTTTTATCAATCTGTACGAAGATCATTTTTAAAATAAAGCGGAGATAGTTTGAATAATGATATGGGAAAGAATAGTAAATAAAAGATAAGAATGAGAAAGATAAATACGAATATTCTTTAAAGCTTCCCTCATGTGATTTTGAGTTGTAGAAACAGAGATATTTAATTGCTCGGCTATTTCATGATGCTTAAATCCATATTCATTATGAAGTACAAATATTTTCTTTTGTTGAGGCGGTAATTGGTTTATCGCTTCATCTATTTTTTCCCGGGTTTCTTTATTTATCAGGGCACTGGCAGGGTCGGGAGTCACATCGTCTTCCTGCGAGTTCAACAATTCTACATTGGAAAACAATTCTTTGGAAGATTTCCGAAACTGATCAACAGCCTGGTTTTGAGCTACAGAATAAATATAAGCATTGAAATTGTCTATTTCGCCCATATTGCCTCTGTTTTGCCATACTTTGAGAAAAACATCCTGAAGCAAATCTTTGGCTTTTGCATCCGATTTTGTCATACCAAACAGAAAACCAAACAATTTATCCTTATAAGCATAGAACAAACGAGCAAAAGCATCCTCATCTCCATGTTGGAGACGTAATAGAAGCTCTCTTTCTTGTTGCTTTATCAGCTCAATGTCGGTTTTCATTGTCTTTTGGAAAGTAAAACGATTGTAATGATTGCAAAAATACAACTATATATTCAATATTGTACATATTGCTAACTTAAAACTTCCTTTTTGTTGAAAAACGGTAATAATATGCATACTACAATTTGCAAATTTAGGAAGTATTTCGAGATAATGAAATACCTCTTTCAGGGTATAAACAGACCTCATTAATGCGAGTCTACATAAAGATTAGTCATTTAGAAACTAACTGTAGCCAAGAAACAGTTCCGTGAATACTCCCCTTTTGCTATAATATTATGGACTTTTGCCGTAACAGTACGGACTTTTACTCCAACAGTGTGGACTTTTACGGCAACAGTGTGGACTGTTGCCGTAACAGTATGGACTTTTACTCTAACAGTATGGACTTTTGCCGTAACAGTACGGACTTTTACTCCAACAGTATGGACTTTTACTCCAACAGTACGGACTTTTACTCTAACAGTATGGACTTTTACTCCAACAGTATGGACTTTTACTTCAACAGTATGGACTTTTACTCCAACAGTGTGGACTTTTACTCCAACAGTGTGGACTTTTGCCGTAACAGTACGGACTTTTACTCCAACAGTATGGACTTTTGCCGTAACAGTATGGACTTTTACTCCAACAGTGTGGACTGTTAGAGTAAAAGTCCCCACCATTTTTCCTGTAACGTTAAATCTAATGCCGAAAAATAACAAAAATAATTTATCAGTATAGGCCTTATCGTTGACGAATAAAGTTAAAAACAGTGTAATCCACACGAATAAAAAAACTCCCCACTGAGTTATGAGTATCAGACAGGGAGTTTAAGAAAAGAAGAAGACTAAATAGGGTCTGCTGAAAAACCTGACATTTATTATCAATCAATATATTATCGTTATTTTTGTGTAACTAAATGCAAGGAAACATGAGATCATCCCGTAAAAGGCGTGCACAAGTGCCAG
>Ga0209540_10002900_pt1 | contig 11931 bp, 7 predicted proteins | sample BarGraIncu01121A_FD_184501 | JGI IMG/M metagenome (GOLD analysis project Ga0209540, IMG submission 184501) | Arctic peat soil microbial communities from Barrow, Alaska - Barrow Graham LP Incubations 011-21A (SPAdes) (version 2) | ecosystem: Environmental > Terrestrial > Soil > Wetlands > Peat... | reverse complement strand
GAAAAGTGATATCGCAGGCAAAGTCATATACTCAGCGGCGCTGACGATATCCGGCCTGAACATCGCATCCAATAATGAGGTGACTACCCTGGCTCTCGCCGGCAACACGGTAAGCGTGACATTCAAGTCACAGCATGCCATTGCAGCACCAGTTGGACTCGTAGCCGGTAAATCAGTGACTTTCACTAATGCTGACGGGGATAAGATGACCTGGCAGGCCATTTATAAGCTTCAGCTAGGCGATGTTCCTGACAACGGGATCATACCTTTTTCCCTGTCGGTATCAGACAGCGCCGGAAATACTGTTTCAAAGACGAACAGTGACCTTGGGGGTGTAGACCAGGTCACATATTATGCTCCGATTTCCGCACTGAATATCACATTTACATCAGATAACGAGAGCGCGGGTGTGCGTTTGGCGAAAGATACGGACATTGTTACCCTTCGCTTTCAAACAACACATCCGGTTACTATTTCTTCATCCTGTATAGCCGGTCAACAAGTATCCATAACAAGTGAAAACAACAATAAAATGGACTGGGTGGCGTCATATACTGTTGAGAACAAAAAAATTACGGACAATACGGACATAACTTTTGCCGGGGTGATTACCGATCAAGCCGGCAATACGCTCCAGTCCATATCACAGGATGATACGCTGAAGATTCGTTATCAGGCACCCATTGCAGAGGGTCTGTCTGCCGTTTCTTTTGTATCAGACAATGCCAAAACAGGTACAAAGTATGCCAGGAACGGCGATACGGCAACACTTTCGTTTACAACCACGCACCCTGTTATGTTAAGCGGTGTCCAGATAAACGGAAATACCGGTATTGTGTTCAGCAGCACGGATAACGATAATATGCATTGGACAGCAAAGTACACAATTCCGGAAAACGTTGTGGCTGACAATACTGACATTTCCTTCGCATTTTCGCTCACCGATGCCAGTGCAAATACATCTGTAACCAAAACGAAGTCGGATGCCGAAAAAATCCGATACCAGGCACCGATTTCAATAATGAATCTGTCGATGGTATCTGATAACGGTGCGACATCCGGAGTTGCAAGAAACACCAATAAAATTACGCTTACCTTCCAGACTCTGCATCCTGTCATTTTGACAACTGTCAAAATTGCCGGGCAGGAGGTTATCTGCAGCAGCACAGACAATGACGGTATGACCTGGTCTGCGGGCTATACTGTACAAAATGGTATGACAGCAGATAATGCAGCAATATCCATGAACTTGCTCATTGATGACTTGGCTGGCAACGCTTCTGCGGCAGCAACAGAAAACGACACAAAGACGGGGAAAATTATTTACTATGCACCTACAGTCGTTTCAAATGTATCTATATCAACAACAAATAGTAATGATGCATCGTGCTACGCGAAAGACGCAGATACTGTGTATGTGTCTTTTGTGACAAACCATGACACTGCAATTTCTGATGTTTCTATTGCAGGAAAATCTCCTCAGGTCACGAAAACGGACAGTACAGGGATTTCCAAATTCTGGGTGCTCACATACAGCTTGAAGAATGGGGATGTACCTGATCTGGCGGTTGTCTCGTTTGCATTCACAATCAAAGATATCGCAGGCAATGATCCTGTGAAGAAAACGAACCTGGAAGCAGATGTCAGTCATTCCATTCAATATTTTGCGCCAATTACTGCGACAACATCCATTGCCTCTAATGGCAGTAATGCCGTATTTGCACAAAACGGGGATTCGATAACGGTATCTGCAGCAACAAATCACGCTGCCAGAGTAACTGCTTCATCCGTTTTCACAAGAGGAACGAATAATTCGGGAGACAATAGTCAGCAGATCGCAGTAGCTTATACAATACAGGCCACTGAAAGTGTGCTTGCTGAAGGAAACGTCCCATTTTCGTATACGATTACAGATGTTGCCGGAAATATGTTGGACGTAAATAAGACAAATGACAGTCTGGCATCGGCCGTTACATATGACCGGACAAATCCGCAAGTTGAGATCACTCCGGATTTTAGTGGATTTACCAATCAGACGGTAGATTTCATAATATCTTTTTCTGATGTGAATCTTGACAGCAAGGGAGTATCCATAAAGATTAACGGTGAGGAGCAGATTACTTCTTCTGACAGATCGTCCATAACCGGAACCGCATTTACCAAGAAAATTACAGTGGAAGCAGATAATACATATACCGTGGAAGCAGCAGTCACCGACAAGGCCGGAAATCAGGCGGAGTCGAAAGCACGGACGACGATAACAATTGACAAGTCCAACCCGGAAGTAAGTTCTGTAAAGATTGACTTTCTGACTCCTAAAACGTATAGAGAGGGATTCGTGCTGGGTGCATATCTGAATATCACCGAAAAAAATGTTGATCAGATTATCTGCACAGTAACAGACTCGACGGGTGTGCATGACTGGGATATCAATACTCCCATCACTACAGACGGTAAAAACACTGTGTATCTTCTGGTAACGGACATGGCAGGAAATCATTCAACAGCCCTTACCTATGATCTCTACATTGACGGACTGGCTCCCCAAGCCATGATCAGGGATATGATTACAGGAGAGAAGCTTACAGTGGGAACAGACAATGCTGTCTTAATCTCAGAAATGACACTGGGCATAAGCCTGGAAGCGCTGAATATCGGAGATGAAGCGGCTGATCATTTTACAGTTTTGAAACTTGTTGATAAGAACGGGACACTTGTTGTGGATCTTCTCAGTACCCTGACTGCGTCTTCGGACGGCATGTATACACTGCCGCTGGATGTGTTCGGAGAATACACACTTATTGCGGAAGCGAAGGATGCAGTCGGTAATGTCACCGGTTCACTGGCCTATCACTTTACTTTCAGGGACAAATCCCTTCTGCAGAAATATTATGAGAACAAGCCTCTTTTCTACAGCACAATATCGGTGCTGGGAGTGCTTGCTGCAGGCGGAGTTTTCCTGATAATTGCCAACAAGAGAAGGAAAAAAATATCGCCGGCCCAAAATCATCTGTAAATGGAAGTGGTGAACAATATGCTGACCAATGAAATGATTGTCGAAAACAGGGATTCCCAGAATCTGTCATATATTCTAAAGGATCCGCAGCTGTTTTTTCCGACAGGGTACAAAGTACTGCAAAGCCAGGCCAAGAATGGATTTGTTTCGTGTGCCAAAGTCATGCACAACGGTATGAATAAGCTGGTATATGACATTTCTGACTATAAAACACTTGATTCGCTTCTTCCTACGTTTCGTCCGGAAACATTTCTGGCTGTTCTGACGAACCTGATGGATGTTGTAATCGAGTTCAAAAACAACGGCTTTATCCATTGCACCAACATAGAAACGTCTTTTAACAAGATTTTTATTGACTGTAATAACTACAAAGTGTATCTGGTATACCTTCCGATTGATACTTTGGCACGCCAGGATGACAGCTCGGTATTTGAAGCAAGCCTGAAACGGGCTATTTCCAGTGCCATTGATCAGTTTGATAATTTGAAGAATCCGGCGACTGTGCAATTGACAACATATCTGGATGACACGGCCTGTACGTTGGAACGGCTGCGGGAAATTCTATCCGTCACGCCTCACGCCGAACAGGAAAAATACCGTTCGACTACACAGCGTTCTTTAGGAATGACAGGATCTGATTTGACAGATGGTGAAGAAGATTCGCATACACCGGAACTGGTTGCTCTGCCCGCGCAGGGGAAAAACGGGTTTCTCAAGGGTATTTTCAAAAATAAAGCAAAAAAAGAAAAAAAGCAGGGGAACAGAGAGTTGCCTGCGGACCTTCAATCGGAAATTGAAGGAGGTGCCACGGAGATTCTTGGTGAAATATTTACACCCGGTCTTATTTTATCCGGAGTAAAAACACCGGTAAAAATCGATATTCTGGTCACAAAGACAGAGTTTCTGATCGGCAAAAAAGAAGATGCGGTCGACGGTGTGATTGCATTTAATAATGCCGTAAGCAGGGTGCACTGTAAAATCGAGTTTGAAAGCGGTAAATACTATATTACTGATCTGGGGAGTGCCAACGGGACTTACATCAACGGTGCCCGTATGCTTCCCAATCAAAAAAAGCCGGTCAGGATTGGCGATAAAGTGCAGTTGGCAAATAGCGCCTTCCTGCTTAGATCAGTTTGAGGGAGCATATGAAAAAACGAAGACTTGATGTTGCCGGTATATCGGATGCGGGAATTGTAAAGGAAGTTAATCAGGATTCTTTTGTCTTTAAAGTCGTAGACACAGGCGATTACTATTCCGGTATATTTGCTGTTGCCGACGGTGTAGGGGGTCTGGAAAAAGGGGAAGTTGCCAGCGCTGTCGCTATCTCTAACCTGAATAAGTGGTGGGAACATGAGTTCAAGAGTCATTATCAGGATCAGCCTTATCTGGTTAAAAGCCTTATTACTATGCTCAAGACGGCCAACCTTGAGATCATCAGGCTTGGTCAGGCCGAAGGGGTAAAGATGGCGACAACTATGTCGGTCCTCTTTATTCATATGAACCAGGCCATTATTGCACATGTGGGAGACAGCCGGATATACAAAGCTTCCGGTCTTATCAGCCCGAAAATTCTGCAGCTGACACAGGATCACTCCTGTTTTATCAATCGGGAAGTTAACGGGCGTCTGGTCCGCAAAAACGTACTTACCGATTGTCTTGGGAATAAAGAGGAATTCAAATATTTCAGTACCATGGAGCCAATCAATAAAAACGAGAGCTATATCATCTGCAGTGATGGAATTTACAAGACCATGAATGACAAAGAACTTCTGAAAGTAATTAGAAGTGCCAAAAATGACGTGCAGGCGATATGCAGCAGTCTCACTGACAAAGTAAAAAGCAACGGTGAAACCGACAATATTTCCGTCATCGCCGTCCATGTTTCGGAGTAGTCTGGGGAGGAAGAAGAAATGTCCAAAATCAGAGTAGTTCTGGCAGATACAGATGAGAAATATCTTATGCCGTTGGAGAAGAAATTTATCGATACGTTTGGAGACTCTGCGGAAATAAATGTTATTACCGACTTGGGTTACCTTACGACATATTTCAGCACTCCTCAGAACCTGGATATTCTTGTTATCAATGAAGAGCTTTATAACAGCAGCTTTGAAAGACACAATATCGGGAATATATTCATTTTGTCAGAGCAGCCGGCTGATGATACATCAACCGGAAACCTGTGCACAAACCGCATTTATAAATATACCAGTGTCAAAGAAATATTCAACGAGGTAGTGAACAATAATACGACCAGTTCAATCCGTTCCCTGAAGGCTCAGGCACAGACAAAAACGATAATGATATATTCTCCCGTCGGCGGGGCGGGGACGACTACGGTTGCCTGCGGATTAAGTGCAGCTTTGGCCAAAAACTACAAACGGGTCCTTTTTATCGGATCAGACAATCTTCAGAGCTTTGGATATTTGTTTGCGGATCAAAAACCATTGCCGGGTGATGTCGAAAAGCCGATGGCCACTTCGAATGAGTATATTTATGAACTGATCAAGCCGCATATCAGACGTGAAATGTTTGATTATATTCCTCAGTTTGCCCGCTCGCTATCTTCGCTGAACATAAAGCTGTCAAATCTGACATATCTGATCGACTGCATCAAAGCGTCGAAGAATTACGATTTTATTATCGTAGATACGATGAGTGATATGACGGAAGATGTATCCAAAACAATGAGCTATGCGGACAATATCATCACAGTTCTTGCGCAGGACCACGTGTCGACATATAAACTTGAAAGATTGCTTCAGAATATTGACTGTTCGGATAACAGCAAATTCCTTTTTGTATGCAACAAGTATAGACCGGGAGAGGTTAATTGTCTGGTTGGAGAGCCCATGATTAATTACTGTCATATTAACGATTATGTGAATATGGAGGATGCCGTCTCCTGTCAGAGCATAGAATCCTTATCCAACATAAAGAGTTTTCAGAAACTGGCGTTTTTATTCCTGTAAGCGTAAGGGGGTCAAACATGAGAGATGATAGAATTACAGCCATACTATATATGCATGAAAAAAACATAAAAGAAGATATTGAGATTCCTCTCCACATCACCGCAAACGAATTGATAGTTGGTCTGAATCGCGGATTCGACCTTGGTATGGATACATCAGATTTGTCAAAATGCTATCTTAAGACGGAAAACCCGATCGCCTTTCTGCGCGGAAACAAGATTTTGACAGACTACAATCTCAGAAACGGTACCATGATACATGTAACCTGACATAGGAGAAATAACATGGATAACAGATACAAAATCATTATCTCAAACAAAAAAATCTATAAGGAAATTGAACTGTCGAGTGACAGCCGGGTTGTGAAAATTGGAACAACCAAAAACTGTCATGTGCGCTTCGGCAAAGAATTCTTTTTTGAAGATTTCGAATTTGAGGTCGAAAATGACAAAAACAACTGGAAACTCAGCTGTTCTGACATAGTTTACTTTATTTCCGATGGCGTAACCAAGCTCTATTCCAAAGAGCTTCAGCACGGTGATGATATTATCGTGAAATACGAATCCTCCAAACAGGAGGTTTTTAAGATTAGCTTTATGCTGGACTTTGATTTCGAGAAAAAAGAGTATGACCGTGTCATTGATATCAGCGGAATTGATGCGATTCAAATCGGAGGACATAACCGGTGTGATCTTTTCCTCGGGGATGAGCTGATAGGGAGCGATACGATTACCCTTCGTAAAAAGAACGGTACATACCAGATTGCCGACAACCATTCAAAATACGGCGTATATGTAAATACCCTGAAGGTAAAGGGGTCGGCAGAAGTTAAGGATTTCGACTTTTTCTCGATAATCGGCTATAGCTTCTATTTGAAGTACGGAAAATTATATACCGACTCGCACAACGGAATTGTCATATCATCCCTGTCCTATGAGGACATAAAGGAACAGTCAAGCACACTTACATATCCCAAATTTAATAGAAATACACGGATTAAGCCTGTTATTTCCAGTGAAAAAATCGAAGTTCTGGATCCTCCGGCGCTTCATGAAAAACCCAAAAGCAATATTGTTATGTCCCTGGTTCCGGCGATTGGAATGCTTGGAATTACCGTTCTGTTACGAGGTGTTATGGGCGGAGGCGGCACCTTTATTATTTTCAGCGTCTGTACGATAAGTATGGGTATTGTTACTTCAATCTTCTCATTTGTGAATAATCGAAAAGAATATAAAAAAAATACAAAGGAAAGAATTGTTAAATATAACGCTTATATCAGCAATAAGCGAACAGAGATTAACAAACTTCGCCGTGAAGAGCTTGAGACGCTGGAAGAGATGTATTTTTCACTGCCAAGGGAACTGGAGATCGTCCGGGATTTTTCCGGAGATTTGTTCAACAGAAATCTGGGGGATGATGACTTTCTGCATGTGCGGCTGGGAATCGGTTCTGTTATTTCGAAGCAGCCGGTAGAGAATAAGAAACAGGAAAAACTGGAGACGGCAGATGAACTGGCCAACATTCCGGAGCAGCTGGCTCAGGAGTACAAAAACATCAGCCGTGCACCTGTAGTCGCTGATTTCGCAAAAGCTGGTGCGATAGGGGTGATTGGAACAACACCGCAGCTGTATAGTCTTATGAAGAATATAACTCTCGATCTGTGCATTCGTCATTATTATAATGACCTAAAGCTTCTCTTTGTCATCGATCCGGAACAGGCCAAACTTATTTCCTGGACAAGGATGCTTCCGCATGTATTCAATGACAATCTGGACATCAGAAATATAATCTGTGAGGACGAAAGTAAAAACGTGCTGTTCGAGTACCTGTATAAAGAACTGTCTGTACGGGAAACCAACAAAATTACGACACCGGCTTTTGTTGTTCTTGTATTTGATGAAATGGGCATCAAAAGTCACCCGATATCCAGATATATTCAAAATGCGGAGTTTTTTGGTTTTACTTTCGTGTTTTTTGAAAACGAAAAGGAATTACTTCCGCACGGATGTCAAAAAGTCATATCGCTCAGCAAAAATGAGAGCACAGGAACCATCACCGACAGCGGGGATTCCAGTGATACAATCGGGTTTTCATTTGAATCGGTAGATGACATGACGGCGACGGAAACAGCTTTGAAAATTGCTCCGATCTATTGTGAGGAAGTCAGTCTGGAAAGTACGCTGACCAAAAACATCACCCTTTATGAATTGCTTCATATCCTTTCCGTGGACGATCTGGATCTAACCGGCCGATGGCAGTCCTCCGTGGTATATAAATCGATGGCGGCACCTCTGGGGGTAAGAACGAAGAATGAAATAGTTTGTCTTGACCTGCATGAAAAGGCACACGGTCCCCATGGACTTGTGGCCGGTACAACCGGTTCCGGTAAAAGTGAAATTCTTCAGTCATATATTCTTTCCATGGCGACCCTTTTCCATCCCTACGAAGTCAGCTTTGTGATTATCGATTTTAAGGGCGGCGGTATGGTTAACCAGTTCAAGGATCTGCCGCATCTGATCGGCGCAATTACGAATATCGACGGACGGGAAATTGACCGCTCCCTGCTGTCCATTAAGGCTGAACTCAAAAAGCGGCAAGGCCTTTTTGCACAATGCAATGTGAACCACATAGACAAGTATATCCAGAAATTCAAATCGGGAGAAGTGACCTATCCCCTTCCACACCTGATTCTCATTGTCGATGAATTTGCAGAACTCAAGGCAGAACAGCCTGAGTTTATGAAGGAACTTATCAGCGCTGCCCGTATAGGAAGAAGCCTGGGTGTTCACCTGATTCTTGCCACCCAAAAGCCATCAGGCGTCGTGGACGATCAAATCTGGAGCAACTCGAAATTCAAGATGTGTCTTAAAGTACAGAATAAACAGGACAGCAACGAAGTCCTCAAATCGCCGCTGGCTGCTGAAATCAAGGAACCGGGACGCGCGTACCTGCAGGTGGGGAACAATGAAATTTTTGAACTCTTCCAATCGGCATACAGCGGTGGATCCGCAAAAGTAGACGCCGGCGGGCAGACGAAGGAATACTCTCTTTCGGCACTGTCGCTCTCCGGGAAGCGCAAAGTGGTCTTCAGTCAGAAGAAAAACAAGACTGAGGGAAATGTAGTTACTCAGCTGGATGATATCGTACAGTATGTATCCAATTATTGCTGCAGCCAGAACATTAGTAAGCTCCCGGATATATGTCTTCCGCCTCTTGCTGCAACAATCGCATTCCCCGAAGAGATTCGAGCAGAGCAAAAAGATATAAATATACGTGTCGCACTGGGAACGTATGATGATCCGGAGAACCAATATCAGGGGGAGACGCAGATTGATTTGACGGCGGATAACCTGATGATTATAGGTTCCGCACAGTTCGGCAAAACAAATCTGCTGCAGAGCCTGATTCGTTCCCTGACTTCGAGTTATTCGCCGGAGGAAATTAATCTGTATATACTCGACTTTGGTTCCATGGTGCTGAAAACCTTTGAAAGTCTTCAGCACGTCGGCGGCGTTGTTACATCGTCCGAAGACGAGAAACTAAAGAATTTTTTCAAGCTCATGTATGGTGAAATAGCAAACCGCAAGGAACGCCTCGTCTCTGTCGGCGTCAGTTCTTTTGCGTCTTACAAGGAAGCGGGGTATATGGATATACCTCAGATTGTCATTTTGGTCGATAATTTGACTGCGCTAAAAGAGCTCTATCTCAACGATGACGACAGTCTTCTGGGTATCTGCCGGGACGGTCTTACTGTGGGTATCAGCGTTATTGTTGCCAACTCTCAGACCTCAGGAATAGGCTATAAGTATCTGGCGAATTTTTCAGCAAGAATTGTACTTTTCTGCAATGACTCAAGCGAATACAGCAGCATGTTTGATCAATGCCGGCTCCGGCCCAGGGAAGTTCCGGGCCGCTGTATCATCAAAAAGGACAAGAAACTCTATGAATGCCAGACATACCTGGCTTTTACAGGCGAAAAGGAAATCGACAGAGTGAAGGATATGAAGTCCTTCATTGAGGCTCGAAACGCCAAATATCCGGATCAGAGAGCCAGATACATTCCGGAAATACCTAAGGTCCTGACCGATATATACGCAGAAAAGCAATTTGGAATTTTTGCGAAAAAGGCGTACAACATGGTTGTTGGTCTGGATTTCAGCTCTGTCAATCCCGTTGTATTTGATTTGAACAAACTTGGCGTGCTTGCCGTGACGGGGCGCGAAAAGGCCGGGAACGGCAACTTTATCAGACAAATAGTTCACTCCCTCGAGAAAAGAAAAGCTGTTGAGCCTGTAGAAGTTGTTATCATTGACGATGTCACCAAGAAATTCTCTTCCCTGCAGTCACTGGATATTGTCACAAAATATACAATCGACATTGGCGCAACAGAAGAGATACTAGCAAACTGGAGTGACGAGCTGGTCAGACGATATGCACTTCTCATGGAGGGTTCCGACGCTTGTCTTGAAGACGTGCCGCTTCTGCTTCTGATTATTCAGAATCAGGATGTTCTGCAGGAGATCAGCAACAAGAAAGAACTGATGGATAAGTACAAAGCAATAATTACTAAGTACAAGGCTATGAAAATCTGTATTATTGTCAGTTCCCTGGCTAATGAAGCCATTCCGTACAGCGGAGCTGAACCGGCAAAAATGATCAAGGAAGCAAGGCATATTGTCGTATTCGAAGATATCTCGAATGTGAAAATTCTGGATGTACCTTTTGCAACTGTAAAGGAATTCAAAAAACCGATCGAACTGGGAGACGCATACTACATCAGAGGGAATGAAACCATAAAAATGAAGACCGCACTTCATACGGATAAGCGCAGCTGATTACGTTCATTTACGTAATATATGAAGCTGAAAACATTTTATTGATAAACAAGTTTGACATAAGCATATTATTGATATATAAATAGATAGGAACAATAGAGCAAGTAATATTTATTAAACATAAGCTTTTATTAATGAAAGGAGTTTATTTTATGGCAAATCAAATCAGAATGTCACCTGAAGCAATGCGCGGCAAAGCAAAACAGTACAGAACAGAGGCTGAGACAGTCAACGGTGTAATAAGCAAGATGGATACTCTTCTCTCACAGCTCCAAAGCGAGTGGGAAGGTGCTGCAAGCGATTCCTACGCAGTACGTTACGGAGAACTCAAGCCCAGCTTTGTAAAGGCCGCTGACCTGATCAACGAAATTGCTGCGGCTCTTGATAAGACAGCTACGACTGTAGAGCAGACCGACAACGATATCGCCGGCCAATTCTCCAAGTAAAAACCACAAGTAAGAGTCATTTGAAGATGATTGAAGAGAGCCTCAATAGCTTTGGCTGGGGGGCTCTCTTTTAAAAACAAATACCGGCATCAGCGAAACCAACGCAGTGGCATCAGCGAAACCAGCGCAGCAGCAGAAGGGAACTGAAAGTGAGCAGGAGCAAATCAAGTCTGAATTATTCCATCTCACAATGCAAAACGCAGATAACCTCGATCAATGCCAGACTCGAACGGCTTCGGTCCGCCGGTGCGGATATGGCAGCTGTATACAGCAATATATTCGATTGCTGCGGTAAGGTGAAGTCCCACATGGATTCAGTTAATCCGATGATGAGAAGTCAGCAATGGGAAGGCCAGCAGGTTGCTTTGGTAAAAAGCGCCTATTCAGGAGCAGTAGATTCACTTATCCAATTTATGTATGAACACTCCGACCGCTCATCGGAAATCCAATATGAAATACAAAGACAAAACGGCTTATTAGAGACGTGCTATTCCAACCTTTCCTCATTGAAGTGGCAGCTGTCTAATTTAGATGACGATTGATATATTTTAAGGAGCATAATATGTCAGATAAAATAATCAAATACAATAAATCCGAATTTGAGACTGCTGTAAAGGCGATTCAGACAGCACAAAGCCGCTCATATAACAATAATTCGAATTTCA
>Ga0209540_10002899_pt1 | contig 11933 bp, 14 predicted proteins | sample BarGraIncu01121A_FD_184501 | JGI IMG/M metagenome (GOLD analysis project Ga0209540, IMG submission 184501) | Arctic peat soil microbial communities from Barrow, Alaska - Barrow Graham LP Incubations 011-21A (SPAdes) (version 2) | ecosystem: Environmental > Terrestrial > Soil > Wetlands > Peat... | reverse complement strand
CCGCTTCGCCGAGCCCCACGTCCCGGGTGCCATGTTCGCGCCGACTACCGGGTACGTCAGCGTGGCCTCCCGGCTGCTCGTCGGTCGTCTCGGCTCCGAGGACGGCCGCGAACGGTTCGTTCGCGGCCTCTACGAGGACGTCTACCCGCAGCCGGACCTGGACACCGTGGCGGGCGACGGGCTCATCCCGGTCGCGGCGGCGCTTCTGCCGGGCTCGCGCCAGGTCGTGCTCCCGGACGCCGCCCACGGCCCGAGCTCGCGCGCGGCGTGGTACGGCGCTCGCGCCGACCTCGACGCCTGGTGGCCGCTCGCGCTGGACGCGTGGCGGGAGGCGCTGCGAGCCCGCCTGGCAACCGGCCAAAGCGCATCTCGCCGCGATCCGCCCGTGATCGTGACGCGGTGGCAGGGGTAGCCGTCCGCCTCCGCGACGAACCTTCACGCGAGCGTCAAGCTCGTGGCACACTCGGGGTATGGTCCGCACTCCCACCACCGCGTGACCCCTGCTCCTGTGGTCGAGCGCCTCCCGGGCGGCGGCTCCGGCGGCGTCACCGCCCTTGGGTATGCGAGCTTCATCCTCGTTGGCTGGGGCGCGCTGCTCGTCCCGTCGCTGGTCCCGGCGATCGAACGCGACTTTGCCCAGCCCGACGCCGGCGTGGGAGTCCTCTACCTCGTCTCGGCGCTCCTCTTCGTCATCGGGTCGCTGGCGAGCGGGTACCTCCTGGGACGACTCGGACGAGGTGTCGTTCTGCCGGTTGCCGCCTTCGCCATGGCGGCGGGTCTCGGGCTGGAGTCCGTCGCGCCCACGTGGACGGTCTTCGTGGTCGGCGCGGGGATCGGAGGCCTTGGGTCCGGCGGGGTCGAGGTCGGGATGAACGGCCTGTTCCTCGATCGCTTCCATGAGGATCGAGGAAGGGCGCTCAGCCGGCTCCACCTCTGCTTCAGCCTCGGGGCCCTGGCGGCACCCCTCGCCATCGGAACGCTCGTGGAAATGGGTGTCACCTGGCGCATCCCGTTCGTCGCCACGGCCACCGTCCTGCTCGCAGTTGGCCTGCTGCTCGCCACCCGCGATCTTCGCGTGCCCCACGTCGCGACGGCCTCGATGTCCGGCCGCGGGCCCGGCGGACGGCGCGTCCCGTTGCCGTTGGTCTTCCTCGCGCTCGCGATCGCCTTCTACGTTGCCTCTGAGACCGGGGTCTCCAGCTGGCTGGTTCGATTCCTGGACGCGGCGCCCATCGGCGTCGCGACGCTCGCCCTCTCGCTCTTCTGGGGCGGGCTGGCGATCGGCCGGCTCGTCGCGAGCCGAATCGCCGACCGGTTTTCCCCGATCGCGGTCGCAACGGCCTGCGGCCTGGCAGCCGGCGCAGCTCTCGGGGCAGCCGTGATGGTCCCGTGGATCGCTGCGTCGATCGCGCTCTTCGCCATCGCAGGCGTCGCCTGCGGCCCGATCTACCCGATGATCGTGGCCTCGGCGGGAGCGCTCTATCCGGCCCGGGCGAACGCTGTGAGCGGCGTCCTCACCGCTGCCGCGGTCACCGGGTCCGTGGTCTACCCGCCGGTCATGGGCTTCATCTCGAACGGCGTGGGGCTCGGCGTCGGAATGGCCGGTGCGGGCCTGCTGATGCTCGCGTGCGCTGGTGGGCTCGTCGCGGCGCGCCTGCTCGCGCGGTTATCCGGCTCGTCAGTCCGGGCGCCTGCCTCGACCAGGGGGTAGGCGACGGCGATCGGGGGGAGCGCAGGACAACCTTCACGCAAACGTCAAGGTTGTGACATGATCGGCGCATGGTCAGGAATCCTGCTTCGGCCACGAGGAATCCCGCTTCGGATCCCCCGGGGCCACGCCTCCTCCGCATCCAGGAGGTCGCCGCCGAGACCGGCCTGACTCCGCGCTCGATCCGGTACTACGAGGAGTTCGGCCTCCTCCAGCCAGCTGCGCGCTCGCAGGGCGACTACCGCCTCTACGACACGAGCGACCTCGAGCGGTTGCGGTTCATCCGCGAGCTGCGCGACGACGCCGGGTTCTCGCTCGCGCAGATCGGCCTCCTCCTGGAGGACGAAGCTGCCCGCATCCGGGATGCGGAGCGCTTCCGCGCGGCCGGCGACATGGAGGATCGGGAGGCGATCCTGCGCGGCCTGCTCGAACGCGTCGATCGCCAGGTCGCCACGCTCGAGGACAAAGCGACGCGCCTTCAGGCCATGATCGACGAGGCGAACGGTCGGCGTGAACACCTGCGCGCCCACCTCGACGAGCTGGAGGGCGGCCGCTCCGCGCATGAGGGCCAGGTGGCGGCGCGATGATCATGCAGTCCATCACGGGCTCCGACGCCGTGCGGGCGTTCCGGCATCGCAACTACCGGCTCTTCTTCAGTGGGCAGGCCGTCTCGCTCGTCGGGTCGTGGATGCAGTCCGTTGCCCAGGCGTGGCTGGTCCTGACGCTCACGAACGACCCGCTCATCCTCGGAGTCGTGGCGGCGGCCCAGTGGACGCCGGTCCTGCTGCTGGGTCTGTTCGGTGGGCTGATTGCCGACACGCTCCCAAAGCGGTGGACGCTCATCCTGTGCGAGTCGACGCTCGCTGCGCTCGCGCTGATCCTGGGCGTGCTCACCCTCACAGGGATGGTCCAGGTCTGGATGATCATGGTCCTCGCGGTCCTGCTGGGCTGTGTCAACGCGATCGAGATGCCGGTCCGCCAGGCGTTCGCCGTCGAGATGGTGGGTCGCGAGGACGTGGTCAACGCCGTGATCCTGAACTCGGCGCTCTTCAACTCCGCACGGGTCATCGGGCCGGCCGTCGCCGGGCTCACGATCGCCGCGACGAATACCGGGGTCGCCTTCCTCATCAACGGGGCCAGCTTCCTCGCGGTGATCGTCGGGCTTCTCATGATGCGCGATTCCGAGCTGCGCTCCCCGCCGCCGATGCGCCGGCCGCGCACCGCTCGCGAGGTCGTGGCGAGCGTTGGGGAGGGCGTCTCGTACGTCCGTCAAACCCCGGTCGTCCTCTTCTCCGTGGTGGTCGTGGGGCTGGCCGCCACGATCGGGATGAACTTCCAGGTCACGATTCCGCCGTTCGCCCGCGCCACGCTGGGCGGCGACGCGGCGGATTTCGGCTTCCTGATGACCGCCACCGGCCTGGGCTCCGTGGCGGCCGCGCTCTGGCTCGCGAGCCGCCGACGCCCCGCGCCGTGGCTCATTCCGTCCGGCGCGGCGCTGCTCGGCGCGGCGCTGATCCTCATCGCTGTCCTGCCCCGGATCGCGGTCGCGCTCCCGGCGTTGACGCTGGCCGGCTTCGGCGCGATCGGGATGGCGGCGACCGGGAACACCACGATCCAGACCGTCGTGCCCGACGAGCTCCGCGGTCGCGTCATGAGCGTCTACACGACGGTCTTCGCCGGCTCGACGCCGATCGGAGCGATCTTCGCGGGCGCGATCGCGTCGGCGGCGAACCCCGTCGCGTCGCTCGCCGCCGGCGGCATCGGCACGCTGGCGGTGGGGCTGCTGGGCCTGGCCTGGCTGCGCCGGAACCGCGAGGTGGCGGACCTGACGCCCAGGGTCGCGGCGGCGGCCAGAACCCCTGCGGCGCCAGGACGAGCACAACCCCTTGACACCGATCCGTCGCCGGGGGTACGGTGAGCAACACATGAGCAGCAGCCTGCACATTTGAGCATGACGACCAGCACGGCACCCCCGCGCAAGGGCGAGCCGCTCTCGGGTGAGACCAGGCTCATGCTCCGTGCTGCCCAGCTCTACTACCGGCTGAACCTCACCCAGGACCAGGTTGGTGAGCGGCTCGGCGTCAGTCGCTTCAAGGTGGGCCGGCTCCTCGACCGGGCCCTGCGAGAGTCGGCCGTCCGCATCGAGATCGTCCATCCCGCCGCTCGCCTCGTCGAGCTGGAGGACGCGCTCACCCACCGCTTCGGGCTGCGCGGCGCCGTCGTGGTCGACGTAGCGGCGACGGGGTCCGCGCCGGACGACGAGCTCCTCGCCCGCGAGCGCGTGGCGGGGGCGGCCGCCGCGCATCTCGCCTCGTTGCGGCCTGCCGGGGCGATCGGCGTCTCCTGGGGCCGCACGATGCTCGAGCTGGCCGCGCACCTGCGTCCGGGCTGGACCGCCGCCACCGAGATCGTCCAGCTCAACGGCGCCACGTCCCGCTCCGCGCGCCCGACGCGCGCCCACGAGATCGTGGAGCGGTTTGGGGCCACCACCGGAGCCGCCATCCGGCTCATGGCCGCCCCCGCGATCGTCGGCTCGCCCGAGCTCCGCGACGCGATCGAGGAGGACCCCTCGGTGGGCGAGACGCTCGCAGCTGCGCGTGCCGCCGCCACCGCAGTCTTCAGCATGGGCGTGATGGGGCCCGACAGCGTGCATGTCGCGTCGGGCTATCTCGGCGACGCCGACCTCGCGGCGCTCGCGGACGCCGGCGCAGTCGGCGATGTCCTGGGGCGGTTCCTCTCGCTGGACGGTCGCGTCGCCCTCCCGTCGCTGGACCGGCGGACGATCGGGCTGCCGCTCGAGGAGCTCGGCGCGAAGGCGCTGACCGTGGGCCTCGCCGCCGGCGCAGGGCGCGGCCCGATCGCCCTCGCCGCCCTGCGGGCGGGGTGCGTCACCGTGCTCGTGGCCGACGAAGAGACCGCTGCGTGGGTGCTCGACCATGCGTGAGCCGCGGGCCCTCGTGCCCCGCGATCCCGCGACTCCGACTCCCGCGACCCCTTCCCCGGACGAGGTCCGCGACATCGTGCGCCGGATCGTCGACGCAACGTTGGCCGGCGACGGGACGTTGGCCGGCGACGGGACGTTGGCCGGCGACGGAACGGCCCGGATGGCAACCGCGCCGTCGCAGGGCGCGGCCGCCGGAACCGCTTCGGCCGCCCCGGAACGAGTCGCCATTGCCGTCGGCGCCGACCACGGCGGTGCCGCGCTGAAGGATCGGATCGGCGAGATGCTGACCGTGGCTGGCTTCGCGGTCCACGACTGCGGCACGCACGGCAGCGCGCCCGTGGACTACCCGGACATCGCCCACGCGGTCGCCCGCCTCGTCGCCGACGGGACCTGCCGCTGGGGCGTCATCGTCGACGGCGCGGGGATCGGCTCGTGCATGGTTGCCAACAAGGTCCCCGGTGTCCGCGCCGCGCTCTGCCACGACCTCTCCTCCGCCCGCAACAGCCGCGAGCACAACCACGCCAACGTCCTCACCCTGGGGGCGAGCTTCATCGGGGAGGGCCTGGCCATCGAGATCGTGCGGGCGTGGTTGGGGACTGCGTGGGGGCCGGGCCGTCACGCGGCACGGGTCGAGAAGATCACGGACGTCGAGCGTCGCTACATGCGATCACCGGGTGAGGGCCAGGCAGGATGACCGAGACGAGCAGCCAACGAGACGAGCTGGTGGAGTCGATCACCCGGGAGGTGCTCGCCGCCCTCGGCGCCGGCCCGGGTGCCGGAGGTCCCGCCGCCGACGTGGGCGCTTCGTGCGCGTCGTGCCGTGGGGCGTGCGCGGCCCAGTGCGCCACGAAGGTCCGCGACGTCGTCGCCGGCGGCGCCTCGCGTGTCGGGTACCACGGCCACGCCGCCGACGTACCCGGCGACCTCGCCCGCTACATCGACCACACCCTGCTGCGGCCCGACGCGTCGGCCACGGACATCGACCGGCTCTGCGGCGAGGCCGCCGAGCATCGCTTCGCCGCCGTCTGCATCAACCCCACCTGGGTCCACCGCGCGGCGGAGAACCTGCGCGGCACGGACGTCACGGTTGCGTCGGTCATCGGCTTCCCGTTCGGGGCGGCCACGAGCGAGGTCAAGGCCCTCGAGGCGCGGCGGGCGATCCGGGACGGGGCCCGCGAGATCGACATGGTGATCAACATCGGGGCCCTCAAGAGCGGGATGCTCGACGCGGTTCGCGAGGACATCGCTCGCGTTTCGGACGCCTGCCACGAGGCCGGCGCGGCGAACAAGGTGATCATCGAGACGGCTCTTCTCACTGACGAGGAGAAGGTGATCGCCTGCCAGCTCGCCAAGCAGGCGAAGGCGGACATGGTGAAGACGTCCACCGGGTACGCGTCGGGCGGGGCCACCGTCTTCGACGTCGCGCTCATGCGCGAGACGGTCGGCCCGAAGATGGGCGTCAAGGCGGCCGGCGGGATCCGCACCGCCGAGGACGTGCAGGACATGATCGCGGCCGGCGCGACCCGCATCGGGGCATCCGCCGGCGTCAAGATCGTCACGGGAGAGAAGGGCGCACATGGGCACCATTGACCTTCGGGCGTACGTCCTCCTGGACAGCCTCCAGGCCCAGTACGCGGCGTTCCTCGGCACGGTAGCCCAGGGCTTCCTGCCCCTGGCCGGCGACGCATCGCTCTCGATCGAAGTGTCGCCCGGCATCGAGATCAACCGGCTCACAGACATCGCCCTCAAGACGACGTCCGTCAAGCCCGGCATGCAGATCATCGAGCGCTACTACGGCATGCTCGAGATCCACTCGCCGTCCCAGGCGGAGGTCCGCGCCGCAGGCGCGGCCATCCTCGCCGAAATCGGCGTGGCCGAGACGGACCGGATCAAGCCGCGCATCCTGTCGAGCCAGATCATCCGCCGCATCGACGACCACCAGGCCCAGCTCATCAACCGGACCCGCCACGGCCAGATGCTCATCCCTGGCGAGACGCTCTACGTCCTGGAGCTGGAGCCGGCCGCCTACGCCGCGCTGGCCGCCAATGAGGCGGAGAAGGCGGCCCACATCAACATCCTGGAGGTGCGGGCCTTCGGCTCGATGGGCCGCATCTACCTGGGCGGAGAGGAGCGCGACATCGACGTCGGCTGGCGGGCCGCGGTGGCGGCGATCGAGGGGCTCGAAGGACGCGAAGCGAAGTCGTAGTCGGACAAGGTCGAGAAGGAGAATGGATCGATGGCAGAAGCACTCGGGATGATCGAGGCCCGCGGGTTCGCGGCGGTGGTCGAGGCCGCCGACGCGATGGTGAAGGCGGCCAAGGTCGAGCTCGTCGGCTACGAGAAGACGGGCGGCGGGTACGTGACGGCGGTCGTCCGCGGCGATGTTGCGGCCGTGAAGGCCGCGGTCGAGGCCGGCGTGCGCAACGCCGCCAAGGTCGGCGAGGTCGTCGCCAGCCACGTGATCGCCCGGCCACACGTCAACGTCGACCTCGTGATGCCGCTGGGGCGGCTCAAGGAGGCGAAGGCGGAGGGCGGGCAGGGCTAGGACACGGGACGGGGCGCGCTGGCCGCCGGCCGGCGCGCCGCTCCCCCAGCAGGCGGTGGAAGATGCTTCTCGGACGGGTGACCGGGACCGTGGTCGCGAGCCAGAAGGAGCCGCTCATGGAGGGCTGGAAGCTCCTGGTGGTGCGCCAGCTCGACGCGGAGAACCGGGAGGCCGGCGGCTACGTCGTGGCCGCCGACGCGGTCGGGGCGGGCGTCGGCGAGGTCGTCCTCTACGCCACCGGCAGCTCCGCCCGCCAGACGGAGATGACGAAGGACCGGCCGTGCGACGCCGTGATCATGGCGATCGTCGATACGTGGGAGACCGGCGGGACGGAGGTCTACCGCAAGTAGCGGGCGACAAGCGATGAGCGAGCTCGACGGGCGCGAGATCCAGGAGATCATCGAACGGGTTCGCCGCCGGGTCGCGTCGGCCGGCGGCGAGCGGCCGGGCGCCGGCCTCCGCGCGGAGGCGGAGCTGTCGGCCGCCGCCGCGGCGGAGCTGGGCGACGGCATCCACGCCACAATCGACGAGGCGGTGGCCGCCGCCACGCAGGCGTTCCGCGCCTTCGGGGCACAGGGCCTCGCTGGCCGCAAGGTCATCATCGACGCGGTGCGCCGGTCCATGCTCGACCACGCTGAGCAGCTCGCCCGGATGGCCCACCAGGAGACCCACATCGGGCGCGTCGAGGACAAGGTCGTCAAGAATCGCCTCGTGGCGTCCAAGGCGCCGGGACCGGAGGACCTCGAGGTCCAGGCTGTCACCGGCGACGCGGGGATGATGGTCACCGAGTTCGCCCCGTTCGGCGTCGTCGCCGCGATCACCCCGGTCACGAACCCGACCTCCACGATCATCAACAACACGATCAGCATCGTCTCGGCGGGGAACGCGGTCGTCTTCAACGCCCACCCCAGCGCGAAGCGCTGCTGCGCGGAGACGATCCGCCTGATCAACCGGGCCATCGTCGCGGCCGGCGGACCGCCGAACCTGGTCGCGGCCGTGGCAGCACCCACCATCGAGACCGCGCGGGCGCTCATGAGCCACCCCGGCGTGCGCGTCGTCCTCGTGACCGGCGGCCCGGCGGTCGTGCGCGAGGCGCTCAAGACCGGCAAGCGGGCAATCACCGCCGGCCCCGGTAACCCGCCGGCCGTCGTCGACCAGACCGCCGATGTCGAGCGGGCGGCCCGCGACATCGTGCGCGGCGCCTCGTTCGACAACAACCTCGTCTGCATCGACGAGAAGGTCGTCCTCGTCGTGGACTCGGTCGCCGACCGGCTCATCCGGGCGATGACCCAGAACGGGGCCTACCTGCTCAAGGAGCACGAGCTTCGCCGCCTGGAGCGCGTCATCTTCACGGAGCTCGGCCAGCCCGGCAAGCCGGGCGTCATGAACCCGGCCTGGATCGGCCGCGACGCGGCGAAGATCCTCGCCGAGATCGGCGTCCAGGCGGAGCCCGCGCCGCGCCTGCTGATCGCCGACGTCCCGCGCGACCACAGCCTGGCCTGGACCGAGCAGATGATGCCGGTCCTCCCGGTCGTCCGCGTCGGGACGGTGGACCAGGCGATCGATCTCGCGGTGCGCATGGAGCACGGCTTCCGCCACACGGCATCGATCCACTCCACGAACGTCGAGACGATCACGAAGATGGCCCGGGCGATGAACTGCAGCATCTTCGTGACGAACGGACCCAACATCGCGGGCCTGGGCGAGGGCGGCGAAGGCTTCTGCTCGTTCTCGATCGCCAGCCCGTCCGGCGACGGCCTGACCCGGCCGCGGACCTTCTCGCGCGAGCGGCGGATCACCGTCGTCGGCGCGCTGCGGATCGTGTGACGATGGACTCCCGCCCCGCGATCGAGCCGGCCCTCGCCCTCCTCGAGCTCGACTCCATCGCCGCCGGCATCGAGGCCGGTGACGCGATGGCCAAGCGAGCCCCGATCGACGTGATCCGGGCCGGCACGGTGCATCCGGGGAAGTACCTCATCCTCGTCGGCGGCGCAGTGGCCGACGTCGAGGAGGCGCTGGACGCGGGTCGCGAGGTCGGGGCCTCTTCCGTCCTCGACGTCGTCTTCCTTCCCAACGTCCACCCAGGGCTCGTGGCCGCCATCCGCGGGGAGCGCCGCGCGGCCGCTGGCGAGGCGCTGGGCGTCATCGAGACGGCAACCGTCGCCGCGATCCTCGAGGCCGCTGATGCCGGGCTCAAGGGCGCCCGGGTCCGCCTTCTCGAGTTGCACCTCGCCGACGACCTCGGCGGCAAGGGCTATCTCCTCTTCGACGGGGCGGTCGCCGACGTCGAGGCGGCGGTGGAGATCGGCGCCGCGCGGATCACGGGGTCGCCCGGCCTCGCGCAGCGCGTGATCCCGCAGCTTCACGCGGAGATGGCGGACAACCTGGCCGCCGACGCCCGCTTCGCCGCGCGGGTCCGGGGGTAGGCGCCATGCAGCTCGCGCGCGTGATCGGCACCGTCGTCGCCACCGTCAAGACGCCCGGCCTCCAGGGCGTGAAGCTCCTCGTCATCCAGCCGCTCGATCGGCACCAGCGGCCGGTAGGTGGCCAGCTCGTCGCGGCCGACGCCGTCCACATGGCCGGCCCGGGCGAGCTCGTCTACTTCGTGGCGGCGCGCGAGGCCGCCCAGGCGATGCCCGACCCGTTCGTCCCCGTCGATCACGCCATCGTGGGGATCGTCGACGCCGTCTCCCTGCTCCCCGGGGACGAGCCCGTAAGGGACGAAGGGTGAAGCTCGGCCGCGTCGCCGGGACGGTCGTGTCGACGATCAACGCCCCTGCCTTCGACGGCCGGACGTTGCTTCTGTGCGACCTGCTGGACCCCGCGGGGAAGCCGGCCGGCGGCTACCTCATCGCGATCGACACGGTGGGAGCCGGCCCGGGCGAGACCGTCCTCATCCTCGACGAGGGCACCTCTGCCCGCCAGGTCCTGGGCGCCCCGGGGGCGCCCATCCGGACGGTGATCGTGGGGATCGTCGACGCGGTGATCGTGGACGCGGTCACGACCGAGAAGCCGGGCACCCCACGCGCCATCACCGGGACCGCGGCCACGAAGGAGCCCCACCCGAAGGAGCCGCGCCGGCGCCGAGACGGAGGGACGCGATCCGATGCCGATCACGGCTGACGAGGCGCGCGCGGTGCTCGCGCGCTGGCAACCGATCCTGCGCCTCGCCGACTGGGACATCGACCTCCGGCTGGTCACGGGTGCCTGGCGCAAGTCGGGCGACGTCAAGGTCGACCTCGACGACCGCAAGGCGGTCCTGCTCCTCAACGCCGAGCCGCGCTCGGAGAACCTGGAGGAGACGATCGTCCACGAGCTGGTTCACGCGCGGCTGTACGCCCTCGACCAGATGCTCGTGGAGCTCCTCGACGCCGTCTTCGGGGCCGACGCCGACGAGCCCCGGCGAGCCTTCGCGGAGACTCGCTTCATGACCCTCCTCGAGTCCACGACGGAGGACCTCACGAACGCGCTCCTGGCGGCGAGCGGGAGCCCTGCCCCGCTGTCGTTCGGGCGCCTCCGCGAGGAGGTCGAGCGGGAGATCGGGTCCGGGACGACGGCGAACCAGGCGTGAACCTGCGGGGACCGACGGTGCCGGCGCCCGTCCACCCTCCCGACCCGCCGACGCGCTTCCGAGCCGTGGCCGCAGCGGTTCTCGCGTACGCCGTCGCGATGGCCTTCCTGGAGTCGGCGGTTGTCGTCTACCTCCAGCGCGCGCTGGGAATCGACCCGCGGGCGCTCTTCCCGCTCCCCGACCCGATCCTGACGGGCGATTTCGCCGCGATCGAGGTCGGCCGGGAGGCGGCGACCCTCGTGATGCTCGGAACGGTCGGCTGGCTCGCCGGACGGAGCGGCCTCGAGCGGCTGGCGTGGACCGTGGTGGCCTTTGGGACCTGGGACATCTTCTACTACTTCTGGTTGTGGGCGTTCATCGGCTGGCCGTCGTCGCTCGGAACGCGGGACCTGCTCTTCCTCTTCCCGGTGCCGTGGACCGGGCCGGTCTGGGCGCCGGTGGCGGTCAGCCTCGGGCTCGTCGGGTTCGGTGTCGCCGCCGCACGGCGCATCCGCGGGGGCTGGCCCGTGCGAGCCGGCCGGGCGCAGGTCGTCGCGGGCGTCGTGGGCGGGCTCGTGGTCATCCTGAGCTTCGCCCCGGACGCCAGTCGGATCCTCGCCGGCGGGGCCCCGGACGCGTTCGCGTGGCCGATCTTCGCGGCCGGCCTCGCCATTGCCGCCTGGGGCGCGACGACCGCGCTGCGGGCGCCGACCGACTATCTTGCGCGGGCCCCCACTACTTCGCCGACGGGTCCGCCACCCGACCGATGAAGAGGACCGCGCCGGTCGTTCGGGTACCCCAACTTGTGCCGAGTGGCGATCCCGGCTTCGGACGGCAGGGCCTCACGGCCGCTGGCTCGCACTCGGGGGGCTCCATCCTCTCAGATGTTCTCGTGGCGCACCGTACGGCGGCTGCAGCCTCGGTTGAAGTTCGCCCGGACGCGATTCGGACCGCGCTCGCACTGGATTGATGGGTTGATCCTCTCAGATGTTCTGCAGGGCGAGCACGTGATCGACTGGCCAAAGCAACGCGGGCGGACGACCGTGCATACGGCTCGTGAGGCGAGCATTTAAGAGGATCGCCGTCCTTCGAAGGGCGGGCACCGACGCCCGGACGCGACCGCGTGCCGACCGCCTACCCCGCGATCCGCTCCCGCACGACCGGGGCGGGCGTCGGCGGCTCGTCG
>Ga0209540_10002897_pt1 | contig 11935 bp, 7 predicted proteins | sample BarGraIncu01121A_FD_184501 | JGI IMG/M metagenome (GOLD analysis project Ga0209540, IMG submission 184501) | Arctic peat soil microbial communities from Barrow, Alaska - Barrow Graham LP Incubations 011-21A (SPAdes) (version 2) | ecosystem: Environmental > Terrestrial > Soil > Wetlands > Peat... | reverse complement strand
GCGAGCCGGCCGTCGGCGCCGACCTTCGCGTCCACGTCCACCAGCGGCAGGTCCAGGTCGGCGCTGCCCGGGGGGATGGGCAGCACGGCGCCACCGGCGGTGACCGGCACCAGCTCGGGCGTGCGCGCCAGGGCCACGGGCTCGGCCTCCGTGATGCGGATGACGAGCGTGGCCGGGAGCAGGCGCTCCACCGACGCATCGGCCACCTGCGGCAGGCGCAGCAGCCGGGCGCGCCAGGGCGCGGGATCGTCGAAGACGCTGGCGCCGCGGCTGATGCCGCTGGCCGCCAGCACGTCGTGGGGCGCGAGGTAGCGCGTGCCCAGCACCTGCACGCTGCGCACGCGGAAGGCGTCGGCGCGGCGCAGCCAGCGCGGGGAGACCGCGGCGGCCACGGTCAGGGCCGCCAGGGCCACGACCACGAGCAGCCAGCGGAGCAGTCCCGGCAGCCGCATCAGGACCTCCCCTCGAGGCGGGCCGCCAGCTCACGGCCGGCGCCGCCAATGCTGCCGGCACCCATGACCAGGCAGGCGTCGCCGGGGCGCAGGAATGCCTCCAGGCTGGCGGCCAGCGTCTCGACCTCCGGGTGGTACTGGACGGAGCGGGCGCCGGCGCGCCGGGCCGCGTCCGCCACCAGCTCGCCCGTGACGCCGGGGATGGCCGTCTCCCGCGCGGGATAGACGTCCGTGACCCAGACCGCGTCGGCCCGGGCCAGGGACGCGCCGAAGGCGTCGGCGAAGTCGCGGGTCCGCGTGTACAGGTGCGGCTGGAACACGGCCACCAGGCGCCGGCCGGGGAACGCGCCCCGCGCGGCGGCGACGGTGGCGTCGATCTCGGTCGGGTGATGCGCGTAGTCGTCGATCAGGCAGATGCCGCGCGCGTCCGCGAGCTGCTCGAAGCGGCGGCCCACGCCACGGAAGCCCGAGAGCGCCTCCTGCGCCGCTTCCAACCCCGCACCGAAGCGCCGCGCCAGGGCGAAGGCGCCCAGGGCGTTGCGCACGTTGTGGATGCCCGGGAGCGCCAGGTCCACCACGCCCAGCTGCTCGCCCTTCTCGACCACGCGGAAGCGGCTGCCCCGGGGGAGCAGCTCGACCTGCACCGCCCGCAGCTGCGCGCCGTCGCCCGTGCCGTAGCTGAGGACGGCGGGCCCCCGCACGCGACCGAGCAGGTGGCGGGCGCCGTCGTCGTCCGAGCAGCCGGCGACCAGGCCGGTCTCCGGGACCAGGCCCACGAACTGCGCGAAGGCGTTCTCCACCGCTTCCATGGAGCCGTAGACGTCCAGGTGGTCCGCCTCGACCGCGGTGACGACCACCGCCTCCGGGCGCAGCCGCAGGAAAGAGCGGTCGTACTCGTCGGCCTCCACCACGAAGAGGTCGGCGCGACCGGCGCGCAGGCCGCCGCCCCAGCCGCGCACCCGGCCACCCACGAAACCGGTCGGCTCCAGCCCCGCCGCGGCCAGGATCTCCGTGGTCATGGCGGTGGTGGTGGTCTTGCCGTGCGTGCCCGCGATGGCCGCCAGCCGGCCGCGGTTCACGATTCCGCCCAGCGCCTGGGCCCGCTTCATGACCGGGATGCCGCGCCGGCGGGCAGCCGCCAGCTCCGGGTGGTCCTGGGGCACCGCCGCGGTGGCGACCACGGCCGCGGCCGTCAGCACGTGCGCCGGATCGTGCCGGTCCACCACCTCGGCCCCCAGCTCGCGCAGCTGCTCGCCCACGTCGCCGGGGTTGGTGTCGCACCCCGTCACCCGCCCGCCCGCCCGCAGCACCATCTCCGCCAGTGCGCTCATGCCGGAGCCGGAAATGCCCATGAAATGGATCGGCCCCGCGTTCGTGCGCGACAGCGCCACGATGTCGTCGGGCGCCTCCACGGCACCGGCGATGGGGAGATGGGGCGATGGGGGGACACCGGGCGCGTTCGCGGCCGGGTCATTCCGAGGCGAGCCGGCGCCGGCAGTTTCGCTCCCGCCGGCGGATGCGGAGGCGAGCACCCCATCCCCCCATCTCCCCATCCCCCCATCAGCGGTTGAGCCCCCGCCCCCCACGGGCCGATCGCCATCCAGGAACAGCATCGAGAAGGCCGTCATGGCACCAGCTCCAGCAGGCGGTGGGCGATCTCGCGGGCGGCATCGGGACGGGCGCGCTCCAGCGCGCAGCCGGCCATGCGCTCGCGCTCGGCCGTGTCGGCGGTCAGGGCGAGCAGGTCGCGCCACAGGCGCTCCGGGGTCAGCTCGCGCTCCGGCAGGTAGAGCGCGGCACCGGCCCCGGCCAGCGCCCGGGCGTTGTGGTCCTGGTGATCGGCGGCCGCGGTCGGCAGCGGCACCAGCACGGCGGGAATGCCCCAGGCCAACAGCTCGGCCGTGGCCATGGCACCGGCGCGCGAGACCGCCACGTCCGCGGCGGCCAGCGCCCGGGGCATGTCCTCGATGTAGCCGCGCGCCCGGACCCAGCCGAGACCGGTCGCGGCGAGCCGCTGCGCCAGCGTGTCGTAGTGGCTGGGGCCCGTCGCCCAGAGCAGCTCCAGCCCGGCGGGCGGCGCGGGCAGCTCGCCGCGGGCCACGGCCTCCAGCGTTCCGATCAGGGCGTTGTTGACCGCCCGCGCGCCCTGGCTGCCGCCCACGACCAGCACCACCGTGCCCTCGGGCGAGAGGCCGAAGCCGCGGCGGCACGCGGCGCGCTCCAGCGAGCGGTCGGGCGGGCGGATGGGGTTGCCCAGCTCGAACACCTGCGTCCGGGGCCCCGGCCGCAGGTGTTTCCGCGCCTCGGGGAAGCCCAGGTGAAGCTGCCGGGCCCAGTGCGCCATCAGACGGATGGTCATGCCCGGGAAGGAGTTCTGCTCCTGCAGCGCCACCGGCTTGCCCCGCAGCAGGGCGTAGAAACAGGCCGGGCCGCTGGCGTAGCCACCCGTGCCCACGACCACGTCGGGACGGAAGCGACGGAAGAGTGCCGCCAGCCCGCGCAGCGACGTCGCCAGGGTGAACGGCAGGCGCCAGTTGCGCCACACCCGGTCGCGGTGCAGCGGCTGGAAGGGCAGCAGCGTGTAGGGCGCGCCCTGCTGCGGCAGCACCCGCGCTTCGACCCCGCGCTCCGCGCCCACGAAGTGGATCTCGGTGCCGGGGCGCGCCGCCTGCACCGCGGCGCCCAGCGCCAGGGCGGGATAGAGGTGGCCGCCCGTGCCGCCTCCGGCGAAGAGCATGCGTGGGGCGGCGCTCATGCGCCCCTCCCGGCGCCGGCGCGCTCGGCCGCTTCGGTGCGGCCCGCGGTCCGGGCGATGTTCATGAGCACGCCCACCGCCGCCGCGCAGACCAGCAGGCTCGAGCGGCCGTAGGACATGAAGGGCAGCGTCATGCCCGTGGTGGGCAGCAGCGCCATGTCCACGGCCATGTGCAGGAAGCCCTGCACCACGACCAGGTTGGTCAGCCCGATAGCGAGCAGGAAGCCGAAGAGATCGGGTGCCTGCTTGGCGATGCGGTAGCCGACCAGGGCGAAGAGCGCGAACAGGCAGGCCAGCACCAGCACGCCCACGAAGCCCAGCTCCTCCCCGATGATGGAGAAGAGGAAGTCGTTGTGCGGCTCCGGCAGGTAGCCGAACTTCTGCAGCCCGCGGCCGAAGCCGCGCCCGAGGAGCCCGCCGCTGCCCACGGCGATGAGCGACTGGTTGATCTGGTAGCTGATCCCCGCCGGGTCCTGGGACGGGTCGAGGAAGGCCGCAATGCGCTTCATGCGGTAGGCGGCCGCCTCCACCCGGTTCCAGAGCAGCGGCAGCCCCACCAGGAAGAGCAGGATGAAGTGGCCGATGCGGGCGCCGCCGGCAAAGACGACCAGCGAGCCCAGCAGCATGACCAGCATGGCGCTGGACAGGTTGGGCTGCAGCAGGATCAGGCCGGCTAGCAGCGTCCAGACCAGCAGGAAGGGCAACAGCCCACGGGAGAGCGACGCCAGGCGATCCTGCTTCTTCACCACCAGCATGGCCGTCCAGATCACCACGGCCAGCTTGGCCAGCTCGGCCGGCTGGATCTGCAGCATGCCGTAGCCGATCCAGCGGCGGGCGCCGTTGATGCGTGGCGCGATGGCGGTGGTGCCCGGCAGCACCGTGACCAGCAGCAGCAGCAGCACCCCGATCAGCACCGGCCAGGCCCAGATCCGCAGCCGCCGGTAGTCCACCTGCGAGCAGAGCCCGAGCAGCACCAGCGCCATGGCCCCGCCGCTCGCCTGCCGCACCACGAAGTAGTAGTCGGGCAGCCCCTGCGTCTGCGCCATGATCGAGCTGGCGCTGTATACCATGACGATCCCCGCCGAGAGCAGCGCCACCGACAGCAGCAGCAGCGCCGGCGCCTCCCAGCCCGTGCCCAGGAGCGAGCGGCGCGTGGACGCGCTCCAGCCGGCGACGCGGGCGGGGCGGGCGGGGCGGGCGAGGCGGGCGAGGCGGGCGAGGCGAATGGCCCGGGCGGCGACGACGCTACGCGCCACGGGGCACCTCCCCTCCGGGGGCGGGCTCGTCGCCGACGCGCGGCATCAGCTCCCTGAACTGGCGCCCCCGCTCCTCGAAGTCGCTGAACATGTCGTAGCTGGAGCAGGCCGGCGAAAGCAGCAGCACGTCCCCGGGGCGGGCCAGGGCGGCCGCGCGCGCCACCACCGTGGCGAAGTCCCCGTCCACGCGCGTCACTGGCACGTGCCCCCCCAGATCCGCTTGCACCTGTGCGGCCGCCTCGCCGTAGGCCACCACCGCCCGCACCCGGTCCCGCAGCGCCGGCAGCAGCATCGTGTAGGGCTCGCCCTTGTGCCGGCCGCCCAGCAGCAGCACCGTCGGCCGCGTCATGCCCTGCAGCGCTACCAGGGTGGAAGCGACGTTCGTCGCCTTGGAGTCGTTGATCCAGAGCACGCCATCATGCTCGCCCAGCACTTCCAGCCGGTGTTCCAGCCCGCCGAAGTCCCGCAGCCCCGAGCGGAGCGCCTCCGCCCCGGCGCCCGCCAGCGCCGCGGCCAGCGACGCCGCCAGGGCATTGGCCACGTTGTGCGCACCCAGGATCCGCAGCTCGTGCACGTCCACCAGCGACAGGTCGTCGTCGCCCAGGCGCAGCGTGAGCATGCCATCCTGGATGAAGCCGCCCGACTGGCCGGGGGCCAGGGGACCGGCGACCCGGAAGAGGAAGCGCTGGCCGGGGGCGTTCCCCGGCAGTGCCAGCACCCGCGCATCGTCGCCGTTCAGGACCCAGCGGCTGGTCTCGCTCGCGTTGGCGAAAAGGCGGGCCTTGTCCGCGTAGTAGGACTCCAGCGCGGCGTAGCGATCCAGGTGGTCCGGGGCGAGGTTGGTGACCACGCCGATCTGGGGCGCGAAGGTGTCGATCTCCGCCAGCTGGAAGGAGCTGCACTCCACCACCGCCCAGTCGGGCGGCGTGTGACGCAACGCCACCTCGGAGAGCGCCAGCCCGATGTTGCCCGCCGCGACCGCGTTGAGGCCGCCCTCCTTCAGCAGGTGCGCCGTCATGGCCGTCACCGTGCTCTTGCCGTTGGTGCCCGTGATGGCCACGACGGGCGTGCGCAGGTGGCGGAACGCAAACTCCAGCTCGGAGATGCGCGGTACCCGGGCCAGGCGCGGATCCCGCAGCACGGCGGCGTCGGGCGGGATGCCCGGACTCAGGACCAGCAGGTCGCAGGCGGCCAGGCGCTCCACCGTGTGGCCGCCGGTCTCGGCCTCGCCCCCCGACTGGCGCACGACGGCGGCGGCGTCCTGGACCTCGGCGCCGGAGCCGGCGTCGGAGGCGAAGACGCTCTCGCCCGCGGCCAGCGCCAGGAGCGCCGCCGCCCGCCCGCTGCGGGCCAGTCCGAGCACGCCGACGGTCTCCGCCATTACCTGATCTTCATCGTGCTGAAGGCCAGGAGCGAGAAGAGGATCCCCAGGATCCAGAAGCGGACGATGATCTTGCTTTCCGCCCAGCCCGCCTTCTCGAAGTGGTGGTGCAGCGGCGCCATGAGGAAGAGGCGCTGGCCGCGGCCGAAGCGGCGCGCGGTGTACTTGAAGTAACTCACCTGCAGCATGACCGAGAGCGCCTCGAGCACGAAGACCCCGCCCACGAACGCCAGCAGGAACTCGATCTTGAGCATCATGGCCACGGCCCCTATGGCCCCGCCCAGCGCCAGGGAGCCCGTGTCGCCCATGAAGACCTCGGCGGGGTGGGCGTTGTACCAGAGGAAGCCCAGCGCGGCGCCGGCCAGCGAGACGCAGAAGATGGCCAGGTCGCCCGCCCCCGGCAGGTAGAACAGCCCCAGGTACGCCGAGGTGTCCACGCGCCCGATCAGGTAGGCGAACACCGCGAAGCTCGCCGCCGCGATCGCCGTCAGCCCCGCCGCCAGACCGTCCAGCCCGTCCGTCAGGTTCACGGCGTTGCTGGTCCCGGCCAGGATGAACATCACCCAGGGAATGAAGACGATCTTCCAGATCTCCAGGTGGTAGTCCGCCAGGAACGGCAGCGTGGTCCAGGTGGCCGGGACGGGCGCATGGTTGAAGAAGAGCAGGTAGGCGCCGATGATGGCGCCGATCATCCCCTGGCCGATCAGCTTGTAGCGCCCGACCAGCCCCTCCGTGCGCCGGCGAATGACCTTGAGGTAGTCGTCCAGGAAGCCCAGCGCGCCCATCCAGACCAGGGCGCCCACGGCGATGATGGTGTACGGGTCCGACACGTCCGCCCAGAGCAGCGTGGCGATGATGCAGGAGAGCAGGATGAGCACTCCGCCCATGGTGGGCGTGCCCGCCTTGGCGAGGTGCGACTGCGGGCCCTCCTCCCGCACGATCTGGCCGAAGCGCAGCGCCCGCAGCCAGCGGATCACGACCGGCCCGAGCGCGAAGGCCAGGATCAGCGACGTGACCATCGCCCCCGCCGCCCGGAACGTGATGTACCGGAACAGGTTGAAGAGAATGTAGCGGTCGCCCAGCGGCGCCAGCAGGTGATAGAGCACCGGTCAGTCGCCTCCGCGGGTAGCGTCGTCGCTCCCGCCGGCAGAAGGAAGCCCCGGGGTGCGTCCCGCCGGGCGCGTCTCCGCGTCCCGGAGGCGGTGCGAACCATCCCGCGGCCTTTCGGCCTCCCCGTGCGGGAGGGACACACCCCAGGTCTGTTCCATGAGAGGGAGCAGCCGCTCCAGTGCCACGCCCCGCGAGCCCTTGAGCAGCACGATCTCGTCGCCGCGCAGCCGCGACTGCAGCACGGGGACGACCTCCAGCAGGTCATGGACCCGCACCAGCCGCTCGCCCATCGCCGCCGCGAACGGCTCGAAGGCGTGGTAGAACTCCCCCGTGGCCACCACCAGGTCGAGGCCGCTCTCCGCCAGTGCCCGCGCGACGTCGCCGTGGATCACGGCGGAGCGTGGCCCCAGCTCGAGCATGGTCCCGATCACGGCGGCGCGGCCACTGGCGGCGGGCATGGCTTCCAGCGTGTCCACCGCGGCCAGCAGGCTGGACGGGTTCGAGTTGTAGCAGTCCACCAGCACGGTCAGCGCGCCGAAGCGGGCGATCTCGCCCCGCATCCTGCCGGCCCTGACCTGCCCCAGCGCCGCCACCGCGGCATCCGCGTCCACGCCCCACTCCGTGGCCAGGCCCAGTGCCAGCAAGGCGTTGCGGGCGTTGTGTCGCGCCGGTAGCGACAGGCGCACTTCCCGGCCCTGCCAGCGGAAGGCGACGTTGCCATCCGCAGCGATGCGGACGGCCTCGGCCCTGAGCGTCGCGTCCGCACCCTCGCTCCAACCGGCGGCCAGCGTGCGGGCGCCCAGCTCCCGGGCACGGCGCGCCAGCGCCGGCGGCTCGTCGCTCACCACGGCGAAGCCGGCGCGCGGCAGCGTGAGCAGGATCGAGGTCTCCTCCCGCAGCACGCCCTCCAGGTCGCCCAGCCCCTCCAGGTGCTCCTCCGCGATCCCCGTCACGATGCACGCGTCCGGCTCCACCACCGCCGCCAGCCGAGCCACCTCGCCCGGGGCATTCGTGCCCAGCTCCACCACCACGATTTCGGCGTCCGGCGGCGCGGCCAGCAACGTGAGCGGCGCGCCCACCAGGTTGTTCAGGTTCCCGGCGGTGGCGTGGGTGCGGAAGCGTGTGGCCAGCGCGGCGCGGGTCAGCTCCTTGGTCGTGGTCTTGCCGTTGCTGCCCGTGATGGCGCAGATCCGGGCGGAGAGCGAGCGGCGGTAGGCCCGCGCCAGCAGTCCCAGCGCCACCAGCGTGTCCGGCACCAGGTAGTAGGGCAGCGCGGGCGCGCCTGCGGGCACCCGCTCCACCACCGCCGCGGCGGCGCCCGCCGCCGCGGCCTGGCCCAGCATGTCGTGGGCGTCGAAGCGCTCACCGCGCAGCGCCACGAAAAGCGCCCCGGCGGGAAGGGTGCGCGAGTCGGTCGCGACCGCGGCATAGCTGGCGCCGTCGTTGGCGCCGGCGGGCAGCTCCAGCGCCCCGCGCACCCGGGCATCGGTCCAGAAGCTCATGCGCGCACCTTGGCGTTCGCCGCCCGCCACTCCGCCACCACCTCGCGCTCGTCGAAATGCCGCTTCTCCGTGCCCAGCACCTGGTAGGTCTCGTGCCCCTTCCCCGCGAGCAGCAGCACGTCGCCGGGGCGCGCCAGCGACAGCGCCCGGCCGATCGCTTCCCGGCGATCCGTGATGCGGATCCAGTCCCGGCCCTTGAAGCCGGCCACGATCTCGTCCACGATCGCGTCCGGTGCCTCCGTCCTGGGATTGTCCGAGGTGACGACGACGACGTCCGCCGCCGTTTCCGCCGCGGCCGCCATGAGCGGCCGCTTGCCCCGGTCACGGTCGCCGCCGGCGCCGAAGACCACGATCAGCCGGCCCTGCGCCAGCGGGCGCAGCGCCGCCAGCGCGCGCTGCAGCGCGTCGGGCGTGTGGGCGTAGTCGGCGAATACGGGGCAGGGCTCGTTCGTCACCGTCTCCAGGCGACCCGGCACCTGCGGCATCGTGGCCAGCCCCGCCACGATCTCGTCCAGCGTCAACCCCAGCACCAGCGCCGCGGCGGCCGCGGCCAGGGCGTTGTCCACGTTGAAGTCGCCCACCAGGGGGATACGCGCGTCAGCGGCGCCCTCGGGGGCGACCAGGCGGAAGCGCGCACCCTGCGCGCTCATGGCCACCCGAACGGCCGAGACCGCGGCGCCAGGCGTGCGGCCGAAGGTCAGGGAGCGGGGCGCCCGCGCCGGCACGTCGCGCCAGGCCGGGTCGTCGGCGTTTGCTACCACCACCGCGCCGGGCTTCAGCAGGTCGATCAGCCCGAGCTTCGCGGTGAGGTACGCCTCGAGCGTACCGTGGTAGTCGAGGTGGTCGCGCGTGAGATTCGTGAACACCCCGGCGTCGAAACGCAGCGCCGACACCCGGCCCTGGTCCAGCGCGTGGGAGCTGACCTCCATGGCCACGGCTTCCACGCCCGCGTCCACCAGGTCGCGGATCATGCGCGCCAGGTCCACCGGGCCCGGCGTGGTGAGGTTTTCGCTCCCGGGGAGCAGCGAGCCATCGCCCAGGCGCACGCCCAGCGTGCCGATGGAGGCGGTCGGGTAGCGCGCCGACAGCAGGTGGCGCAGCATCCAGACCGTGGTGCTCTTGCCGTTGGTGCCCGTCACGCCCACCAGGCGCAGGCGCGCGGCGGGGTCGCCCATGACCACCATGGCGGCGGCGGCGGCGGCGCGACGCCCGTCGCGCACCACCACCTGCGGGATGCCCGCCTCCGGGACGGGGTGCTCCACCAGCGCCGCCGCCGCCCCGGCCCGGGCCGCCGCGGCCACGAAGGCGTGGGAGTCGGCGCTGGTGCCCGCCCAGGCGCAGAACAGATCGCCGGCGGCGACCCGGCGCGAATCGTCCGTGATGCCGGAAACGCGAAGCTCGGCCGCGGGCGCGGACACCAGCAGGTGCTCCGCCCGCAGCCGGGCGATGACGCTCGACAGCTCGATGGGCGACGGGCGGGGTGCCGGGAAGGAGCTCATCGCCCGCCTCCCGTGGCCGCGCCCGGCTGGACCGTGAGTGCCGGCCCGGCGGCCGGCGCGGGACTCGCCACGAGGCGCACGGTCGTGCCCGACGGCGCCATGGCTCCCGCCGCCGGCTGCGAGACCGTGACCAGGCCGCTTCCCTCCACCTGCACGCGGAACCCGCCCGCCATCAGCCGGCGCGCCGCGTCCCGCAGCGTCAGCCCGGCCACCGCCGGCACCGGCCTGGGCGCGGCCGGCTCCGGCGCCGGGCGCAGCGGCGCGCCCCGGGCCAGCGCGAAGACGAACGGACCCGTCACCGGCGGTCGCGGCACGGGCAGCGCCTCGGGGGGGGGGACCGGGACCTCGGCGGCGGCCGGCGTCGCCTGCGCCAGTCTGGCGCGCGCCGCCAGCGATTCGGGAGGCAGCGGCATGGCCGTGCGCGCCACGGCGGCGCGGTCGAGCGGAGTCTGCCACGCGGCCAGCGCCGCCTCCAGGGTCGCCCGCGTCACGGGAGCGGCGGCCAGGCCCCCGTAATAGGCACCTTGCGGACGGTCCACCTTCACCAGGAACACCAGCTGAGGGTCCCGTGCCGGGAAGAACCCCGCGAAGGACGACGTGTACGCTCCCGCCTCGTAACGCCCGCCCCGGAACACCCGCGCCGTGCCGGTCTTCCCGGCCACGGGGAACGGGCCCACCGCCGCGCGCGTGCCGGTGCCACCTTCCACCACCTGCGCCAGGATGTCCCGGATCTGCGCGGCCACCGCGGGCGCGACCACCCGTCGCACCGCCCGGGGGGCGAAGGACGCCACGACACGGCCATCGCGGGAGCGCACTTCGCGTACCAGCCGGGGCTCCATCAGCATGCCACCATTGGCGATGGCGCCATACGCCATGGCCATCTGCAGCGGCGTGACCCCGACCTCGTAGCCGATCGCCAGCGAACCCTGCGAGTAGCGCGACCAGGCGGTGGGCCGCCGCAGCACGCCACTGGATTCCGAGGGGTAGCGCACGCCCGTGGGAGAGCCGAAGCCGAACGCGCGCAGGTAGCGGAACTGGTCTCCCGGCGCCACCCGGGAGGAGAACTTCACCATGCAGATGTTCGAGGACTCACGGAGGCCGTCGCGCAACGTGATCCAGCCGAGCTTCTCGACGTCCTGGACCGTCCGGCCGTCGATCACGGCCCGGCCGTTCTCAGCGAATACACTGTCGTCCAGGGTCGCTCTCCCCTCGGCGAGGAGCGTGGCGACGAAGAAAGGTTTGAAGGTCGATCCCGGTTCGTAGGTGTCCGTCGCGGCGCGCCACTGCGCGCCTCCCTGCGGCGCATCGGGCCGCACCGTCACGGCCGCCAGCACCTCACCCGTACGCGGGTCCGCCAGGATCATCTCGCCGCCCGCCGCCCGCGTGCTGTCCACCGCGGCACGTACGGCCTGCTCGGCGATCTCCTCCAGCCCCGCATCGATCGTCAGGTAGACATCAGCACCCGGGACCGGCTGGACCGCGTCCAGCAACGCCCCCGGGATGGACACGCCCCGGGCGTCGCGACGCACGATGGCCACGCCCGGCTGTCCCGCCAGCAACGAGTCCAGCTCCGATTCCACGCCGCCCGCGGCCACGCCGTCCGCGCTGACCGCGCCCAGCAGCTCGCGGGCCAGCTCGCCATGGGGGTACGAGCGCCGCATCACGGCCTCGAAGTACACGCCCTTCTCACCCGCCAGACGCCCGCGCGCCACTGCGTCGTGGAGGCCGGGCAACACCACCCAGCGACGCCCGGGGTCCGTCGCGCGCCGGGCCTCCGCCGCGGAGAGTCCCAGCACCTGCTCCAGCAGCGACGCGGCCCCTCCTCGGCCCGCCAGCTCCCGCGGCGCCAGCGCCACGCGGTAGCTCTCCTCGCTCGCGGCGAGCGGTGCTCCGTTCCGGTCGTAGATCGTGCCCCGCGGCGCCGGCAGCACCAGGCGATCCGCGTGCTGGTCCTCCGCCCGCTCCCGCCAGCGCCCGCCC
>Ga0209540_10002895_pt1 | contig 11939 bp, 9 predicted proteins | sample BarGraIncu01121A_FD_184501 | JGI IMG/M metagenome (GOLD analysis project Ga0209540, IMG submission 184501) | Arctic peat soil microbial communities from Barrow, Alaska - Barrow Graham LP Incubations 011-21A (SPAdes) (version 2) | ecosystem: Environmental > Terrestrial > Soil > Wetlands > Peat... | reverse complement strand
GAATCGTCAGTGAGACATTGTCTACGGCAGGATGCCCGGTATTCGGATATTCGAATGATACGTTCTTAAGAGTAATCTGCGACTCGAGCGTAATCTGCGTATCCGTACCGTTATCTTCCGGAAGTTCCATAAACCGGATATAGTTCTTGAGTGCTGCGCTGTTTTCAAGCATCGAGCCAAAATATCCGCCGACAGCATCATCCATAAAAAAGAACATTGTGCCGAGGGACGCAAATACGGCTGCAAATCCGCCGACCGTAATGTACGAGTTCATAAGGGAATCGAACAAAAGGTACAGCACGCCGAAATATCCGGACAGCGTCAGCAGACGCAGTCCAATCTCAATAACCTGTGTCTTTCCGGCTGTCTTCCATTTCTTGCTGCAGAACAGTGACAGCGTCTGAGAATGGAGCTTATTGATATAGGAAAAGATGCCCAGTATCCTCGTCTCTTTAGCATAGTCCCGATGGAACATTTCACCTTCGTAGTAATCGAGCTTTCTGCTCAGGGGCGCGGCTTCGTCAACAAATTTCCCGAATACCGCTCCTCTGACAATTTGTGAAATGACGATCGGTGCAAATATCAATACAACGCTCCAGAGAAGCATGGGTCTGAGTGAATGCAGATATAATCCGAGCACAATAAAGTAGGGAAGGTAGAAAGTCAGAATGGTAGAAATGGAGTGATAAAATTGTTTCGCACTATCTGCGCCCTGCTCTGCTTTCTTTATACAGTCAAGCTTGTCAGCATCTTCAAAATCAAGGGCCGGAAGCATAGCTATTTTGGAGTGTATCCGTTTATGAAAAAATCCTGTGATCTTCCTGCCCACAGGTGACGCTATAAAATTACAGATACCGTTCAATAATTGATTAAGTACCTGAATACCTGCCGCAGCGGCAATAGTCATAATGAGCGTATTTGGTATGGATTTTGCCTCTGCCGCACTTGTTACCGCGTCGAATAGCAGCTGCATCATAACCGTAGTAAAGGCAAAGCAAGTTGATGATATCAACATGCCAAGGCAGTCCGCCGCCATCCAGGAAGGTGCAGACAGAAGCAGGTCCGGAACCAGAGCTCTTACAACATGAAAATAGGATATATCTTCCCGTTTTTTCATTGATACCAGCTCCTTTGCTGCTCAAACATTTCGCAGTAGAGCCCTTTTTCTGCCATCAGCTTCTCGTATGTACCCTGCTCCCGGACTTTTCCGTCATCGAAGACAATAATCTCGTCTGCTATTCTTGTCGATCCCAGCCGGTGGCTGATAAAGATCGTAAGTGACTCTTTACTGATTTTCCCGAACAGCTCATAAATACGGCTTTCACTTATCGGATCGAGTGCCGCTGTCGGTTCATCCAGAATACGTACGGGAGCCGGGCTGCTAATGGCTCTTGTAATAGCCAGTCGCTGCCACTGCCCTCCCGACAGATCGATGCCGTCCTCATGTATTTTGCCAAGCTTCGTATCAAGCCCGTGCGGAAGGCTTTCGACTGTATCGTGGAGTTCCGACATGCGAAGGGCCGCTTCAATATCCGTATTGTCGTCCGGATTATCAAGAAGCTTCACATTTCCTATAGCACAGTTATCGCGGACCGAATAGGAATGCCTTACAAAATCCTGATAGACGACAGAAAAGAATCCTTTTAGTTCCGGTAGTTCATACGCACGCAATTCTTTCCCGTTAATGAGTATGTCACCTTTATAATTCGTATACAGACCGGTCAGAAGCTTGATGATTGTCGTTTTGCCTGCACCGTTGGCACCGACAAAAGCATACTGTTTCCCCGTGCGCAGAATAAATGATACGTCCCTGAGAATCTCCGTCCCGGTTCCGGGATATGTAAAGCTGACATGCCGGAATTCTATACTGTCGACATTTGTTCCGTATTCGGGCGCCAACAGTGCATCGGGCGTCTCGTGAAAGCTCATTAGTTTCTCGACATCCTTCAGAAATTCCCTGCCGCTTACCAGCGTGTCAATTCTGAAGCTTAATCCCCAGGACAGCGCCGTTGCCAAGGAAAAAACAGCGTTGACAATGGCAATAAATGAACCGATAGTGACTGTCCCTGCAACGGTTGGAGCAAGCAGAACCACAACAACAACAAAACCTGCAAGAGCCGTGAAGATGCCTCCTAGATTGGTTTTTATAAACCAACGAACCGTCATCCTGACTCTTTCCCGAAGGGCCGCGCTGTACGCCTGATCATAATCCTCATTCATTTTATCGCTGTATCCGAACAGTGTTCTTTCATCAGTACTGTCACGGTCGGACAATATTTTGCTCAAATAATTGTATTTTCGCTCAACCTTGGCGACAGCACGGCTCGCATCATAATTAGCTTTCCCGCTTTTAACGGACAACCCAAACAGAGGCACGCAGCAGACAATGATAACAGCCGCAGCCCACCACACCTGAGCCACAATAAAGAACAGCACGCCGATTGTGCTGATTATCGTTGCTGTCAATTCAAGGGCAGCTTTGAAATTATTGATTAATATTTCCTCCGGGGTTGTCGTCACTCTTGATATCAAGTCCCAGGTATCAGCATTTTCGATATACCGGTATTCCAACCGGGCACACTTTTCAAGAATGGTACTCCTATATTTCTGCTGAAGAATAAGCTGCAGTCTGATGATCATGAGCTTGATGAAAGAAGAGGACAGCCAGTTATAGGCAACCAAAAGAACAATGAATAAAATTTGTAAATAGATATCATCTAATAATACTCCCGTAGAAACAGACTGCAGTGCCAGATTAACGAACCGGGTCGTAACCGCAATCTGAAAAATCGGAACAAATCCGTTTAGAAGACTTAAGAGAGTAATGAATATACTGTTGGCGGGCGCATAAAAAAAGAGGCATCGAATGCCGTCGAGCAAGTACATTTCCCGTTTTTTCATGACAGCCGCCTCCCTGCATTTTTATTGTTATATTGTAAGTCTATCACTGAATTTTACATAAAAAAACAGCAGCCGTCTTTATGACAGCCGCTGTTCTTACAGTCAGTTTTAAAGATTATTCAACAATCCACGGAGTTCCGTCTTTTTTCATGAACTTACCTGTGCAGACCATGATGAAATCTATCAGCCAGCCGATACCAAGACATCCTGCTGTAAGCAGCCAGATAATTCCCGTTCCGATTTTGCCGGTCATAAATCTGTGTACGCCAAGGGCCCCCAAGAACCATGTGATCAGGATTGCACCTACTTTACTCATAACATTTACCCTCCGAATTTCAAAAAATTAGAACCATATAACACCTAAAATCATCCTATCTTACGTAGTAATATTAGTCAAGAATTTTATATCAAAATGATTAACCAATATAAAAACACCTCAAATGCCTGACATATTGTCTGACATTTGAGGTAAAGTCTTTCTTAAAAACTGACTCGCGATCACCTTCCGGACTCGTTCAGCAGGCGGTGATTTCCTTAATATTAAATTCTTTTCCGCTTATCAATTCCCATGACTCACTTTCGCAGTGCGGACATTTGGAGCTGTTCTCTGACAGGTGGTATACCTTATGACAGTTTGTGCACAGGGCATTGCCCGGAATGACCTCGATTCTGAGCTTTGTATTCTGGAGCATCGTTCCGTCAACCGCAGCCGGATAGCAACTCTCCAGATACATCGGAACGATGGAAGAGAGTTCTCCGATTTGCAGCACCAACGATTCAATCTTCGTCAGATGCTGTTCCCTGGCAATTTTCTCTATCGTCTCAACTACCGTAATTATTACACCGAGTTCATGCACTTATATCACCTGCATATATTTTTTCACCCTGTTTCTGTCAGCTGGAGCTTAATCATTTGGAGAATAATCGTTTGGAGCACAATCATTTTACGAAAAATTTCTTGACCCTCTTAACTATGATTCTTCCTTCACGCCTGATCACGTTTTTGGCAACCGTAGGTCTTAGGTCTTTAATCTCTACAGATGCGCTGTCATGAACCCTTATCAGGGAAATGGCGTCGAATTTACATTTTGTCGTACACTGTCCGCAGCCTACACACATGTATTGGTCAACAATCGTTGCTCCGCAGCTAAGGCATCGTTCTGTTTCTTTCTTAATCTGGTCCTCCGTAAAAGTAACACGCAAGTCCTTGAATGTTTCTTTTGATTTATTGCCCTCAACATGTACGGCACTTTGTCTCGCAGTGGAGTCATATCCTTCAAAAACAACGTTTGTCTTATCAAGCGCATAATATTCTTTCCTGTCACGGCCGATAACCAGACTCTGACCCGGCTGCACATAGCGGTGAATTGAAATGGCGCCTTCTTTACCGGCAGCTATTGCATCAATGGCAAAACGCGGTCCCGTGTATGAATCCCCGCCGGCGAATACATCCGGCTCTGCTGTCTGGTACGTAAAGGCGTCAGCTCTAATAGTCTTATTGGGGTTGAGTTCAACCTTACTGTCTGTAAGAAGGCTCCCCCAGTCCATTGCCTGACCTACGGATGTAAGTACAGCGTCCGCTTCTACTGTCATCGTGTCATTCTCGTCGTATTTGGGGGAGAATCGATGATTCTCATCAAATACGGAGACACATTTTTTGAATTCCACGCCGACAACACGATTGTTTTCCGTAATGATGCGTTTGGGTCCCCATGAATTACTTATGCCGATGTCTTCTGACAGGGCTTCATCTATTTCCTCCGGCAGGGCAGGCATTTCACTGCGGCTTTCAAGGCAGAATATATCAACTTTACCGGCCCCTGTCCGTACAGCAGTTCTTGCAACATCGATGGCAACGTTGCCGCCGCCTATTACAATTACTTTGCCTTCCAGTCTGACATCCTGTCCAAGATTCACACTTCTTAAGAAATCAACGCCGGTGACAACACCCTGTGCGTCTTCTCCCTCAATGCCAATCTTTCTGCCTGCTTGTGCGCCGATTCCAAGATAGAATGCTTCAAATCCCTGACTTCGCAAGTCGGCAAGTCTTACATCCTTACCGACCTCGATGCCTGTAGTAAACGCAACACCCATTTCCTTCAGAATATCAATTTCTGCATTGACTACATCTTTTTGGAGGCGGAAAGATGGAATACCAAGAGTCAGCATCCCGCCAAGTACTTTTTGTTTTTCGAAAACGGTAACTTTATAGCCGTCAACAGCCAGATAGTAGGCGCAGGAAAGGCCTGCAGGGCCGGCGCCGATAACAGCAATTTTGTTGCCGTATTCATGTCTCCTGGCAGGCACATAGCGGTTTTCCTGGTTCAGATCCTGTTCTGCAACGAATTTCTTGATTTCATCAATAGCGATCGGTGAGTCAATGTCGCCGCGTGTGCAGGCGGATTCGCATTTTCTGGGGCAGATACGTCCGCAGATGGCCGGGAAGGGATTGTCATGCTTGATAAGCTCAAGTGCCTCCTCGTATTTCCCCTGGGCCGCCAGCTTGATATAGCCCTGGATGGCAATATGGGCAGGGCACTCCGTCTTGCACGGACTTGTTCCGGTATCGACAACATCTTCCCTGTTGGTACGGTAATCGGGATTCCAATTCTCCGGTCCCCACTTCGTATCACGCGGAGTATCATATTCCTCTATAATGATTGGTGTCTTTGTGCAGAGCTTCTGGCCTAATTTCAGTGCATTAACAGGACATGCCTGGACACATTCCCCGCAGGCGACACACTTATCCGTATCAACCTGTGACACGTAATTGGAGCGCACCATATCGTTATTCAGGAACATTTCAGCCGTCCGCAACGAAAGGCAGGAACATCCGCAGCAGTTACAGATTGCGTGGGTTTTACCGGGTCCGTCCGTATTGGGTATCTGGTGCATCAGGCCATTTTCTTCGGCTCTTTTTATAATGTCAAAAGCGTCTTCACGTGTAATTTTACGGCCCCGTTTGGTACGGATATAGTATTCGGCAGCATGGCCCATCTGGATACACATATCTTCTTTCAGGTGACCGCAGCCTTCTCCCATAGATTCCCTTACTGCCCGGCAGGCGCAGTCAGAGACGGAAAAGATTGTATTGTCGTTCAAATATCGGGACACTTCCTCATATGATACTTTTCTGGTCTCACCATCAATGGCATGTTCTATCGGGATAACACGCATCAGGCCCAGTCCGATGGGGAATTGGCCTGCCGTTTTGGCACCTCTTACGATTCCATATGCGTTAAAGGCTTCAGAAATCTGTGGATATTTCGCAACATTTTCCCTGTTGTTCGCCATCATTTCCATAATTCCCGGAACCCAAAGGTCGGTCCAGTACTTATCGACGCCGTCAATTTCATTCACAAAACAGACGCCGGCCATCGACAGGTCCCAAAGAAGCTTTGTCGTCTCTTCGAGCGGCTTACCGCACAAATCGGCAATCTCAGCTGCACTTTGCTTTTTGCGGAAACCCAGAAACATTCCAACGTCTGCCATGTCATCAGTTACTACGGGCTCCAGAATCATATATTCCGGATCACCATATAGAATCCCGCCTTTTGCGCCGGTCTTTGTTCTGTTGAGATGATTTGCCAGATCCAGTGTCTTTGCTCTCTCCCCCATGATTTTATCCCCCCATGTTTAATTTACTATCAGTCTTCGTTCCACTTTCTAATTTCAACACGCAGCCATTCAGACCACTCTTCCATCCCTTCGCCTGTTCTGGCTGAGATTGGAATGATTTTGATCTTAGGATTCAATTTAACTGCACGTGCTATAACCGCCTCGACATTGAAATCAAAATATTCCAGAACATCGATCTTGTTGATCAGAAGCACATCACAGACAGAGAACATCAAGGGATATTTGAGCGGTTTATCGTCGCCTTCCGGTACGCTGAGTATCATTGCATTTTTAGAAGCTCCCGTATCAAATTCTGCGGGACATACAAGATTTCCGACATTTTCCAGAACAACGAAGTCCAGATCCGCTGTGCCGAACTCGGTCAGACCGTGTTCTGTCATACCGGCATCAAGATGACACATGCCGCCTGTATGAAGCTGGATGGAACGGACGCCGGCCGTGGCAATCCTTTCGGCATCAATGCAGGAATCAATATCAGCTTCCATAACACCGATACGCATTTCATCCTTGAGCAGACCAATTGTTCGCATGAGTGTCGTTGTTTTTCCGGAACCCGGAGAAGACATCAGATTCAGAAGAAAAGTCTTCTCTTCCTTTAATTTCCTTCTCAACGTTTCTGCTGCCGCATCGTTGTCGGCAAATACACTGCGCTTGATTTCAATAATTCTTACCGGATCCATTTTTTCACCTCAATTACAAAAGTGTTCCGTAAAGGCCGTGGCTTACCTGACTACTCCGTTTCTGGTCATACCAGAATAGCAGAATGATCTTTTATAGAAACAGTAACCTTTTCAGGGCTTCCCGTCAATCAAAAAGTCTATAAATATCAGGCCTTTTAAGAAAAATACAGCTTGAATCCTCCGACAACAGGAAATATAATAATCTGGTATCTGGTCATACCAAAGCCAAGTCATCAGGAGAGTGCAAAATGGAATTCACAAAACTATGTGCTCCGTCGCTCAGAGAACTTTTTGTACGGGAATTAGAGAATTCAATTCTCTCCGGCAAACTTGAAATCGGATCCAAACTGCCCTCCGAGCGGGAACTTGCCGGGATGATGCAGGTAAGCCGTGCCGTAGTCAATGCCGGCATTTCTGAGATGGCAAGAAAAGGATTTCTTACCGTCAAGCCGCGGCTCGGTACATTTGTGGCCGACTATAGAAGAAATGGAACCAACGAGACACTTGTTTCCATCATGAGTTATAACGGAGGCATGCTGCGCACCGCTGAAATCAAGTCAATTCTTGAACTGCGTATAGTCCTCGATACGCTGGCTGTGCAGCTGGTCATTCCCGGAATTACTGATGAAGAACTTGGCACGCTTAGAAAATATATTGACGAGCTGCGCACAGCAGAAACTCCGACAAGAGCTTCTGAACTCGCATTTGATTTTCACCATGAACTTGGCATCATTTCGGGCAACACTTTACTCCCTCTAATCTTCTATTCTTTCAAATATCCGATTCTCAATCTATGGGAGCGTTTCTGCCGGATGCACGGCAATGAATCGTTGTGCAAGAATACATCAGAATTGTACCAGTGCATCGAAGATCGTGATATTGCAAAGGCAATCGCAAGCATTACAACTTCCCTGAACGATACAATCAAAGGAAGCCGGCAGATATATCACGAATGAACACGCACTGCTGCCATCACCAGCTGTGGCTGCGGCAGCTTTCGGCTTATGAAGGACTTAATCGTGGACCAATAGAGATCCGGCGCAGTGTTTGCGGATTCGAGGTGACCGGCATGGCGGATGAGTAGTTTTTCCTTCTCACAGCCTGCTGCATCGAAGAGTTCGTCCATCATCTCATGAGGGATCAGTTCGTCCGCGTCCCCGTGTATGAACAAAGTAGGTATCCTGGATTTCCTGACCTGACGTATACAGGACGCCTCTTTTAGATCAAGACGTCCGCGCATTCTGGCAATTGTGTAGACAGGATACAGAAAAGGTATGGCGGGCAGCCTTGCGTGGCGCTTGAGCTGAACCGCAAAAATCTCCCAGACTGACGAAAATCCGCAGTCTGCTACAATACAGCTTACTTGAGCCGGCAGATCTTCTCCGCTGGCCATCATGGCGGTTGATGCTCCCATGGAGACCCCGAAAAGAACAATCTGCGCTGCGGGATTCTGTTTTACAACAAACCGGCACCAGTCGATGATATCCAGCCTGTCATGCCAGCCCATGGAAATAGACTTATGTTCACTGCTGTCATGTCCGCGCAAAGCCGGGTAGAGCGTATTGAATCCCGCACTATGGAATTTCCTGCCGTAAGGGCCCATCGCGTAAGGCGATGCGGTATAACCGTGCAGGCAGATCACCCACCGGTCAGATGCTTCCGGTGCGGGAATCGTGTAACCATGCAGCTGCTCATTTCTGTCTGACGTGATGACCGTCTCGGCAGGTGTCATGCTATGGAACCAGGATTCACCTTCGTATATGAAGGAATTCGAGTTTTTCAATTTCTCCTGATATGAATCGGACGCGGCCAATTTCTCCTGTCGCCGGGAGACCCTTCTGGTCAATAGGATGTTGTACAGTATTGCACCAACTCCAAAGTATAAAAAAACAAAGAGGAAAATGAGGGATGTTAAAATGATAATGACCAGTTCTGCTGCGAAACTCATGAATCGGATACCTGATTTCTGTAATGGCAATGCTGTCAAAAAGCTGTCTTCTGTAACACAATGCTGTCGAATCGTCTTGGGCTAAATTGCACCAATTGATTAACTATAACATTATGAGTTATCCAATTCTGTGTGTTTGTTTATCCAATTTGTAAAGGAATCATGGCCGGTCTGCGGTGTAAAAGAGGCTTACGCCTCGCTTTGGGCCAGCATATCCCAAGTTCTCAATCAACCAGATTCAATGAATCAACGCTTATATTGTAGGTTACGTCTTTGCGCTCGACAATGATGGAGATCTTATCTTTGAGCGTCTGATCCTGAAGAATTCTCGTAATCAGTTCTCTGGTCGGATTGACAGCAAAAGGACGACCTACCATTGTCATCATAGAGAAATCACCGGTTGTGTCACCGTATGCGAAACTTTCCGACAGGTCCAGGTCATGCTTCTCCGCCATTTCCAGGACGGCACTGCGCTTGCTCTGAGCATCCCACATAGGGTGTATGATTCCATTGTACATTCCGTTGCTTCCGACCTCGTATACGGTGCCCTTGTAATCATCCATGCCGTATTTATCAGCCATTTCCCGCACCAGTTCAACAGGCGATCCCGAAATCGCTATAACAAGATGTCCCTGTTCCTTGTGCCATTTAATCCTCTCGCGCGAGTATGTATATACCCGTTCTCCGTTTTGCTCGATCACTTTCCGCGCAATATGCTCAATCAGAAATGCTTCCGAATTCTTCACCGTATCCGTGTAGATATCAACCATCTTCATCAGATAGTTATCATAATCGCCGATACGCCTGTTCCATTGCGAAAAGACCGGCTTCACTTCTTCGTGCCATTTTGTGACATCAATAAGCTCATACTTGATCATTTTCCGGAACATCTCACCGATAAGGCCTTCCCGGGAAATCGTCCCGTCCACATCGAAAAAAGCCGCAATTCTTTCCATAATGAGACACTCCTTTCTCTATCGGCACCATTAGATATATTCAATTGGTAATACCGCTATCTGGTCAGAAAGCCACATCCTGCGGTCATACTGACACAAAATAATACCCAATCCCCTTTTCATACCAGCAACATCATCAAGCGCTTTAAAATGCTGTGCCATGGCAATATCAGGGGATGCACTCATCTTAATTTCAACAGGATATAGAATGTTTGCTGATTCGATCACCAGGTCAATCTCCCGTCCGTCACGATCACGATAAAAATAGAGCGGTAAATTCACTATCCCGGCATTCAAATACGATTTAATGATTTCACTTACTATGAATGTTTCGAATACATTCCCTGCCTTCGCTCCATTTGCCAACGTTGCCGGAGTCGGCCATTTTGTCAAATATGACAAAAGTCCCGTATCCATAAAATAAATCTTGGGTGTTTTAATAGCCCTTTTAAGATGATTGTTGAAATATGGGTGCAGCAGATAAATTATTCCCGAAGTTTGAAGTATCGACACCCATCTTTTTATTGTGTCATTACTGACTCCGAGATCTTTCGAAATCGAATCGTAATTCAGAAGTTCACCGCTTCGCGCAGCTAAAGCAATCATGAATTTCAGAAACAACGATTCATCTGCGACTTGTGTCAATTGTTTTACATCCCGAGAAATGTAGGTTGCAACATAAGAGGCATAAAATATCTCCCAGTCCTTCTGCGGATTAAACACCAGTTCGGGCATATAACCTCGATGAATTGCTGACCAGATTTCATTATAAGGTATTAATTTCTTTTCTCGCATCTCGAGATACTCAGCAGTCGGAATAAATGGCATATCAAAGTCACATTGATTGGCTTCCCTAAGTGAAATTCCCTGAAGCTCAAGGATACCAACCCGCCCGGCCAGAGATTCACTGACATTTTTCATCATGACAAATGCCTGAGAACCAGTCATCAAATAATCGCCGTCTCTGCGATTTTGATCAACCTTCATTTTCAGATAGGGAAATAGTTCCGGTACATATTGGATTTCATCCAGTAGCAACGGAGGGTGGTTGTTCTTGAAAAACAGATTCGGATCATCCTTGGCCTGCGCTCTTACAAGCGGATCATCAAAAGTCACGGGAGAATACTGGTTTTCACTTATTTGCTGTAATACTGTTGATTTGCCAACCTGCCGGGGACCGGTCAATAGAAGGATTGGAAATTGATCCTTAACTTTTCTCAATATTTTTTCAATCAGTCTCTTATGATACATCAGACGCCTCCCCCTTTCCCAGATAATTACTTATACAATCTCATATTAATCGGGTTCGCCAGAAAATGCAACAAAATTACGGCTGATTTCTTATACCATCTTATATCTGCCGAATAAATTTCATAATATTCAGACAAAAAACACCGACAGGTATACGAAATACTCTGCCGGTTATTTTTTCATATATGAGATCCATCGGTGTTTTACCGGATGAAATTAGTCCAGAGAAACTCTTCCCGCTCAGGCAGTGATATCCCTGCTTTCATGCCGGCTTCTTTACACTTCAGAAACCAGGCCATATTTCTGCCGAGCACGCGCATAATCTGCAGGCCTTCCAGATCTTTTATCACATCTTCGGGAGTTTGTCCATGCACCATGTTCCAATATCTGGAAGAGATGACAGGCATCTCCGATATAGTAAAATATTTGTTGAGCTGATCAAGCGTTGCCGTCGTTCCTGCCCTTCTCGCTGAAGCGATAGCAGCTGCAGGCTTCAGATAGAAGCTGCCTCCGTCTGCATAGAAAACACGGTCCATAAAGGATGTTATGCTGCCGCCCGCAGAT
>Ga0209540_10002893_pt1 | contig 11941 bp, 8 predicted proteins | sample BarGraIncu01121A_FD_184501 | JGI IMG/M metagenome (GOLD analysis project Ga0209540, IMG submission 184501) | Arctic peat soil microbial communities from Barrow, Alaska - Barrow Graham LP Incubations 011-21A (SPAdes) (version 2) | ecosystem: Environmental > Terrestrial > Soil > Wetlands > Peat... | reverse complement strand
ATTGCTTCGGGAACTAGGCCCGCAGATAATTGTCGCGACACATTCGATCGAAATCATCGCAGAAGTTGAACCGCAAGCACTGCTGAATGTAAATAAGCGGTTTCGCTCGGCAAGACACGTGAAAGACACGCGAGAGCTTCAAGAAATATTCCAAGTTCTTGGTTCAAATCTCAATCCGACGCTCACGCAGCTTGCCAAAACACGGCGAGTTGTTTTTGTCGAAGGAAAGGATTTTCAGATATTCTCACGCTTCGCTCGTCGGCTCGGACTCGAAGCAGTTGCCAATCGCTCGGACTTTGCTGTTGTCCCGGTTGAAGGCTTCAACCCCCAAAAAGTTAAGGACTTTGCTTCGGGCATGGAAGCGACAATGGGAGCAAAACTGCTCAAGGTGGCGATTTTTGACCGAGATTACCGGTGTGACGCAGAAGTCGCCAAAATCACAACCGACTTGGAACGTTTCTGTCGACACGCTGTCGTCCACAATTGCAAGGAACTAGAGAATTTCCTTCTTTACCCGCGTCCAATTGAGCGCGCAATAAAAAAACGCGTGAAAGAAAGACAACAGATTGATTCTAATTCTCCTCCATTCGAAGAGGATGTTTCCGCGTTATTGATGCAAATCGCCGACGGATTTAAAAACCAAGTTCAAGCACGAATCGTTTCAGCTCGGCAGCAGTTTGAGCGTGATTCTCGAACAACTTTGAATCCAGTAACCATTTCTGAAGCTGCCATGAATGAATTCGACCAAAAATGGTCAACTGTCGAACTTCGGATGAAAATAGTACCAGGGAAAGAAGTTTTTTCTGCATTGAACGCTTATCTCCAAGCGAAATATAAAATTTCTCTTAACCCAATCTTCGTGGTCGAAAATTTCTTGCGCGAAGAAATTAGTTCGCCAGTTGCCGAGCTTCTACACAAACTGGATGAGATTCGTAAAGAGGATGCGCCGGATCAAGGGGCTTTAGAATTTCCACCACCAGCGCCAGATTAATATTTGGCGGAAGAAGTTAGCAAAAATCACATCCCGATTTCTCGAACTGGAAGAACCACGACGCCTTTGAACGCGCCTTCGCCCGTCTGGAAAAAGATTTGCGCGCGAGCATCCGCAAATGAACACTGCGAGCAATGACTTCAATCCTTGCCACCCGCATCGCCGCGGCGATGGGACTGCTCGCCGTGGCGCTGGGCGCGTTTGGCGCGCATGGGCTTAAGGAGATGCTCGCGCAAAACGGCACGGCGGCCATCTGGGAAAAGGCAGTGTTTTATCATTTCATCCACGCGGTGATGCTTTTTGTGCTGGCGGAGCGCAAACCGTTCCCGGCGGTCGCATGGTGGAGTTTTCTCCTCGGCATTTTCTTTTTCTCCGGCTCGCTTTATCTGCTGGCAGTGACCAATGCGCTTTGGCTCGGCGCAGTGACACCCGTTGGCGGCGTGGGTTTCCTGCTCGGTTGGGCATGGCTGATTTTCAGACCTTCGCGCGAGTGATTTACCACAAACATCACAACCTCGATTTTTCCAATTGGAAGGACTACGACGCTATTGAAGCCGCGTTCGCCCGGCTGAAAAAAAATTTGCGCGCCTCAGTATCGCCGTAATCTTCCGGACGTGGTTCCTGACCGGAATGGTTTGACATCCTCCTGCAGAAGGATAGTCTCGCTACAGCATCACTGCCTGTCCAGAAGAACTATGAATACGTTACCTGCTTTAAGATGTGGGCTGATCGTGATTTCATTCTTGGCTGCAGCCGGCTCTGCTCATGGCGACATTTTGATCGACTCATTCTCCGGTCCGCAGAGTGCACCAGGCGGAAGCATAACCTTCAGCACCGCCGACAACGCGGGAATCATCGGCGGTGAAAGAGACCTGATCAGTTCGGGACTGGCGGTTGTGTCAATTGACACGGCTATTCCTGGCCAGCTTCAAATGGCCTTCCGTAACGACATCAATCCGGCCGGGCGCGCCAGCGTGAATTTTACCTACGATGGGAACGACAACACTGCTTCATCAGGATACCTCGGAGGACTTGGATCGTTGGACCTGACCGAAGGAGGACTGAACGATCGGTTTCGGATCACGATCAGTTCGATAATGAGCGCGCCGGCAACTCTATTCTTTCGCGTCGCCCAGGTTTCGATGAGTTCCACAAATTTCATAGTCCTTCCTCAAACACCCGGCACCGTTGAGATTCCTTTCTCTTCGTTCCGTCATGAGGCGCTCGGCATCTTTCCGTCGCCTGTCGATTTCCACCACGTCGGATACTTGGAGCTGCAGTTCGAATACGGGAGTGGACAAGCGATCACCATCGATGGCATCGCCGCGGTTCCAGAACCTTCGACGTCGTTGCTCCTGCTGGCCGCCCTTCTAACGACAGGCGGGTTTATTCGATCCAGAAGCCGCTCAAACTTTGGCCCCGGTTGATCGAAGGACCACAACGCCTATGAAGTAACTTCTCCCGGCTGGAGAAAGATGTGCGCGCCTCAATCACGTAGGTGTCGAGGTGACGAGACTCAAATTGTTTCGCTTGTTCAGAATGAGACTCCTTACGTCGTCTCCTACAAATCAATTCGTTCCCGTCCATTGCGGGTTGCGCGTGGTGGCGTCGAACCCGGTGTCGGTTTTGAACGGTTCGTAGCTGCCCGAGGCCGACGCGGCGGCGGTGCGGGCCAGCAGGGCCGAAACCTGCTCCTGGCTCATCGGCGTGAAGGTGCGCGCCGCTTCGACTGCCTGGTCGAGAATCTTCAGGCTGTCAATGCCGGTGATCACCGTCGAGGTCGGCAGGTTCAAGGCGTAGTGCAGGCACTCGATGGCGCTGGCAGTCTTGCTGTCCAAGATCGCCCCAAAGCCCAGGGCCTTCATGCCCAGCACGCCGAGGCCTTCCTTGACCAACCTGGGCAGGACCTGGTGTTCGAAGCTGCGGAAATGCGCGTCCATGACGTTCAATGGCATTTGCACGGTGTCGAAACGAAATTTGTGTTCGGCGGCAATCTCCAGCATGCGCAGGTGGATGGACGGGTCTTTGTGGCCGGTGAAACCGATGAAGCGGATCTTGCCCGCCTGCTTCGCCTCCAGCACCGCTTCCATCGCGCCGCCGGGCGCAAAAATGGGATCGGGGTCCGTCCGGCGAACAATTTCGTGGAATTGCAACAGGTCCACATGGTCCACCTGCAAACGTTTGAGCGATTCGTTAATTTGCTTCGTGGCCAGCACCTTGGTGCGGCCGTCAATCTTCGTCATCAGAAAAACCTTCTGGCGGTAACCGTCGCGCAAGGCTTTGCCCATGCGAACTTCGCTCTCGCCGTCGTTGTAGTCCCAACAATTGTCCATGAAGGTCAGCCCGCGATCAATGGCACTGCGGATGAGGCGGAGGCTCAGTTCTTCGTCGGATTGCGTGCCGATGTGATATCCTCCCAGGCCGATGGCGGAAACCTTTTCGCCGGTACGCCCCAGCGGGCGGAGTGGCATCTCGTTTTTCGTTTCCGCGCTCCAAAGTTGTGGACCGACAGCCAACGTCGCGCCGGCAGCCAGCGCCATTTTCACAAACTCCCGCCGGCTGACGTTCGGGCTCCCCGCTTTGGAGATCTCATCTGGCCTTTTCATCCAGGGATATCTATTTCCATCTCCCGATTTTCGCAACTGGAAAAACCACGACGCCTTTGAACGCACCTTCGCCCGTCTGGAAAAAGATTTGCGGACCTCGATTTTGTAGGAGACGACGTGAGGAGTCTCATTCTGAATGAAAACGAAAGATAGAGTCTCGTCACCTCGACTCCTACATCAAATGAACGTCTTCTATCGCCCCATCCGGGGCTTGATTTGATTTTGTTCGTTGACCCACGGCTCACGCCGTGGGCTACTCTCTTCCGCGCCTCCGGCGCTGGTCCCTAGCTTTCCAAACCGAACGGCGCCGGTTATTTTGTGTCGGTTAAACAATGGAAGCCGCACGACTACTGCCGCGGTTTGCGCCGCAAGGCTGGCTGGGATTGTTCCTGCTGGCGGTGTGCTGGCCGCTAAACTGGACGCTGCCCGGCCTGCGGACGGCCTACCTGTTCTTCCCGCTCTGGCTGGGTTACATCCTGGTGGTGGACGCTCTGGTCTGGTGGCGCGCCGGCGCGTCGTTGTGGACGCGTTCGCGCCAGGGGTTCGTCCGGCTCTTCATCCTGTCCGTGCCGGCCTGGTGGCTGTTTGAAATCATCAATTGGCGGACGGGCAACTGGGAATATCTCGGCGTCGGCACATTCACCCCGCTCGAATACTACGCGCTCTGCACGCTGTCGTTCTCCACCGTCATGCCGGCCGTGTTCGAAACTGCGGAGCTGGTGCGGACGTTTCGCTGGGTGAAATCGCTCCGGGCTGGCGCGCGGGTCCCGGACACACCCCGGGTTGGTCTCGGATTGCTGTTCGCCGGACTGGTCATGCTGGCGTTGACCGTGCTCTGGCCGAAGTTTTTCTATCCGTTGGTCTGGATTTCATTGGTGTTCATCTTCGAGCCGGCAAACCGCTGGCTGGGCCGTCCGCATTTTCTGGAGTGGCTGCAACACGGCGACTGGCGGCCGGTGATTTCACTGTCGCTCGGCGCGCTGATCTGCGGATTTTTCTGGGAGATGTGGAATTACTGGTCCTGGCCGCAATGGATTTATCACACGCCGGGCGCGCAGTTCCTGCACGTCTTCGCAATGCCGCTGCTGGGTTACGGCGGTTACATCCCGTTTGCGCTGGAGCTTTTCGCCCTGAAAAACCTCCTCTGGGCTCGCGGGCCCAGACTGGAACTTTGAACCGGAGCTTTTAGCGGTGATTCTCATTCACCGGTTCCGGAATCCTGAGGTTTGACGGTTGCGTCCGGCTTGCGATGGTAGATCAGAAAAATCTGGTCGAACTGAACATAAGGCCTTCCTGGCAGCCAGCGGATGGCGTTGATTTTGTCACTCGCGTCAAACACCTGAACTTGTTCATAGAATTTCCGCAGTCCATCGGTGTCCACATAGGTCCCGTTTTGGGCTTCCGCCGGTCGCAGCACCAACCAGTCCGGTTTGAGTTCGAGATAGACCCGGTTCTGTCTGGCCGGGCCAAGCCGTTTGCGGGCCTCGACCATTTCCCGGGAAGCGAGGCCGGGGTAATCGAGCATCTTCAGCCCTGAATAATAGCCGATGTAACCGAGCGGTTCCAGCATCACGGTTTCGTGCGGTGTTTGCGCGTGGTCACGCAGCCAAAGGCCGATGGGGCGGCGCAGGCCGTTTTCGATGAGGGACTGCTGAACCTGGAGTTGCCGGGCGACACAAACCGTGACCGCCAGCTGGCCGGCCACCAGGCCGACAGCGGAAAAGCGCAAAATTTTCGGGAGATGCGCAAACCATCCGCGATTCCAACCGAGCTGCGGGAACTTCATGGCCAGACAAAGCGTCTGGTCAAACAGCAGGCCGATGGTCAGATAGCCAAACACCGCTACGATCGGTAAATACCAAGGGGGGAAGTATTTCAAGACGTCAGACAGATAAAAATTTCCGAAGAAGTATGCCAGGGAAAACAGCCGTGTTTGCGGTCGTAACACGGGAATCAACCAGACCAGCGCCGCCAGCGACCCCAGAACAGATGACAAGGAAACGTAAGATTCAGACCAGCCACCAAGATTTGCGTAACCCGGCAGGAAGGTAAATGAAAGGCTCGAGTTATAGGAAGATAGTATTTCAGAGGGGAACGTCAACAGGCTGGCTATGAAATCCGCCAGATGCAACGGCGGCTGGTTGGTGCCTTTGGCGATGATGGTATATGGGACGGGTGAGCCATAATACCACCATGCCCACAAAAACCATGGCAAATAAAGAACAGCGCAAACCAGTGCGGATGCGAAGAGTTTTTTCCCATGTGCCAAATGCGGTTTGCCATCAGTTTTGCATGAGAGGAACAGCCACGATCCCAATCCAAGCGCGGCGATATAGACGCAACTGTCCGGACGCGACCACATCAAGCCCGCCCAGCCGACGCCGATGCGAAGCATCTGACGCGACCCAGTCACCACCAAGCCGTGAATCGCCAGCGCCAGAAAGAAAACCAGCAGACCGGTTTCCATGCCGTTGATGCTGAAATCCACGATCTTGGCATCCAGACCAATCAGTGCCACCGTCAACCAGCAGGAAACCCGCCGCAGTTGCAAAGTTTGCAGAACCCGGAAAAGCAGGACCACCCCGGCAGCCAGCGCCCCGAGGCTCACCAGCCGAAACAGCCACAGAACCAGATTATCCGATTGATTGCCCGTCAGCCAGGAAAACGCCGCCGGCAGGAGAACCCCCAGCGGCGAGGTGAACGAGTGCAGCCGTTCGCCGGGAGTAAAAACGAGGCCGTGGCCGGTCGCCAGATTTCGACTGGCGCGAAACGTGATCCAATAATCCTCCCACGCGTGTTGAGTGCAGGTCGCAAACACCAGACCAACCAGCAGCATAAGTCCCGCGACCTTCACCTCGGGTCTCATGGCCGCCATTTTCATGCCGCAGGAAAATAACTTTCCCGGCGGTGCAATGCAAGGTTTGCACTTCCCGAATTTTCCCGTTTAATCCCTGCACATGAATCGCCTATTGGCCATCGCCACGAATCTTTTTCCGATTTGGGTTTTGGCTGGTGGGGCGTTGGCGTTGGTTCATCCGCCCTGGTTCACCTGGTTCAGCGGCGATTTCATCACCTGGGGACTCGCGGTCATCATGCTCGGCATGGGCATCACATTGAGCGTGGACGATTTCAAGGCGGTGCTGAAAATGCCGCGCGCAGTCGGCATCGGCTTTGTCGCGCATTACGCCATCATGCCGTTCCTCGGCTGGAGCATCGCGCATCTGCTCCGGCTCGAAACGCCATTCGCCGTCGGCTTAATCCTCGTGGCGTGCTGTCCAAGCGGCACGGCATCAAACGTCGTCAACTACATCGCGCGGTCGAATGTCGCGCTGTCGGTGCTGATGACGATGTGCTCGACGCTCGGTGCGATTGTGATGACGCCGCTGCTGACAAAATGGCTGGCGGGCAGATACGTGCCGGTGGACGCGTTGGGACTGTTTCTGAGCACGTTGAAAATCGTGCTTGCGCCGGTGATCATCGGTGTGGCATTGAACCGCTTCACACCACGCCTCGTAAAATTCGTCCTGCCGGTGTCGCCGCTGATTTCGGTGCTGACTATCACGCTCATTTGCGCCAGCATCATCGGCGGCAGCGCGGAGGATTTCAAACGGTCAGGTTCGATTCTATTGCTGGCGGTGTTTTTGTTGCATTCCGGCGGGTTTTTACTCGGTTACTTTTTCAGCCGCCTGCTGCGTTGTGATGAACTCACCAGCCGCACGATTTCCGTGGAGGTGGGCATGCAAAACTCCGGACTCGGCGCGGCGCTGGCGAAGGAACATTTTGCCTCAATGCCGCTGGTCGCCCTGCCGTGCGCAATCTCGGCGACGTTTCATTCGGTCATCGGCAGCATTCTCGCAGGCATCTGGCGGCTGCGGCCGGTCAAACCGCCGCCAAGCTCTCTCCCTTGTGAAGGCAACGAAACCCCGCTAGTTTAAGCGTGTGATTTACGACACGCCATTGGACGAGTTGCTGCAAAAGGTCTGGGACGGCAAGCGCATCAACCAGGCTGAGGCGCTGCGGCTGTATTCCCTGCCACTGGAGGAACTCGGTGCGCTCGCCGATCACCGCCGGCAACTGGCCAAGGCGAAGAATTTCAACGGGCGCGGCAACGACATCGTCACCTATATCGTTGACCGCAACGTCAATTACACCAACGTCTGCAATGTCTATTGCAAGTTCTGCGCGTTTTATCGCACGGAAAAGGACGACGACGCCTACGTCATCACGTTCGACGAGCTGGACAAAAAGATCGCGGAGACGGTCGCGCTGGGCGGCACGCAGATTTTAATGCAGGGCGGACATCACCCCAAACTGACGAAGCAGTGGTATCTCGATTTGCTCTCGCACATCAAAACGAAATGGCCGCAGGTGAACATCCACGGCTTCAGTCCCAGCGAGTTCATCCATTTCCGCGAAGTGTTCAACGAGCCGCTGGAGAAAATCATCGGCGATTTCGTGAAGGCCGGCCTCGGCTCGATTCCCGGCGGAGGCGGGGAAATTCTCGTGGACCGTGTGCGCAAGAAAGTTTCGCCGCTCAAAGCGATGAGCGACGACTGGCTGGAAGTGATGGACGTGGCGCACCGGCTCGGATTGAATTCCAGCGCGACGATGATGTTCGGCCACGTCGAGACGATTGAAGACCGCATCGAACATCTGGAACGATTGCGCGCGCAGCAGGATAAGTCCAATCAACGTGCTTCCGGCATCCTGCCGGAAGTTCAAACCAAAGGCGAAGTTGGTTCTGCCGGCAAGATGCCGGCAGCACGCTACGGGAATTTCACCGCGTTCATCTGCTGGACGTTTCAGGCCGAGCACACGAAGCTCAAGGCGCCGACCGTCGGCGCGCACGAATATTTGCGGACGCAGGCGCTAGGCCGGATTTACCTCGATAATTTCACCAACGTCCAAAGCTCGTGGGTGACGCAAGGACAGGAAATCGGCCAGGTGGCGCTCAAGTTCGGCGCCAACGACCTCGGCAGCATCATGATTGAGGAAAACGTCGTCAGCCAGGCGGGCACGACCTTCCACATGACCGTCGCCGACATGCACCGGCTCATCCAGGACCTCGGCTACGAACCGCACCAGCGCGACAATTGGTATCGGCTGGTGAAGTAGTTGCCCTCACCCCGGCCCTCTTCCGTCCGACAGGAGAGGGAGAATCGTCGTCAGTCGGTCGGCGAAACAGGAGCGGTTGGGACTTTCCTGAGACGCAGATTGCTGTTCCCTCCCCATCCGATGGGAGAGGGTGAGGGCGAGTGTTACCCCTATTTCTTCGTCATCACGAAAACGCCGTCCCACGAGTCGCCCGGCGGATTTTCAATCAAGCTCTGGCAGCGTTTGAGATACATTGAGTTGAGATAATCATCCGGCTGCTGGCGCAAAGATTCCTGAAACGCCGCGGCGGCCTCGGCAAACGCCCGCTTTCGATACCGCCGTATTCCTTCTTCGTAACGCGCCAGCCAGACCGGCAGCGAATCTGTTTGGGCTGCCCTTTCGCCCATGACCGTGAACACATTCACGGGTTTGGTTTTGCCTTTTACCTGCACGTAATCAACCGTGCGCAAAATGTAAGTGCCGCTCACGAGCGGGGCCACGGTTTCACCCAGCAACAGGTCGAGATGATATTCCTTGGTCAAACCTTCCAGCCGCGAGGCGAGATTGACCGGGTCGCCGATGACAGTAAGCTCCATTTTTTCGGAAGAACCGAGGTTGCCAACGATTACTTCGCCGTGGTTGATGCCGATGCCGAAAGCGAGTTCGAGCATCCCGCGCGCTTTCCAGTCTTCGTTGAGCTTTTTCAAGCTGCGTTTCATCGCGAGCGCCGTGGCCACGGCATTCAAGGCGTCCGGCTGCGGCCCCTGGCTGACGATGCTGCCCCAGACGGCCATGACGGCGTCGCCGATAAATTTGTCGAGCGAGCCTTGATGCGCGAACACGTGCGCGACCATTTCCTGGAAATATTCGTTGAGCTGTTTGACCAGCGCGTGCGAGTCGGCGCTCTCAGTGAGGGTGGTGAATCCGCGCACATCCGAGAAGAGCACCGTGACCGGCTTGCGCACGCCGCCGAGCGTGTTGAAAAACGTCTGCGGATTGTCGAGCAATTCCTTGACGACGTCGCGGGAGACGTAACGTTCGAGGGTCCGGCGCACGCGGCGCTTTTCGAGGCGTTCGAGCAAGTAATCGTAGGTCAAGGCGGTGAAGCTGCTTGAAATCAGGGCCAGCGTTGGCGTTAAAACAAAAATGATCTGCGTCACGCTGTTCGCGTTGGGAAGTATTTTGAAGGCCAGCGTCCAGTAACCCGCGGTGAGCACGACCATTGCCAGAAAGCGCTTCAGAGGCTGATGAACCAGGAAGCAAAGCGCGGCCGCCACGGCGCCGGCCAGCACAATGATGCACAATTGCGCCGACAGGGATGGTTCAGTGAGAAATTCCTGATGGAGCGCGGCGTTGATGATGTTCAGGTGAATCTCCGGCCCCGTCATGGCGCGTTGCGGGTCAACGAAAGGCGTATCATGCTCGTCGTGGAAAATTTCCGCTGTCGGGCCGACGAAGACGATCTTGTCCCGGAAAAAATTTCCATCGGCATAATTGGCTGCCCAAAGTTTCGGTGAAAGAACATCTCCGATGGGGTGCGGCTTGAAGCCGTAACCCGGCGCGGCAGTGTAGCGGAATAGCCGGGATTCAAAACCGGAAGGAATGAGATCGGCACGGCCGAGTTTGCGCAACGCTCGCGCGTCCAGCGATTCGAGAATGACTTCAGGAGGGAGGACGTCGCCAACCCTGGCGCCGGTCTGCCGGTAACTGGCCTCGCGCAGGACACCGTCGAAGTCCGGCCAGATGTTGACGTAGCCGAGCCGGTCGTCTTCCACCGGCGATTTGGTTCCCAAAAGTGTCAGCACCGAGGCATTCGGCAACTGCAACTCGCGGAAATTACCGCGTTCGGTCCCGGTGTCGCTGATGTTGTAGCCGATGACAACGCGATCTTTGTATTTTTCCAAGGCTTGCTTGAGTTCGTCGTCGCCGTCGCCCGGCGCTGCGAAGACAAGGTCGAAGACGATGACCTTTGCGCCGGCATCGCCGAGCTTTTCAATGAGCTTCGCCCAAACGGCGCGCGACCAAGGGAAATTCTTTTGCAGCAATGCCAGCGCCGGCTCCGCTTTCAATTCCTCCGCGCTGAACTCGGAACAGTAAACCGGCTTGTCAATCCCGATGAGCACCAGGCGTTCGTCCCCGGGCGTTTTGCGGCCGAGGCGTGTTTGCCAGTCCTGCGCAAACAGTTCCAGTTCCTGCAACGGCACGAACCCGCGCCACCACAAGACGAGGAACACCAAGGTGCAGGCCGCACAAATGGCCAGCACCGTAATCGGGCGTTTAGCCGTTGGTTTCATCGCTTCAGTTGCCGCCGCAATCGCGACGGTGGCGCAAAGACACGCAGTATTGACATTTCACCATAAATGTTAAAAATGGCGCCTCGGTCACGGCCTTAATAGGCTAAAGCGAACATGAAAAAAAGATTTCTTCTTGCCGGATTGGTGCTCGGCGGCAGCCTGGCCGTTCAAGCAATGTCATTGACGGAAAGCACATTCACCGAGGTCATCAAGGATGTGAACGTCGTTTCGCAAGCCACCAAGGCGGCGCAACCGGCCCGGGTGAAAGACATCGTCAAAGCGCCCGATCTCGTGCGCACCGGCCCGGATTCCCGCGCCGAACTGACCGCGCCCGATCAAACCATCACGCGCATCGGGGCGAACGCCGTTTTTTCGTTCGAACCCGCCGGCCGGAATATTGACCTGCAGCAAGGCAGCATTCTGTTCCATTCACCGTCCGGCAAGGGCGGCGGCTCCATTCGCAGTGGCGGCGCGGCGGCGGCAGTGCTGGGCACGACGATTATCGTAACAGCCACGCCCAACGGCGGCTTCAAAATCATCGTGCTGGAAGGCAAAGGCAAAGCGACCCTGCCGAACGGCAAGACCGCGCGTTTGAAAGAAGGGCAATTGATCTTTGTGCTGCCGGGCCAGAACGTTTTTGGTCCCTTGCTCGACATCAATCTGGGCAAACTGGTGGGCGGTTCGCTGCTCGTGAACGGGTTTTCCACCCCGCTCTCTTCGCAGTCCCTCATCAACGAAGCCATTGACCGGCAGAAGAAGAAACTGGCCAATGGCGGCGCCGAGGATACGGGCGTCACCGCGGATTCATTCGTCGGGGGCAACGGCGTGGGCAACGGTCTGGGGGCAATTGATAACAACACCTATATCACATTTGTTCTGCCCCATTTCCCGCCAGGCTCGCCACCGCCACCACCGCCGCCACCACCGCCACCGCCACCGCCACCGCCACCGCCCAC
>Ga0209540_10002892_pt1 | contig 11942 bp, 8 predicted proteins | sample BarGraIncu01121A_FD_184501 | JGI IMG/M metagenome (GOLD analysis project Ga0209540, IMG submission 184501) | Arctic peat soil microbial communities from Barrow, Alaska - Barrow Graham LP Incubations 011-21A (SPAdes) (version 2) | ecosystem: Environmental > Terrestrial > Soil > Wetlands > Peat... | reverse complement strand
TCTTCAAAGGTTTGATCCTCAGTGCCAAGGGCTTCCAGGATATCGCTGGTATAGAGGTGGGTCGTCTTCTCGCTATGGGAGGTCATGCCGAGGGAAGCTAAAGTCTCATCGGTGACACTTTCCACTACAGTCGTGCCCGTAAAATAATATTCAAGAAAATTTCCGTAGGTGAAGAAAGCTTCCGCAGACAAGTCGCCCGCTGGTACACTCGGCGAGAGTTCAGGAAACTCACCGCTACTTGTAGTGACGCCACCACAAGAAATAAGCGTTTGAGTAAATAGTAAGGCCAGAACCTTAAGCGTTTTGTTCATCAGGATTCCTCCACTGCCAACTTTTTATATTATATTACTTTTGTTTACCAAAGAAAAACCCCAATTTTTAATCCTGATTAGTTGCTTTGGTAAAGAAAACATCTCGTCAGTTGTCACGTGATTTTTAACGATGTCTAGACTTACGTTATGATCTTATATGGCATATCTTTAGTGGGAATGTTTAAAAAAGTGTTCAATCACTTTCCTATTCATAGGGGCATCACTCTTACTAGGGTGTTCACATGTACTTTATTTGTGTTTCAGTAAACGAGCTTCTCTAATTCCTTTTCGGAGATATGAAAAGACAACTTTCCACTTCATATTGATGTACTTGCGATGTTTTAGAAGCATGACTTTGATAAAAAACCAGCGAGATAATGGTCCACCCAGATGGTAATACATCGCCCCTTGAGAAACGAAGAACTTCTCGTCATGTTTTTCGTACCAAGTCGAAGTTTCTTGATTAACATTTCCCAGGACAATTTTGCTCACATAGTTATGGTGTGTGTGTCGCAGTAATTCTCGAGAAAACATGCTGTCTTCGCCACAATAGAACCGGGCTCCAGGACCAAAGTTTTCGTTGAACAGAAAATTGTTTTTTAATAGGCTTTTGCGGGTAATAACTAATCCCCAGACGCCGTAGGAGATAACATCTCTATAAGTAGAAAGGCCATTCCCATGCTGCCTAATCGGTCTTTCCTGATTGGGGGTCAACATATTGAAACGAATAGAGGTCACGTCTTTGTGTTTTTTGAATTCAGATTCCACTATTTCTTCATAACCTTTAGACATGACGACATCATCGTCCATAAAGACGGCTAAATCCGCAGTCGCTTCTTTGAGGATCGCGTTCCGGTTACGGCTTACGCCGATACTGGATTGGTTAACGATTTTAACTTGATGACCAGAGATCAGCAGATCATGAATTTTATCTTTACCGCATTGGTTACCAAAGATAGCGTCTCCGGTCAAATGCATCTTTTGATAAAGGGCTTGGATTTCGGGTAGGGTTTTATTCATCGTCGTCACAAGGACTTGAAGGGTCACTTTAAATCACCGCCTTGTTCTTTGATTGGTCTACGGTTTAGATGCCGATAATACTTAATGCCAGATATGAACCAGTGCCACATATAGAAACAGCTTTTGAAAAAGCCGAGTTTCTCGATGCGGTAAAATAGCCGCCACTCATAACGGAGCATTTTCCATTTGTTGTAGGATACGCTACCGATATGAAGCCGGTAGGTGGCTAAGACTTCGGGATTTCCTAAGGCAAGGGGCGTCTTGGCTCTCAGCAGTTCATAGAAACAAGCGATATCCTCACGGTACAGGGCTTTCTCTGGCATCAAGGGTAAACCGATAGCGGAAACATCAATCAAGACCGTAAGGCACGTTATTGGGTTGGTTTTGAGTATGCTCTGATAAGTGGTTCTGCTGGGCACGAAGTATTCATCGGTTTTACGGGGTGTCTTCCGAAGGTAGGACGAATACACAAAGGGACAATTGGTTTCTTTCATGAACCTAAGCTGCGCGGAAAGAAAATTGGGTTCCCAGGTATCATCGCTATCAATGAAACTGATATATTGGCCATTTGCTAGTCTCATCGCGGCATTCCGGCAGAGGGCGGCCCCGCTTTGCGGCTTGCCGTTAAATTTCATCACCGTGATTCTATCGTCAACTTTCGCAAAGGTCTCGGCAATATCAACGCTCTTGTCCGTTGATCCATCATCCACAATGAAAAGTTCCCAATTCTGATAGTCCTGGGAAATCACGGAACGGATGGCGTCGCTCAGGTAAGCTTCTGCCTGATACATGGGCGTAATGATACTGACGAGTTCTTTTTCCATAAATCCATTATATCTTTTCAAGTTTAGTCTTGTTACTAGTTCGGAGTGTTTTATATTCTTTATAGATGTAAGACACACTAAAGGAGATAGCAATACTGGATATCACGGCATTAGCCATCAATAAATAATTGACGCTCCCTTGAAGAACAAAACAGAGGGCGACCTGAGCAATGACGAGCGCGAATATCACATAATTCCGCCACCCGGCATGGATCCGAACGAATTTACGGGTATCGAAATAACGGTATAAATAGGTGAAAACAACGCTGACGAATGAAGAAATCACGATTCCATAAACGCCAAGTGGTTTAATGAGGAGAAAGCATAAGAGAAGGTTTAGAATTACACCAAGAATCGCGGAAATCGTCGCTCCTGCGGTCTTTTTAACCGCTTGATAGACGACGTTGATGAATCCCGCAAAGCAGTTTAAGATCATCGCGATGGAAATGAGTGGTACATATTTCCATGAATCATAATACGCGGCATTAACAAAAAAACGAGTGAACGGTTCATTGAGCGTAATCAGTACTGAAGTTAACACTAAGAAGACGACGCCAATAAATTTATAAACGCGTGAATAAAAATCCGTGAGTCCGTGTTCTTCATAGTCGCCGATTGCGGAAATCATAAACGCTAAAGAGAAGTAACTAAATAGAGCGGCAAGATATCCCGGGAGTTTTCCAGCATAAGAATAAATACCGGACACTGAAACATCAACATAAGAAGTTACCATGATTTTATTCGTCATGTTGATCATCCACCAACTGGTGCTTGGGATAATCATCGGGATGGCAAACAAGATCATACGAGAAAATAGTTTGTTATCTTCAAATTTGAATGTCAGGTATTTGAATAGTCCACAAGAAATGAATAAGTAAATGGCTTCTGCGACATTAGCAAGGATAAAGGCATAGAGATAACCGGCAATGCCTAAGTGCATATAGATGATGAAAGTAACACTTAAGACAGAGAATACAACGGTATAAACAACATCACCAATGATATGATGCCCGACTTTTTGAAGTCCTCTGGAAAAAGTACGGCTGACTTCTTTGATCTGTGAGGTAAAGGACATCGCGACCAGCAGTAGCCCATATCCGCTAATAACCGTGATTTGATTGATGAGAGGAACAAATGCAAGTAAAACTAGATTTCCAATAAACGAAACAAGTAATCCAATGGAATAGACTGATTTTTTATCAGAGTTCTTTTCCATTGCCATACGGAAGACGGCTTCAGAAATACCCATCGATAAGAAAATCATCGATAAGTCGCTGGCGTTCGTAAGAATATCAAGTGTTCCGGATTCGCCTGTTGTTAAGTAGAAAGTAAATAAAGGAACAAACACGAAAAGAACGATTTTACATAATAAACCGCCTAAGGTGAATAAGAATGTGTTCTTTGCCAGTTTATTCGTTCCAGGCATGCTTATCTCTCCACTTTTTCATTTTGAGATTATACTTTTCTTCTTTGGCAATCTTCTTTATCATCATATTCTTAAAACGCCGATCAAGTTCTTTTTCATACCATTCCATCGGGATTTCATTTAAGTCGTTTATTACGGGTTTTTCTTCTTTCCAATAAGTTACATGTTTTCTGGTCTCATCCATAGCAACATCCTTCTTGATTTCGGCGATGTAATCGGTTTTTTGCATACGAAGCGTCATAATTGGGGCAACGATAAGCACCATTGAAAGTATGAAGGAATAAACGCTTGTGCTCGAGAGAATTGCCTCTTCGAATGAGGCGTGGATACAAAAAGTAATGAACATCGCAAAAAAGACAAATCGAGAGTCCTTATCTATCTTTCCAATTTTAAAATAGACAACGAAAAGGTAAACAAATAATGCAAAATAGAGAGCTAGGTAGAGTAATCCTCCAATATTCGCAACTTGTAGCAAGCCATTATGAAAATATTGGTTCGGGTAGTTAATAAAAACAGTCGTATTTCCAAGAAGGAATGAACTCGCGATTTTTTCTCCATAACCAAAAAATAAATGCCAACCCGACAAAAGATCGATTGCCGCATTCCAAATCAAGACACGGCTATCAACAGTACCAATTCCTGACTGGAAAACCGATACTGTAAGATAATGAAAGATTTTATCATTAATGGGTAAAACTTGAAGGGCCGGAATCGTCAATAGACATCCTAAATAGACAACTAGAACTAATGACAAACCAAGGAGGATAGAATTGAGAACAAGGTTTCTCTCAAATCTCACAAATACATAATAGATGAAGAGCAATGCAAAGAACACGATCGCAGCCATGATTGGCGTTTTCGACAAGGTTGTGATTAGGCAAACAAATAAGAAGGCAGTTAGGGAGAATTGCCATTTAATCTTTGATTGGGAAGCCAAATAACAGGAAATCATTATTCCGCCAAGCAAATATTTACCATACGTATTTTTATCTTCGAAAATCGAATGAACATTAAAATAGTAAGGATTGTCTGCGGAAAACAAACCCAATATCGTGTCTTTTTCAAAGACAATAGAGTAAAAGCCGCATAAAACGAGGAAACCCAGAATAAGATATAAGAGCAGAAAAAACTGTCGTTTGAATAAAATGGTTTTTGGCATGAGGATTATAAAAATGTACGTTAAAACAATCGTAGAAAGTACTTGGAAGATTCCAGCTATTTTTGTTGACAGCGAAATGACGACTTCATACTCAATCAAGGAACCGGAATTTATTGAAGAAAGGAAAGTTGACGCTGGAATTAATGCAATGACAATCAAATTCGAGAGCGCATATATAGATAGTGGAATTGCGAATTTCCAGTTAAAACGAAGATGATTTTGGATCATAAGGAATAAAAAGAATGCGGAGAGCGCGATAAAGAGCAATCCCTTCCAAGCCAGCTCAATCAAAGTTGAAGTAAAAATATTGGGAATAAACGGGATATTAGGAATCATCGTTGGGAAAAGACTAAAAACAAAATAGAGGAAGAGAACAGGAACCAGCCAGCGGTTAAGTCTTAGATCTCGTTTTGCTGTACAAACTTGCATATGTTTTTTTACCGTTTTTTCCGCATTTATAATTTCGTCATAAAAGGTTTTACTGTTTTCTAATTGTAGATGATTCTTATTAAAGAGTGCTAATGATTTTTCGATCACGTTTTGTCGATAACTTGGGTCGGCTAGAATTTTTCTAATACCTTCTTCAAGCTCGGGCTTAGTTGAGGCAAGCGTAGTTGCTTGTTCTTTTTTCAGATATGGATAAAAGGCGCAATAACTTGGAGCAAAGACGACAACCGGTCGCCCTGAGCCCAATAAATCAGGTATCTTTGACGAAAAAGAATTTTGAATCAAACCCTTCACGCTCCGTTTGAATGACTCGGCATGAAAAACGATGGTCGCATGACTGACGATTTCTTTGAGCGTATCCGCTCCAACGGGTTCATGCATGATGATATTCGAGTTTTTCTTCAATAATTTTATCGTCCGTTGGCTAGCATTTGTGGCGAAAACATGGAGATGATATTCGGGGTTAATTTCACGCAATGTTTCAGCAATTTGGATTAACGACTCGCGCCGATGCAAAATGGTCGTCACGTTCCCGGCGTAAAGGAAGTAAGGGGTAACAGAATCAATCGGTTGTATTGAAGGTTGCACTAATGATGACTGGTGTATGACTTTTACCGACGTGTTAAATTCGTTTCTAAAGTGTTGGGCCAATTGATCGTGATTCACGATAACGGTGGATGATAACTCAATGGCTCTAGAATAAGCTGTTTTGAGCATCTTAAGGCATTTCCGTGCAAAAAAGCGATACCAAGGAACCTTGTGAAAATATTCGTCTTCAGAAGTATAAATTACAAGAGGAACATTGTATTTTAATGCTAAATCAGTAGCCATATCTAGCATAAATGCTGAGCGGCTGGCATAAAGCAGAATAACACTTGGATTAAATGACTCGACAAATTGATGAAGCTTCGCAAAGGAACCTCTTTTATTCATCCAAATACGCTCGCGAAGATAACGTGCAAAGCCACTTTCAGTAAAATGCGTTTTGGAAAAGATTTTTGCTTCTGATTTGGACGAATATTGAGTACTCGTTTCCCTAGGCGAAGAAGCAGAAGAAACAACTTTACCAAGTGTTTTTTTCCGTTCAAAAAGACTTTTCATTTTTTCTGAATCAGTGATTCTATAAAATTTAGAACTAATATTTCCTTCAGGAATCTCGGGACGAATAAAAATTTGGGCAACATTATCCTCATGGAATTGTCCTAAGAGTGAAATGAGCGTTTTCCCGTTTGCATTTGAATTCGAGATTGCGTTATTCGAGATTACAAGAATCCGTGGTTGATTATTAATCATGGCTTAATAGAGACTTTCTGCCGGCGTAAATCCGCATGCTTTTTGAGGCCTTGGATTGCCCAGCAAAACAAAAAATAAAGCGATGAAAAGAAATTGATATGTTCGACGCGGCGGTACACACGCCACTGCCACTTAATCATTTTTCTCTTTTTTGAAGAAGCTGAGTTGCCATGAAGACGATACATTGCCAGTACTTCAGGATTTCCATAGGCATATTTCACTTTTTTGAGAATGCTTAAGAAACAAGCGAAATCTTCGCGTTTGTAGGCGTTTTCCGGCATATAAAAAACACCAATAGTCTCCCGGTCATAGATAGCGGTTAGACAAGTAATTGAGTTTGTTTTCAGAATGTCTTTGTACGTTACTTTTTCCGGCACGATAAAGTTTTTATCCTTGTTTGCAGCTCTCCAAAAGAAACTTGAGAAGGCAAACGAACAGTTTTTTTCTTTCATGAAATTGAGTTGTGATGAAAGAAAGTTAGGGTTCCATGTATCGTCCGCGTCTAAAAATGTAATGTATTTTCCTTTGGCTTGATCGATTCCAAAGTTGCGTGTGCCCGCAGCCAAACTTGGCGATTTGATTGGGATTTCAAAGACATGTATGCGTTTATCGCTTTCATATTTTTTTGCGATAGAAAAACTGTTGTCAGTTGAATAGTCATCAACGATAATTAACTCCCAGTTTTGATAGTCTTGTGCGATGACAGATTCGATGGTTTCGGAAATATATAACTCGGCGTTATAAACGGCCGTAATGATGCTTACTAAAGACTGGTTGTTCATATACTTCCCTCCATTTTTATAATTATATCATTTTATTATCGATGATAATATGGTCTAAACAAGATGAAAACCACCTTAAAATGAGTCGAATCCTCGAATTTCTATGGCACTTTATTTTAACGAAAACAGCACCGATGAAAGGTGCTGTTAATCAACGATATATATAAAAGTTATTTTTTCAGGAATTTTAGAATATCGTTAAACACTATATGATGGTCATGTTCATTCAATATTTCATGTCTCATCTTTGGATAAAGAATGACCTGCGTATCGGTGAGTCCATATTCATCATAGACTTTTTTAAGTTTTTGAACGCCCTTACCAGAGTGGCCAACAGGGTCTTCTGCGCCAGAAATCATAAGGATTGGCAGGTCCTTACGGATCTTATTAAGAAATTTCTTTTTGTAAAGACGATTAAGTCCTTTTAGGAATTCGCGGTAGAATCCCCAAGTTGAACCATAACCAGTATATGGATCTGCAATATAGCGAAGGACATTTTCCTGATTATAGGAGAGCCAATCAAATTCCGTTTTCGAATGTGGGGTTTGTCTGGCATAAGCGCCAAAAATTAAGTTATTGAAGAATTTTGTTTTTTGATTGTAGTTTTTCTTATTCGCCATTATTTTTGCTAATTGATTGCCAAGTTTGACCGCAACATCCGGACCATTGGACCCGCAGATAATGGCTTTTTCGATATGCCCGCTAAAACGTTGGATATAGTCTTGAACAATGAAGGAGCCCATTGAGTGGCCAAATAAGTATGTCGGACGAACCGAGACACGTAATTTAGAAACCAATTCGTCAATGGTGTTAACCATAATACGGAAACCCGAAGGTTCCCAAATGCCTAAATCAGCAACTGTTTTAGCATTAAATCCTTGGCCAATATGATCAAGACAATAGACATTGAATCCATGTTCATTAAGAAATTTTGCAAAATGCTCATATCTGGATGAGTGTTCTTCCATGCCAGTAACAATGATAATGTTTCCAACAGCGTTTGGCGTATTCCATACCAAACCATAGATTTTGCTACCATCTTTTTTAGTCATTTCGATTTCAGTACCAGTAATGTTACTTCCTTCTTTTTTGATTAACTCAACTAAGTTGACTTCTTTTTGTTCCATAAAATTATTTACTCCTGTTTAATAAATTCTATATACATTATATTCCAACAGCAACGATAATCGCGTCTAGATTAAACAACTTTTGCATTGTTTTTAAGGGATTTTCTTTTATTTATCGCCCGAAGGATAAAGAAAAAGATAAAAATGGCGAGGAGATAGCCTACGCTGTCGATTAGGGCATCGCTAATTTTCCCAGATCTTCCCTGAGTAAACAACTGGCAAACTTCAGACAGCGCCCCTACCGCGATGCCGATTCCGCCTGAAATAGCCAAAGTCCGCCAATCATTCTTTTTGAAAAAGAGGTAAAAAGTAAAATAGCCAACAAGACCATCTACAAAGAAAAGAGCAAAGTGGCCAACGGCTTTTCTTAAAAAATCGTTTAATTGCGCTCGGTCGTATGCATCCAGGGTCGTAGGCTTGAGCACTTCTATAAAAATAGATGCTGAAACACTTTCGTCCATTTTCGAAACCGCGGTAATCGTAACGGTTCCTGTTCGAAGACCAACCACTTTTCCATAATCACCAAAGCTACTGACCTTTGCAATGTTCTCATTGCTGCTTGACCAGATTAACTCCTTGTTTGTCGTATCAATAGGGTCAAAAGACGGAGTAATATTGATGGATTTTCCAGCCAGAACCGACACTTCAAATGACGAAAGAGTCAAGACAGAGGGCATAACATTTGAAATGACCATTTCCAATGTGTCCTGATAGGATTCATCCATATTGGATATGGCCGTAATAGTGACGTTTCCAGGAATTTTTGTCCCATAGACAAGCCCCTGATTGTCAATCGTCGCGACCAAAGGGTTGCTTGAGAGCCATGTAATTGTTTGGTCGGTTGGAAGGATGCTTCCAAAGTCAGCTATTAATTGCGTGCTTCGATAGACGTATCCTTGACTCTCCCCTACGATCGAAAGATGGGTTGGATTCGCGAGTGGATCTGGGCTGAGTGAAACTGCGACTTCTGCTATTTGGGAAAACGTTAGAGACGAGGCTGTAATCATAGCCGTTCCTTCACCGATTCCTTTAATGATTCCATAATCATTCACTTGAGCGATACTTTCATCACTCGATGAGAAAGAAATACTGCTGGTCAATGCCTTTGCAGGCTCAATATTAGAAACCGAAATTTTTGAAGTCGTGCCAACAAAAATGTTTGACTCGCTTAAAGAGATTTCAAAATCAGTCGGCAAAGGGTAATTAACGACTTCAATATCAATCGCATCAAAAACCATATTATTGGAAGATGACGCTGTTATAGTCGTTACCCCAAAGTCATATGCTACGACAATGCCGCCACTCGTCACGCGGGCCACATCTTCGTTGCTGCTTGACCATGTTATTGCTTTATCAGTGGTGTCTTCGGGAAGAATGACGGCAGTTAAACGTTTGCTCTCGCCAATGATGATTGTCTCGAATCCAGTTATATAGACGGATTCTGGTTGAATGACATCGGCGGAATTACTGCCAAAAAAATTAGCGATGGCCGCAAAAAAGTTTGTCAGACTCATGCTTGCCTCAGTTGATTGCACTGCGGGCGTCAGCGATTCAGCAAAAACGACAGCATTAATTAGGACAAAGCCTATGAGAAATGCATATTTTAGTTTTTTATTGAAAAAAAGCATAAACTTTTTCATATTTGCCCTCTAGTGATTAAAGTTTCTTTTATTCTATATTTTTTCGGCCAATAAAAAAAGGAAGAAACCATGTAAATAACTAAAAATAGGACATTTGACTAAGGAGATACTAAAAAATATGATATATTATCGTGATGGTGGAACAGAAAATGATTTTAAAAAACCGTTTGAGTCCAAAAAAGAAACTACAATTCATTTATTCCTTTTGTGTGTTTTTAATCGTTTTAATCACTATTCCTATTTCTTATGTTTTTATTCATTACGTTTTTAATGCCCAACTATTCTGGGTTGATTTAGCAATTACCTTTGGCATTGTCTCCATCATTAAGCTTACCGTTGAAAGCGTTCTTGATAACTATGCTTTGGCAAAAGGGTTCTTTGCATCAATTTTGACTTCTTTTGTTGCCGCTTTGCTCGCCGACATGGCAACATATTTTTTTTGCAGAGTCATTTTTGGCGCAGGATGGCAACTCGTTTTGGCGACAGCAGATCTCGTTGTTTATGTCCTTTTGATTTCTATCATCAGAACAATTGTGCTGCATTATTACCGCAAACAACGTCGGATTGTTGCAATCATTGGCCCGAGGCAAGAAGTTGTTTCTCTTGCTAAAAAATTCTTTTCTCAAAATAAAAACAACTTTTTTGTTCGTTTTATGTTTTTTATTGAAGACGAGCAACCCGCTGAGCATCTTCATACCATTATTAAACAATCCACTGAAATTTATCTTACCCCTGGCTTAAACACGAAAATGAAAGACCATATACTGCTCTATTGCATAGCTAAAAAAGGGATTGATGTTTTCTTGGTTCCGTCATCATACGAGATTGGTATTTATGGCGCTTATTCGAATCGGGTTGATGACATTTTGACTTTTCAAGCCAAAGAACTTCGACTCACGCTCGGACAAAAAATACTTAAAAGATTATTTGATTTACTCTGTTCAGCAATTGGGCTTATCATCTTGTGGCCAGTCATGATTATCATTGCCATCCTTGTTCGCGCTCAAGATGGCGGCCAGTCAATATATAAGCAAGAAAGAATTACAATTAACGGCAGAAAGTTCATATTATATAAATTCAGGAGCATGAAAATCGATGCTGAAAAAAATACAGGGGCAGTATTTGCATCGCGAGAAGATGATAGAGTCACTAAGTTGGGTAAATTCATTCGCATGACTCGGCTTGATGAGCTTCCGCAACTATGGAACGTTTTCACCGGAAGCATGAGCTTCGTAGGGCCACGACCCGAACGTGAAATGTTTGTTAATCAGTTTTTGAAAGAAACCCCACAGTATCAATACCGGCTGAACGTCAAAGCAGGAATTACTGGGTTTGCACAAACATATGGGAATTATGATACGAAGTACCAAGATAAACTGAGATGGGATTTACTCTACATCAGAAAATATAACTTTTTTCTCGATTTGCAAATTATCTTTCACACGATAATTTCAGTATTGAGTAAAGATTCTTCAAGAGGAATTACTGAAGAACAGGATTTTGATGACGTGCTTAAGTCGATAAAAAAGACTAAAAAGGAATGCGCAAATTATTGGGAGTTGTCATGATTTTCCAAGATTAATCCAGTACTATTTTTGATATTTTATGGCTTTTATTGCTGTATATTTTTAGAAGCATCTTTGGAATATTGTGTTTACTCGCTGAAAAAGAATTAAACGAGAAATCAAGGGATTATATGAAGAAAAAACAGTTTCAACGATTTTAACTCGCTTTTACTGTGTTGCTCAATCCAATTTTACGGAAGCAGTAAAAATGTTAGATCACTTGAATCGGCAGTCTTCTCTTTGTCCTACAATATTTCTAAAAGCACAAGCCTTCAAAATTACACAGGTACCTTCAGAAATCATGGCCTTTCTATCATAGATACAGCAATTGTTGAACATGGGGAACGC
>Ga0209540_10002891_pt1 | contig 11942 bp, 11 predicted proteins | sample BarGraIncu01121A_FD_184501 | JGI IMG/M metagenome (GOLD analysis project Ga0209540, IMG submission 184501) | Arctic peat soil microbial communities from Barrow, Alaska - Barrow Graham LP Incubations 011-21A (SPAdes) (version 2) | ecosystem: Environmental > Terrestrial > Soil > Wetlands > Peat... | reverse complement strand
CGCGACCAATGAGTCCAAACTTGACTCGATCATGCCCCGGGCGGCATCGAAAGCATGGGCCTGGTTGGTTACGTCGCGGGCGATCGTGGATGCTCCGACAACCTGGCCGTCAGTGTCGCAGATCGGTGAGAAGCTGAGGGAGACCGGGAACAGTCTTCCGTCCTTCCGGATGCGGATGGTCTCGAAGTGATGGACATGTTCACCCGCTTTGATCCTGGCCAGCACGGTTTTGACCTCGCCAGTTCGATCCTTGGGACTCAGGAGCTCGATGGACTGGCCCATGATCTCCTCGCTGGAGTAGCCATACATCCTCTCGGCGGCCGGGTTCCAGCTCTTGATGACTCCGTCCAGTGTCTTGCCGATGATGGCATCATCGGAGTACTCAACGATGGCCGCCAGCTCGTCCATTCGGTTGTGCTTCTTGTCGGCCTCAGTGTGGCCGGTCATGTCGCGCCCCCTTCAAGGGCGGGCACAGTGTCCGGCAGCCTCTCGACCTTCGCCTCGTCTTGATTCATCACAGATCCTTGCGGGTCTTCCCATGGCCGGTTCAGTGAGAAGATACGCGGGCGCCCCATGACTCCTCCTTTTGCTCATTTTGCGTGGCCTTTGGTTTTGTCTCCTCAGTGTGACCGAAGATGGCAAGCCTGTCCGGAGAGTCCCCGAACCTGGACGCGGCCCAGCGGTCAGTTGCCGTTCTTCGGCGGTCGGCTTCGCTTGGCTGCTGCCCTGCTCACCTCGAGCACGTCCTGATCGTTCGCCCTTTACCCGCCATGCCGTGGGACGGCTTCGGCGACGTAGGCGCCGACGGCCGCGGGGTCCACGATCTCCTTGAATCCCAGGTCCCAGGTCTTAAGGACCGAGGTGCCGGCGCGCAGGACACCTCGCAGGTCGTCGAGGAGGACTCCGTAGAGGAAGCGCAGGCAGACGCCCTTCTTTGTCGCCCGGACCGCGCAGACCCAAGTATGTCAGTCACCTCGGAGCGCGTACGTGAGGATTCTGTACTTGAGCGCGACATCGAGGTCGGGCTGGGCGGTGCGGATTGCGTCATCGAGGGCAACGACGATCGGGGCCGCCACAGGCTTGATGGCGGCAAGGTAGTCCTGAAGGGTAGTGCTGCTCATGAGGGGTTCCAGCCGGCGAGACGCCCCAGCTTGCTGACCTGACGTACGCGATGCTCGGCTGCCAGCCGGCTCTGCGCAGTCGCGACGATCAGCAGTTGGTCACCGTGGCGCAGGGTCGTCTGTGGGGACGGCACGAAACCCTTGTCGCCACGGACGATCAGGGTGACGTTGGCGCCCTCGGGCAGACGCAGCTCGAACACCTCCACGCCGTGCAGCATGGAGGTGACCCCGACGGTCATCTGCATGATCTCTGCCCCGAGCTCATCCAGTGGCGTCGACTCAACCTCGAGGTCCAGTGGCCGGTCCGTGTCCGTCACGCCAAGTCGGCGAGCCACCCAGGGAAGTGCCGGAGCCTGGACGAGCGTGAAGATCACGACTAGGACGAACACGAGGTCGAACAGCCGCCTGGCTCCCGGAGTCCCTGTTGTCAACGGCACTGTCGCCAGGACAACTGGTACGCCGCCACGCAGCCCCGCCCACGACAGGAACGCCTGGTCGCGCCATGGCACCCGAAACGGTGTCAGTGCGACGGCCACAGACAACGGCCTGGCCACCAGCAAGAGCGCCAGCCCGATCACGATGGCGGGCACGATCTGTGACGTCAGCCGGGGTGGGGTGACCAACAGGCCCAAAAGGACGAACAGGCCGATTTGGGCCAGCCAACCCAGCGCCTGGGCGAACCCGCGGACCGCCGCCCGGTGTGGCAGTCGCATGTTCCCCAGGACGAGCGCAGACAGGTACGCCGCGAGGAATCCGCTCACGTGCAACCGAGCGCCGGCCGCGTATGCCAGGACCGTCAGCGCCATCACCCCGATCGAGAACAGGCCAGACGAGGACGATCCGATCCGGCGCATGAGGTGGCCGCCGGCGTACCCGATCAGTAGTCCCATGGCCGCACCACCGGCGAGCTCGCCGACGGCCATGAGCAGCAGCTGCCACCAGACGGTGTGGCTGCCACTTCCCGGGGAGGCTTGGGCGGCCAGGGCCACCACGAGGATCACCACCGGGGCGTCGTTGAAACCTGCCTCAGCCTCCAGCAGACCGGTGAGTCGGCGGGGGAGCGGAACCCGTCGCAGGACGGAGAACACCGCCGCCGCATCGGTGGGGGCCAGGACGGCGCCGACCAGGAGCGCAATGGTCCATGAGACGGCGAGCACGAGGTGGGCAGCCAGCGCCACCACCCCGACGGAGACCACCACCCCCAGGGTTGACAGCAGCGCGGCAGGTGCCACCGACCCCCGGATGTCATCCCACGACGTCGTTAGTCCGCCTTCCGCCAGGATCAGGACCAGGGCGCTGTAGCCGAGGACCTGGGTCAGCTCGGCCGAGTTGAAGGCGATCCCGGCTTCGCCAATCGCCACGCCGATGCCGAGGTAGAGCAGCAGGGAGGGTAGCCCGGAACGCACCGAGAGACGCACCGCAGCCACAGCGACCAGCAGCACAAGGGTCCCGACCAGCAGCGATAGGTCGAGGTTGGAGACCGTAAAGGCGGGCATGGTTTCGATATGTCATATTCTCGCAGGGTGTCTAGAGCCAAACTGGTCCGCCGCATCTCCTTATCCGTCGTCGTCGCGATCGTTATCGCCATGGTGGTGGCCACGGTCGTCGTTGTCAGCCTCATCCGGCGGCCCCTGCCACAGACCTCTGGCGAGCTCTCCGTCTCAGGTCTGACGTCGAAGGTCACCGTGCTGCGCGATGACCGGGGCGTCCCCCAGATCTACGCGGACAACGCACAGGACCTCTTCCGAGCCCAGGGTTACGTGGCCGCACAGGACCGGTTCTTCGAGATGGACGTGCGCCGGCACGTCACTGCCGGCCGACTCTCCGAGATGGTCGGCAGCAGTGGCGTCCAGACCGATCGCGTGATCCGGACCTTGGGCTGGCGCCGGGTGGCTGAGGCCGAGCTGCCGACACTGGCGCCCTCGACCCGGCAGTACCTCCAGGCCTATGCCGACGGGGTCAATGCCTACATCACCAAGGCCGGTAGCCCGGACAACATGGCTGTGGAGTACTCGGTCCTCGGCCAGCAGTTCCCTGACTATCGCGTGGAGCCCTGGACACCGGCGGACTCCCTTGCCTGGCTCAAGGCGATGGCGTGGGACCTGCATGGCGACTACGACAACGAGCTCACCCGCGCCCAGTTGGCCGGGAGCATCCCCTTGGCCCGACTTGCGGAGATCTTCCCGCCATACCCGACTGCGTCCCACCCCCCGATCCTCTCGGCACTGGACTGGAGGCCGGGTCAGGCCAGCCCGCCCCAGGGCGTGGTCGCCCCTGTTCGAGCGAATTCGAGTATGCCGTCGACGTCGGCCGCGGTGGCCGACAAGTCGGCCCGCACCGTTTACGCCGAGGTGGCCAAGGCTCTCGACCAGCTGCCCGTGATGGTCGGGCGGGGCGACGGTATCGGGTCCAACTCCTTCGTTGTGGGTCCCAAACGCTCCTCCACCGGAAAACCGTTGCTGGCCAACGATCCTCACCTCGGGGTCAGCATCCCCGGCATCTGGTACCAGACCGGCCTGCACTGCCGCACAGTCTCGGCGGCCTGTCCCTTTGACGTCACGGGCTTCTCCTTTGCCGGTCTTCCAGGCATCGTGGTCGGACACAACCAGAGCATCGCGTGGGGCATCACCAACCTCAACCCGGACGTCAGCGACTTCTACCTCGAGCAGACTCGCGGGGAGACCTACCGTCGCGGCAACACCTACCTGCCGCTGAAGGAGCACAGCGAGACCATCAAGGTGGCCGGTGGTAAGGACGTCCCCATCACCGTCCGTGAGACGATTCACGGCCCGGTGCTCTCGGACGTGATCCCGGCTGTTCACCAGGCAGGTATCAGCGCCCCGGTGGAGGGCAAGGCTGAACCCACCACCGAGTATGACGTGTCCCTGGCCTGGACGGGCTTGTTGGCCGGGCACACCGCGGATGCCATCTTCGAGATCGACACCGCACAGAACTTCACCCAGTTCCGTGATGCGGCGAAGGACTTCGCGGTCCCGTCGCAGAACCTCCTGTACGCAGACACTGCGGGCCACATCGGCTATCAGGCGCCCGGGCAGGTGCCGATCCGTATCTCGTCGACCAAGGGGGCGCCTCCGGGCTACTGGCCCGCGCCCGGGTGGGACCCGAAGTACGACTGGAAGGGTTTCGTGCCCTTCGCGCAGATGCCCACGGCATACGACCCACCCGAGGGTTACATCGTGGCGGCCAATCAGGCCGTGACCGCCAGCACGACCCCGTTCCTGACCACCGAGTGGGACTACGGCTACCGCAGCGAACGCATCCGCAACATGATCACGGCGACCCCCAAGGTCACGCCGGCGCGGATGTCCCTGATCCAGGGCGACACCTATAACACGTTCGCCCCCGTTCTGGTCAAGGCACTGCTAGCGGTCGATCTCCGCAGCGACCCGTTCGCCGAAGACGCCAAGGAGCTCCTGCGTACTTGGGACTACACCCAGCCGAGTGGTAAGTCACCGTCGTCAGCGGCCGCGGCGTACTTCAACGCGGTGTGGAGCAACGTCTTGCGGCTGACCTTCGACGACGAGCTGGGCGACATGAAAGCCGACGGTGGCTCGCGGTGGATGCAGGCACTCACCGTGCTGTTGGCCCATCCGCACGATGCATGGTGGGACAACAAGATGACCCCGCAGGTGATCGAGAGTCGTGACGAGATCCTGCGCCAGGCCATGGTTGCTGCGCGGATGGACCTGACCACGAAGCTGGGCAAGACCCCTGTCACGTGGCAGTGGGGACGTCTGCACGAGCTCACCCTCAAGAGCCAGGTTCTGGGGGGCGACTCCGTGCCGGCTCCGGTCCGCGCGATCTTCAATCGCGGACCGTGGCAGATGCCCGGCGGTTCGTCCATCGTCGATGCAAACGGTTGGGACGCGAGCAAAGGCTATGCGGTCGACTGGGCCCCCTCGATGCGGATGGTCGTCGACCTGGGCGATCTGGACGCGTCGCGCTGGGTGAACCAGACCGGCAACTCCGGCCACCCCTACGATGCGAACTACGTCGACCAGGCCGATGCGTGGGTCAAGAACGAGACTTATCCGTGGCCGTTCTCGCAGAAGGCGGTTCGCGACGGCGGCGGTGACGAGCTGACCCTTGTCCCTGACGCCTCAGGAAACTGACCCAGGATCGGGGATCTGGCAGAGGCCCGTCCGTGGGGTGATGACGGCGTCCACGCGCACGTCATGAGCGTCGCAGGGCAGCGGCGACCCGACATACTCCTCATCGTTGACGATCGCGATGATGACCGCCTCGGTTCGTCGTCGGGTGAGGGCCCGGTCGTAGCAGCCGCCACCTTGGCCCAGCCGGGTGCCGGTGCGGTCAACCGACAGCGCCGGCGCCAGGATCAGCTGGGCGGCGGCGATTCCCGCAAGGCCCAGCCGCGGCCCCTCGCTGCCGTCGGCCAGTAGCTGATGCCAGTCCAGGTCTAGGTCGGGCAACGTCTCGGGCACGATCACCGTCACGCTGCGCGCGTGAAGCATCTCGGCAAGGGCGTGGGTGGGCGGTTCGGAGGGTAGTGAGCGATAGATCGCCACACAGGGCTGTCCGTCGTATGCCGGGCGCTCACCCGTGCCCGAGGGCTGCGGGGAAAGGGTCTTCAGAAGCGCGCCTGCCGCGGCGGCGATGGCATGGGCATCGGCGTTCCGATCCCGTTGCGGGGCAAGGGATCTGCGCTGGGCCCGGAGCCGATGCCTCAGTGTCTGCTTGTCGGGCGGTTTGTGTGGTGGCGCTGTGGGGTCGATCCCATTGCTCATGTCCGAAGTGTGCGCCATCGCCTGCCGCCGACCCTCCTCGACACTACAAACTACTTTGTGATACAAACTACTTGTCGCGTCGCCGACGGGATTGACAAGGGCCGCGTTGAAAGAAGGAGTGGGCAGCATGACTGGCGGGGACATTGAGCTGAGAGCTGACGACGACCAGGTGCTGTCGGCTGGGGAGTCGATGGCGCTGATCGAGCGACAGACAGAAGAGGCACAGCGGCGGCTGGGGTTCAACCCGGCGTTGATCCTCGGGCTGTGGGGTGCGGCATACCTGTTCGGTTTTGGGGCGATCTTCCTCACCTACCCCACAGCTGTGCCTTTGCGGTTGCCGGGGGCGGTGGCCGCGGTGATCACCGGTGTTCTGTTCCCCGCGGCCACGGTGATTTCCATCGTGACCGGGGTGCGGTCAGGGCGCGGGCTCCGCGGGCCGTCCCGGGCGGCCGGGGCGATGTACGGCTGGAGCTGGACCCTCGGCTTCTGCGCGCTGGCCGCGGTCAATATCGGGGTGACCCGGTTGGGACTGCCCGACGATGCCGTGACGTTGTTGTGGTCGGGAAGTTCCTTGCTGCTGGTTGGCGTGCTCTACCTGGCCTCCGGGGCGCTCTTTCAGGACCGGTTCCAGCATGGCCTCGGCGTATGGATGCTCCTCAGCGGTGCCTGCAGTGTGTTTGCCGGGGTACCGGGCAACTTCGCCGTGGTCGCCCTGGCAGGGGGCGGTGGTCTGTTCCTGGCCTCGGGGTATTTCGCACTGCGTCCTGCGTGCCCCCCGGCTTAGGCATGAGCACGATCGGGTCCTTGGCTGGGTCATTGCCTGGGTCACTGCCTGAGCTCGATCCGGTGATCCACGCTCAGGCGCGGCTGCGGGTGACTGTGGCGCTCTCGGCGTTGCCGACCGAAGACCAGATCACTTTCCCGAGGCTGCAGCAGCTACTGGAGATGAGCGCCGGCAACCTCTCGACCCATCTGCGCAAGCTCGAGGACGCCAACTACGTGCAGCTCACCAAGACGTATCAGCGGCGCACCCCTGTTACCTACGTCTCGCTCACTCGGACCGGCAGGCGCGCCCTGGAGGACTACACCGCGGCACTGCGCCGGCTGCTGACCCCTCGAAGCGACCCGGGGGACCAGACCGACCAGACCGACCAGCCAGGAGGCTGAAGTGGAGATTCTTGCCCGCACCATGCAGGCGACGCGGCGTTACGGCCCCGTCATCGCACTCGACTGCGTCTCGCTGGATGTCCCGGCCGGGCAGCTGCTCGGCCTGCTTGGCCCGAACGGCGCAGGGAAGAGCACCGTGCTGCAGCTGCTCGCCGGCCTGCGACGGCCGTCGTCCGGCGCTGTCGAGCTCTTCGGTGGTGACCCACGCGACGCCGCCCGCCGCCGGCGACTCGGGTGCACCCCCCCAGGAGACCGGGCTGCCACCGACGCTGCGGGTTCACGAGGTTGTCGACTTCGTCGCCGGCCATTTCGCCGACCCCGTGCCGACCGCCGAGCTCTTGGAGCAGTTCGGCCTGACCGGGCTCGAACGGCGTCAGAGCGGCGGGCTGTCCGGAGGCCAGAAGCGGCGGCTCGCGGTGGCCGTCGCGTTCGTCGGCCGCCCCGATCTGATCCTGCTCGACGAGCCGACAACCGGCCTGGACGTCCAGGCCCGTCACGCCCTCTGGGACGCGGTCCGTAGCTACCACCAGGGCGGGGGCACGGTCGTGCTCACCAGCCACTACCTGGAGGAGGTCGAGGCCCTGGCCGAGCGGGTCATCGTCATCGATCGGGGTCGGGTGCGCGCCGACGGCACGATCGCCGAGGTGCGATCACTGGTGCCCGCTCGCCGCGTGCGACTGAGGGCGCCCGGCCTGCCCGAGCTGGCCGGGGTCGAGCGCAGCAGCCGGGACGGCGACCGGTACGAGCTGTGGACGGTGGACTCGGACGCGTTGGTGCGCGAGCTCGTCAACACAAGGGCCCCCTTCCGGGACCTGGAGGTGGCCTCAGCCTCGCTGGAGGAGGCCTTCCTCGCCCTGACCTCGCCGAGCACCCAGACCATGGCGCCTACCAGGACCACCGAGGAGATGGCCCGATGAGCACCTCCACGAACGTGCGGCTGACCGGCCTGCACACCCGCTACCAGTTCACCGAGACCATTCGGGTTCCGATCGCGGTCATCGGCACGACGCTCTTCCCTTCGCTGTCGCTTCTGTTCTTCGTCGTCCCCCAGTCCTTCGCCCAAGACCCGAAAGAGGCAACCGCTGCTGCCGCCCAGCTCGTGGTCTTCGCGGTGATGAGCGTGTGCCTGTTCACCTACGGTGTGGGCGTCGCCGAGGACCGAGTGCTGCCCTGGGACGGCTACACCCGCACCCTGCCGGTGGGCCCCCTCCCAAGGCTCACCGGCCGGCTCCTTACCGGCCTCGCCTTCGTCGTCATCGGGCTGGTGCCTCTGGTACTCATCGCCTGGCTGTTGACCGCCGCGACCCTGCCGCCCTCCCGGCTCGCCCTGGCCGCGGCCGCCCTGCTCGCCGCAGGGGTGCCCCTGTTCGCTATCGGGATCAGCATCGGCTACTCGCTGTCCACCAAGGCCGCAATGGCCGTAGCCCAGTCGCTGCTCCTGCCGCTGGCCTTCGGTGGCGGGCTGTTCCTTCCTCCAAACATGTTTCCCGGCTGGCTCGACGCGATATCGACGTGGCTGCCCACCCGCGCCGGGCGTGACCTGGTCGTCACCGCCACCACGGGCGCTGCCCTGCCTGGCACCACCGTGCTCGTGCTGGCTGGCTGGACCCTGCTCACCGGTTCACTCGCAGTGTGGGCCTACCGGCGCGACGAGGGGCGCCGCTTCCGGTGAAGAGATGCACCCAGTCCAGCGCCACGCAGGTCGTGGCGATGGCCGTCGCTACTCGACTCGCGGCAGCAGCCGTCCTAGACGGCGCATGAGGACATCGCCGGCGTCCTTTGCCACCATCGAGAGGCTGTCGAGGGTCAGGAAGCCATGGATCAAGCCGGTGCGGGGCAGGTGGCGTGCGTCGACGTCCAGGTCGCGCAGATGATCAACCAGCGCAGCGCCTTCGTGGCGCAGTGGATCGTGTTCGGCAGTGGCGACCAGAGCCGTCGGCAAGGCGGCCGCCGTGCAAACGAAGCACCAAGGGCAGTGGTTCTGGACTCGGTCGAGACAGCCAGGCCGAGGATACCGGCTGGGTATCAATACGCAGTTCGCGCACCGACCACAATTGCGGGCCGGCGGGCCGGCGGGACGCTATCGCGGCGCACGCACCAGTGCGAGGTCCGGCCCTGCGGTGTCCTGCGTTTGTCTTCGGAGTTTGGCCGACCACTCCTGTAGTGACGGGTTCGCCAGGGCCTCGTTCACGTCGATTCTCTCAAATGCTCGTCACTGCATCGGTAACCGCCCGGACCGCTGGGCGAGCTGGCTTGCGAGCCTTCTCGAGTCGTTCCAGGATGGCCGACGAGAGAATCGCACCGGGCGCATAATGGGTGACGGCGAGGTCTCGCGCCAGTCGCTGCAGTAGCTCGTTGGCGGGTGTCGGAACGCCGTGTATCCGGCCCAGGAGAACGATCTCACCGTTGAGGAAGTCCGTCTCGATGTCGCCGGTGCCGCGCCGCAGGCTTTGCCATGAGGACCCGCCGGGCCGGGTCTGGCCTGCGATCCGCCCGGGCTGGAGGAGATCTGATCGTCGGTCGCGGTCCTCTTGTGCGGTCGCCGCCGCGAGCCCGGCGGCGGACAGCACCGCTTCGCCCTCGGCCGCAAGCAGGTCCCCGAGTGGTCCCACCCGCTCGTGAGGCCCGCAGACCGCCTCGATGGCGTTGCCGAGGTTGGTGAGTAGCTTGCCGTTCTTCCAGCGGTCAATTGCCTCGACGGGATAGGAGCTGAAGGTTGCCGCGCGCAGGTCAGCGGCGACCATTTCGCTCACCTGGTCGTTCCCGGTGGGGTAACAGCCGATGTCCAGGAGGCCGGTCACCGGTGTGGACCAGGCCTGGACCACGCCGGGCTCCAGGTGGCTGGTGGGGCACGCGACGCTGACGGCATACACGTTGGGGAACAGGCGCAGGGCGGCCGGTTCGTTGGCTATCCCGTTCTGGAGACATAGGATCGGCGTCTCGGGCGGGGCAACGGTGACGAGTTGGGCAAGCGCCGGCGGGAGTCTGCTGGCTCTTCACCGTCATGAGGACCACCGGATGGGTGCCCCAGTCGATCTCGCGAGGATGGCCAACGACCGCAAGGCGGAGGGTGTCGGTACCCGCCGGTGACTCAAGGGCAGTCCTCGTGTCTGCAGAGCCGCGAGATGCGCGCCACGGGCAATCAAAGTGACGTCGCGCCCGGCCTGGGACAGGCGACCACCGACGACGGCTCCGATCGCCCCGGCGCCGAGCACCACGTATCTCATGCGCTCATGCGGTGGTTGAGGCAGGCTGCGCCTGGATCGGCCCGTCGATCCCTGTTTCGTCCCCTGGCCTGGCCTGGCCTGCGGGTAGTCTGCGCCGGTCAGCCAGCCGAGAGACGCGAGCGCAGCCGAGGCGGCCAGCACCGCGGCAGCACCGGCTAGGTGCAGGTCCTGCCAGCCCGGCGGGGCCTTCAGCAGGGCGCTGACGATGCCGAGGGTGGCGGTGGCCACGACGAGCGCAGCGAGCGTTGCGGCCACCGCGTGGGCGCCGCGGATGTCGGACCAGCGCCGCCAGGCGTGCACGCAGAACATGAGCAGGGCGATCCCAGCCAGCACGGCGATGCCACGGTGCAGCAGGTGCGGCCAGATGAGATTGCCGGGCCGTCCCGACGGGCATAGCGGGAAGCTCGCGCACGCCTGCTCGGCTTCGGCGTTGACGATCAGTGAGCCGGAGACGAAGAGCACGCCAGCCGCGCCAATGGCCACCCAGCCAACCCGGCCCAGCCGGGGTCTTGTTTCCTGGGTGGGGCGTACGGGGACCAGGGCGCAGACCGTGGTGACCGTGGCACCGACCAGCATCGCTACGCCGGCGATCAGATGGGCAGCAACCGTCGGCGCGCCGTTGCCGGCAAATACCGTCACGGCGCCGAGAGCGATCTGTATCCCGATGATTCCGGCGGTGACGACCGCCGGGCGGACAGTCGTCGTCCACTCGGCCCGGGCCCGATAGGCAAGCAGCGCGGTGAGGAACGCCAGAACCGTCACTATCGCGGCGATGTAGCGGTGGGTCTGCTCCATCAGGGCGTGAAACTGATAGATCGGCCCGACGTTTCCGCTGCACAGCGGCCAGTCCGGGCACCCCATTCCTGAGTCGCTGACCCGGACGTGACTGCCGAAGACGATCAGGACGTATGCCGCCACCGCAGTGCTTATGGCCAGGCCAGGCAACCACCTGCTCGTACGGCTCGGCGGATTGTCGGGTCGGTCTGCCACGGGGTTGTCCACGGTCCGTAGGGTAGTCCGACACTTGCGAGCTGGCTCGCCGACTAATGTCGGGGACATGACTTCGACCGAGCAGCCCGCCTCATCCGCGCCGACCCCGGGCACCGTCACCAAGGCCGTGATTCCCGCCGCCGGGTTGGGCACCCGCTTCCTGCCGGCCACCAAGGCGACACCCAAGGAGATGCTGCCGGTCGTCGACAAGCCGGCCATCCAGTATGTCGTCGAGGAGGCAACCCGCGCCGGACTTCGAGATGTCCTCATGGTGACCGGCCGCAACAAGGCTGCCCTTGAGGATCACTTCGACCGTCACTGGGAGCTCGAGCGGGCGCTGGAGGCCAAAGGTGACCAGGTGCGTCTCGCGCGCGTGCGCAAGTCCAGCGACCTGGGCAACATCCACTTTGTGCGACAGGGCGAGCCCCTGGGTCTGGGTCATGCGGTGCTGTGCGCTGCGGACCATGTCGGCGACAACCCCTTCGCCGTGCTGCTCGGCGACGACCTGATCGACGCCCGCGACCACCTGCTCGAGGCGATGATCGCTGTTAGAGAGGCCAAGGGCGGCAGTGTGATCGCCCTGATGGAGGTGCCGCCAGAGTCCGTTCAGATGTATGGGTGCGCCGCCGTCGACCCCGCTCCGCGGGATGACGGTGACGGATCCGTGGTTC
>Ga0209540_10002890_pt1 | contig 11943 bp, 20 predicted proteins | sample BarGraIncu01121A_FD_184501 | JGI IMG/M metagenome (GOLD analysis project Ga0209540, IMG submission 184501) | Arctic peat soil microbial communities from Barrow, Alaska - Barrow Graham LP Incubations 011-21A (SPAdes) (version 2) | ecosystem: Environmental > Terrestrial > Soil > Wetlands > Peat... | reverse complement strand
TTACCGCCACTGTAAAATTGCATACTGCAATCCCAGAACCTTGACCAAACTTTAAGACAGGATCCTTTGTCAATCTACCAACCAAAACAACTTTATTCAAGTTTATTCCCCCCCCTTAGCTAAAATCTTTATTTCAACCAACTGTTCATCTTTTGGCACTGGGATATCATGGCCACAACTGCCACAACTCAAAACTTGCGAACTATTCGCTGAATACCATCTCTTAAAACAGTTAGGACATATTCTTTTCTGCATTATAAACGCTCTGACATTTTAGATATTAAGTTTGAAATAGCACTTTTACATTTTTCGTGCATCTCTGGATAATCTTTTTTTATTTCATCCATTACCTCTAATTCATTTCTAAAAATATTCTGGAGTTCTTCAAAATAAATTTTAAACTTTAGAACTGGTTGAGTAGTATTTTGATTAGAATTGCTCCTATATTCCTCAAGTTCCTTTTGTATATCCTCAGGCACCTTTTCAATTATTACTGGTTCAGCTGTTATAACTTCAATGGGCTTTTCTTTTAGTTGGGCTTCAAGTTCATCGATTCTATGAGCTGAACTATCTAAATCGTTTTGTGTCTCCAAAAGAGATAAATTAAGCCTTGTAACCTCTTCATCATTCCCAGAGGCTTTTGCCTCTCCAATAAATGTTTGGAGCTTTGCAATTTCTTCCTTTGAATTTTCTTTTTCCTTTTTTAAATTACCTTTTTCTATTTGTAGTGCTCCCTCTATTGCTTTTAGTTTCGATTCAGATATTTGCTTATCATCTTCAAGCTGCTTCGCATCAATTCTCGCTTGGTCCAATTGTGCTTGATATGTCTGAAACTTATTTTCTGCATTGTTTTTTTCCTTTACTGCTTTATCTCTATCTTTAATAGCTTTTTGTAATTCTCTAGTTGTCATTTCATTTACGGGATTCTCTTTTACGAAGGATTCCCTATCCTCTTGGGGCAACTCTAGGAGTGCAAAGGCCTTACTTTTAGGCAAATCCGACAACGTTGTCGCATTTGAAAATTCACTTGCAACTTTCATGAATCTTTGGGCAGTTCTATCAGTAAAATCCACCTGTTCTTTGAGCCATTTTCCCCAACCTCCATGCGGTAGAGATTCTTTTACAGACATTAACCTTTTACCTATTTCTATGATGTTTTGGGCTGTTTGCTGTTTTAATATTAATATTTCAGTTGTCAATGTATCTATAACTGTTGTTTGAATTTCATTCATAATATTTCCTCCTCATATTTAAGCTGAAATAGTTATTCTATTTTGGACTGTTACCTTTTTCTTGGTTAATTTTCGACTTTTAAATACTTCTATAAATTCCTTTACATCTTCACTTGCAGAACGATTGTTTTTCCCATGAACCTGGATGATCCTATTTCCCTTAACCTCTATCGTGTAATAAGATTTATCCAATTCAGAATCTTTGCGTATAAAAAATATATTGGTTTCTCCTTTTGCATATTGGTCTGCGTACCCTCCTACACAGTGGGTAAGTGCTGCACCTTCTTTGATTAATTCATCAGAACTTCCTGCAGGTCTTATTGTCAGTCCATTACATTCGAATATATATTTTTCTAAGAGTTTGACTCTATTTTTAATTAATAAATCAAGTCTTTCATCCTTTTGCATTTTAATTTGTTTAATAGTATTTTGGTGAGCAATATAAAGGTTCTTTGGAAAGATTACTTGATCCTTTGCAATATCCATTTCAAGTGTTATACAATCATTCATATAATCCCTAAACGTTGTTAGCACACTGCTATGACCATAATAGTGTTTTCCTGTTTTGTAGATATTGTAATTGTTGTATTGCTTTGAAAAGTAATTTAAAAGTTTTTTCATAGAGCTATACTTTAATGCATTTTGTAAAGAGTCATAACAACACAAATATTCTTTTGCTACACTAATGGTCTCTTCTAATGTTAAGTTCCAATTACGTTTTCTTGCATCCTGAAAAATTTTTAAGAATGAGAATGTAACATTAGTTTTTTGAGCTTTTATCTGATTTAGGTCTTGCTTATTTATCTTTAATATCTTGAATATAGTTTTACCCTTCCAATTTATCGCTCTGTGGGTAAGTCCTCCATCAAGCTTGCTTTGTACTAGGCCCTTATAGCCTTCTTTTGTCAAATACTCAACGCAAGGGTATTTAGTATATAGTTCGAAAAACTTAGTCATATCGCCACTGTAATAACTATCCCATTGGCTGTATTTAAAAGGTGTATCTTTAATTGCAACTTCTATGCTTTCTCTTGAGTATCCTACCCTAGCACCCTTTTGCTCAAATGGCCCTGACAGTGAACAAATACTGCTTGTTCGGTCAAAACTATCGCCATAGTAAGAATGTTTCAGCATTACGCTTTCACCTTTAACCGAATCAAACACATACATGGCAATTAAAAAGTAATCCGTTTTTACCCTAGTGTAATCATATCTGTAATCCCTTTGAGCTTGTATACCTCTTGCTATAAGCACGTTTGGGTCTTTGATAGACTTTTCATAAAACACAAAATATACATTATCAATCATATATTTTCTGCCCATTCCGCTTGACCTCACCATTACTTTGCTTTTACAGTTAGGACAAGTGCTTTCTTCATTGTGCTTCAATCCATCTGTTTTGAATTCAGTTTTACAATGTGTACAATATCCATACTGTTGCTTCTTTTCTTTACGAGTAAAAATATACCTACTAAACTTAAAAGCCTGCTCTATCGCATATTCCTTTATTCCATCACTTATATCTTTTGAAAAATGTTCAGTGTATTCTTTGTTTCTATCGTCTGCATCCAATGCATTCACCTCCTAAAAATCAAGTTCAACATTAAATTCAATGTCGGGCTTTTTATTTTGTGCTATAGGAGCTACTGGTTCCTCTGCAATTTTAATCGGTAATGGAGAAGCAGTAACTGGAGTAAATTTTATATCAAAATATTTTAAAACTATTCCAAAACCTTCTTGATCCGTCAACATTCCGCAGCCCTTAACTGCCTTGGTTTTTGCTACTTTACTCATCTCATCAATGCTTTTTATTATTGTTTTGCCACCTTGAAGAACTTTTTCAGCTCCTCCATTACTTAGTTTCAATTGTCTAACAAGAAAATCTCCAATGACTTTTATATTTGAATTGCTTTTATTTGCTTCCATCTCATCTGTTATCTTTTTAATTGCCTTTTCTAACATAATTCAACCTCCTAATTATTCGTAAATACCTAATTCCATTTCATACTCAGATAAACTAATTGGCTTTAAAATCTTTTTAATGCTTCTACAATAGTCACATTTACCACAGAAAATAGGTTCTAATAACTTAGTTCTAACGGCCATAATATGTTCTAGTCTGCTTTTTATTTCTTCCAATTTGTCAGTTATAAAGTTTTTACCCATATAAATCACTTCATGATCTGGTACTTCTTGCTTATCCACTACGATTAAATATGGTTCCAAATACTCTACAAGACCTGTATTTTGTTTTAATATCTCTGCATAAATTGCTATTTGGGCATAATAATCATACTTATTTATAAAAGTTTCATGGCCTCTAATCTCTTTATTCCAATAAGATTCTTGTAAATTCTTAGTTGTTTTTATGTCAGCAAAATAGCCTTTTTCGAGGTTGAGAATATCGACTTGAATTTTGAAATCTACGCCTGCTATATTACCGGTAAATATCTGCTCTTTTTCGCCTTCTCTGATTGTCTCAACCAAAGGGTCATTTTTAAGCACATCAATCATCTTGTCGCCAAGTGCATATTTAGCTAAAAGCGAACCGTCCTTTTTGAACAGCTGAGGAGTATCGGCGATGAATTTCTGCAAGTCCCCAGAGCTCCAACTATGTACATAACTACCTAGGAGGAAAGCTGGATTTTCTTTTTCTACCCATATACCATTTTTTTTAGCCACTTCCTTAGCTTCACAGCCACCATGCATAATATCCCAAGCCTTGAAACTAGAAGAACCCATATATAAGGCCTCAGCCTCTTTGCTAAAGTAATTTTCTCTAGTTAACTCCATTAGTATCACCCTCCTGTGGGAATTCTTCGTAATCTGTTTCAATTATTTCAGGCTCTGTTTCGGTATTAAACGTACTTGGTACATCTTCTTTAACCTTATCTTCCTTAAAGTTTACATCTCCGCTTTCCTCAAAAGCTTTTGCCTGTTCAACAGATGAGAAATCTTTTTCTATTTTCTTAACTAATCTTCTCAATACTGTTTTCTTATACATTTCTCCAGGAGTTTGGACCCAAGCTTTTGAATATTCGCCTGTCTTATAAGATTTTTGAGAAAAGTTCACCTTTATATTTTCAATTTCCTCAGTGCTCATTGTTTCATATTCCATTCCACCGTCTTGGTAGAGAACTACAGCAAATGCTCCAATCATCTTATTGTTGTTAAAACTTCTAGGTTTAAAATTGATACTCTGCTGCCCTCTTATTATTTCTTCTTCAAATAGGTCTCCATCTTTAACTACCTTTGCGTATATATCCTTTATTACTCTTATACTGTGTTTCTTAGCCAATTTAGTTTCACCCTTATAATCTGTTCTGAACTGTAATTCTCCTTTAACAGGGATTGCATAACATTCCTTTTGGAAGAAATCTAACCCTAAGAATGCTCCTTTAAGTAATGTCCTAGCTATACTCATAGGCTGACAAGTCTCTATGTTATAAGTGTCCTGCATTACCGTCATACAATTTTGCAGAAACCTAGTTTGATTAAAATCATCAGGCATAGCATCCATTTTGCTTTTTAACAATTTATTTAATTCATTTGCAGTACTTTGCAGTACTAGACTTTTTTTATCTGCCATTTATATTCCCTCGCTTTCATCTTCAAATTTGCCACCCTTATCTATTGAAAATTCTTTTTCCTTTACAATTGTTACAAATGCTTGGATATCGTTAGTCTCACATATATCTAAAACTTTCTTTTGCTCGGATTCATTCAATCTTTCAAATCCATCAAGACACATTATTTTAAGTTCACCCATACGTTGTAACGATATATTAAATGCTACCTCAAGCTTTTCTCCATCACTTAAACCATCTAGCAAAGTTCCGTGAATCCTAATCATTCCTTTTTCATCTACTCCGATACCGTTAATGGGAAGTTTGTGAGTTTTTAAAAGGTCTGTAGGCTTCTCCCTAGCCGTTTTAATCTGCTTAGTTAATAATGTACTAGAAAGTTTCTTTTCTGCTAGCTGACCGTTAATGATGCTCTGTAGCCTGTCCCATTCCCTAAGATAACCCTTCATTTTTTCTACTTCGTCAGCTTCAATTTGTAATGGCTTAATATCAATTTCATTATTATTTTCAAGGTACTTTTTAGCCTTAGTGATTTTTTCTTTTGCTGCATCAATTTTCTGGGTAGAATCTTTTTCTATTGAAGAGAACTCTAATTCTTTCTTTTCATCTAGCCCTAATAATTCAGTTTCTTTGGTAGCCATTTTAGTAGTTTGAAGTTGGATTATATTCTTTTGCTCATCATTACTTTTTGCCGTATTGGAATGACATTGCTCATTTCTAGCTTGGAACTTATCCTTTATCTCTTGTTTTTTTATTTCAAATTGTTTTTCAATATCAAATAATTCTTTATCATACTTAATAGCGCTTCCACTTAAATTGTTTTCTAAGTCTAAACTAGATTTGTCTAATTCAGCATTTGCATTCTTTATTTTATTTTTGCTTAAATCTACAATATCCTGAATGTCGGATTCCATTTCCCTATATCTCAATGTTATTTTTGATTTTTGATTATCTGAATCTGAATTAATAGCAGCAATTTTATCGTCAAATCCCTTTTGCAATTCCTTCGCCTTATCTATCCAGTTATTAACGTCTTGGGCCTTAGTTATTTTTGCGTAATACTCCTGGATGTTTTTATCTTTCCATTCATCCCCAACATAATTTGGTGGTAATTCTTTTTCTATAGCATTACATTGGACTTGTAGCACTGTCACTTGTCTATTAATTTCTGTTCTTTCTGCAAATGATTTAACTTCAATATCCTTAAGGATCTGTAATATATGTTTGTCATAATTAATACCTAGGACTTCACTTCCAAACCAGGATGTTATATCTTCCATGGTCCAGTTAACTTGGATCATATTTAAAATAATTTCAGTTTGCTGTTTAATGTCCATGGTTACAAAGTCTAAAGGTCTAAATATATCCCCTGATATAAGTTTCCTAAGTTCCTTTTCTGTAGAATTTATAGCCTTGCCCTCTTGCCTGAGCTTCATGTAATCAGCCTTGCCACTTCTAATTTTTCTATCTATTTCTAAGCCATTATCACATTCAATATACAATGTAGCCTCTTCCTTGCCGTGTCTTATAACTTCTGTTCTTCTCCTTGTATTACTAAATGCTGTTTCTATAGCTTCGAGCACACTTGTTTTTCCACTACCTTTTACACCTTCTAAAATATTTATTCCGGGTTTTGGATTCCAATTAAATTCTTCTAAACCCACATAACCACCAATTTTCACTGCTTTAATTTTCATTTAATTTACACTCTCCCTTATTTTTCTTCTTTTAAAACCTTAACAATTATTTTTATCGAATCATCAATGTATTCGTCGCCTGAATTTGGACCTTCTATCGACCTTAAATTCTGCAATACTTCCTCCAGTGCCTGTCTATATTTTTGTTCCAACTATACAACCTCACTTTCTTTTGCTATAATGTGGATGATGATTTTTTTCATTTGGTTGCTTTACAGAGCAGCCTTTCTCTTTTGTTCTCTTACCACTTCTTTATCTAATTTTTGAGATAACCTAATGACCTCTGGTGTAAGCAGATTAAAATTATTTTTCACTATTAATTTGTTTAGTTTTGACTTTAGAATTTCCGTATACCTTATTTCTTCTATAGCCTTCTTTACAGAAAACCCTCTAAAATGCAACTTCACGATTTCTTCTAAATGTTTATTAATAATATTAGTATTGGAATAAGTAGTGCACCTTTCCATCCTTTGTCGCCTCCTTTCATCTCTTTTACAATGAATCCCATTACGACTAAAATACTGTAAATTGTTAGGATTGTTTTACCCATTGGAATCATACTCTCATCACCAACTTCTTCCCTGTTTTAACTTCTAAAAATGTATAACTCTCGCAATCTTTATATACTCTTAAAAATTTCTTTGGGTTGAACCCCTGCGCCTTAAGTAATATTTTTTCTTTAACATTTAGGTTTCTAAGCATTACTTTTCATCTCCCTATTGTATTTGCTCAGAATAAGTATTTCTCTCTCTATCTCTGCCACACGCTTTAATATTAGTTTCTTTTCTTTTTGTAAGAGGATTATGTCGCGTTCATGAAGTTTTATCCCCCTAGAATTCATTTGTCTTGTCCTCCTTTTGTGTTTTTAATCACCTTATGGTAAAATCTTCGTTAAAGGGGGTGTTAATAATGGATCAATCTCAAACATACACGTTAGCAAAATTTGAATATCTTAAAAAAACTATTTCTCATGCTTTACGTATCTCAGATCAGGCCCATGAAATTCTTTTTAAAGATTCACATAATAAGCAAAATGAACTTATTGCTGCAACATATATAAATAAGGCTATTTCCTTAATATCTACAGCTAAAGCTATTTATATATCCAACATTGAAGAATTAGAAAGTAAAGAAGTAGAAGATATTTTCAATAGTTTTGATATATATGAATCCGAGTTTCTTACAAATCTATCAACAGATCATTCTCACCAATGGACCGATATAGAGTTTCTAAAATTTAAAGATTCTGTTGAAGCATTCATTCAGTAACTAAAATTTACTATCAAGGCGACTGATTAATTTGGTCGTCATTCCATTTAGCTCTTTTATATCAATTTTCAATTCCCTTATTCGGCGATATTGGCATATCATTCATAGCTTGGCCTCCTTAAGAACTCTCAATTTCTTTAATCTTAACTTCATATCTTTTTATATTCCTTTTAGCATCCATTGTTGCGCTGTGCTCTACCCCATGACTAAATTCAAACAGTTCCTTAAGGCGCTTTCGCTCTCTTCCTAAATTTTCTTTCCAAAACGGTAAATCTAATTTTGATAGTTCTTTATTAAATGTTAAGTTGTTTTCCATTGCTACCTCCTATTTTATTTTTAATCCTCTTATGGTAAACTCTTGTTAAAAGGTGGTGACACATATATGAACTTCAAAACTTGGATTCTAGACCATGTCAAAGATGGTACGCCTCGTGGAGATCTAGCGCGAGATATCAGAGACGATAAATCCTTTCCTGAGGATTACACCAACCCCGAACAAATCGAGGCTTACATTCGTTCTAGAAACGTCATGGTAGACTCTAGTAAATCTTGTAAAGTTTTTCGTCGTGCATGGAATCAGTATGTCGAAGCTAATTCTCAATAACCAAAACCGTATTATTAGCAGGTAATTGTATAGGTGTTCTGTCTTCGTTGTACTTTTTTACAATACTAACGTTGTATCCGTTGTATAATTGAGATTCAAACATCTGTACTTCTGCCCTGCTCTCTAATCCTTTGACAAGTTCTTTAGTTGAAATATTTTTTAAATTTTCATAATCGCGTCTCAGTGACCGCCCACATTCTTCAAAATCCTTGATTAATATTTCTATTTGCTTTTCCGTTTTGGCTTCTTTTAACCAGCCTATGGTAAGTTCTAAATTATCTATTGATTGGCCTAAATTTATTAATAACTGGCTTTTGTTTAATGAGTCTTTTCTTGACTCAATAGTTTTTAAAATCAACATTAAATTTTCTCTAGACAAGTTCTTAGATTTAATCAGTTTTGATAACTTGTTTTCTTTAGCTTCATCTATCAGTTCGAACCTTCTCCATTCCATTTTTTCAACTTTCATTTAGCTCAACTCCTTAATTTTTAATAACTATCTCTCTCCAATACCTTCTTGCATTCGACCTTTCATTAGTAATTCCAATACCACGAATAATTTTACCGAATTTTATCGAGCTAATCTCTTCTACACATTTTTCTTTGCACCACTCAACATAAGCACCGTACAATTCTGGGATTGTAGTTCTTCATTCCTGTATCTCACATTTCTCTAAAACAAAATCGGATACATGAGATTTAAACTTGATAATATGGTATGCTGTTTGGCTATTAAGCGGTTCCAACCCCTCTAACGGTAATTCAATCCCTGCCTTTCTTAAGATACCCTTGAAAACTATTAACTTTTGGTTTGGTGTACAATTTGCTTCATTAAGTAATGGCGAAATATCTGCCATCGAGTTATTAGCATTCTCTAACAATTGATCGTTAGATTCTTTGAAATTATTTTCTACCTCTAAAAAATAATTTCTATATTCATGTGATTTCTCTGTTCTTGCCATCATTGCAATATGCTTTGCAAAGTCGATTGATATTGCAAAATCCATTGTTTCGGCGCCCTCGTCATTGCGACGAACCCCCACCCAATCTTCATTTTCTTTAAAATAACCATTATTTATCAAATTAGTCGGATACCACCTTGACCAATTAGTTTTATTTAATCCAAGCCCTAAATATAATTCTTTTGCACTTACTAATTTCTTACCATTTTTATTTTTGATATTGATTAAATTATGCAATTACTTTCCTCCTTAGATTTATTTCCCTCTGATAGGGAGCTTGTACACCATTGCGGTGCAATTGGGTTAGAATTATTAAGATGTGCTTATAGTATTACGATTCCTTTGAATAGATAACCTCCGCGCCTATTGATAACATTCTCGTGATTCTTGATTTTAAATCTGCTATTTCTTTATCCCTCAACTCGACGATCCTATTTCTGTTTTCCAACTCTCTTTCAAGTTTTTTCCTTTCTAGCGGAGAAAACTTTTCAAGCTTTATACCCTCAAGTTCTGCAATATGTTGAGGAGAAAACCTTATCACTGGCATACCCTTACATGCAGTTAAAGTTCCATCTCTTCTCCAGTTATCAATCGAAGTTTCTGTTACTTGCCAGTGTTCTGCTAGTTCCTTTTTAGTTAGAAGCCTGTCCATTATTTCCCCTCGTTTTTCTTACTATCTAATAGTTTAAGAAGTAATTCGGTGTATTCAACATCTTTTTCCATTTAGTTTTGTCTCCTCCCATGCTTTTAAAATCAGTAATGGTTCAACATTGAATTTCTTTGAAAGTTTTTCGATTCTTCCAGCGTTCATCTTCCCTTTCCCCTTTTCCATGTTACTGTACTGTTGTCTGCTGATTTCAAGCGTTTCAGCTAATTTTATTAACTTTACTCCAGTGTCTATCCTAAGTTCTTTAAGATCCATTTTTATTCACCGCCTTTGCTTCATCCGATACACTTATAATAACCCTGCTTTGCTTTTTAGCAAAGTGTTATATTTAGGCTTTTGTTAACATTAGAACACTTATTCTCCTATTAACTCGAAATTGCTCGAATATAATCATATTTTCTTTTTAGCAAATTTAGTTTGCCTACTTTACTTTTATGTAAAATCATATATAATAGTATTGGAGGTGATTGTGTTGACTATCGTTGATAGATTGAAGAGTTTTAAAAAGGAATTAGGTATAGAGAGCAATAAAGAAATGGCGACTCTATTAAAAATAGGTGAATCATTTTACAGTTCTATTGAAAGCGGCAAAAAACCAGTGAGCAAGAACGTTCTGCAACGATTAATAGTTTTATCTAAACTGCCTGAAGAGTACTGGAAATATGGGTTAACTAATGAAATAGAAATTATAAAGAAAAGAGAAGAATTTAAATGTCTTAAGGATGCAATAGAACAATTAAGCAATATAGGATTGTTAAAAGGTGATGGTGAAAAATTTAGCGCTTCTGTTGAAGAAGTCTTAGTTGCTGCCATGAGAGCAGACGTTGTACATATATTAGAGAAACAAAAATTAAAAAAAGAAAATAAAAAGGAGGATTGATTTGTTTGGACCATAACATTACCTATCGCCAAAAGGATAAAGGATGGCAATTTATAATAAGTTATAAAGATGGCGATGCTAAGTGGAAACAGAAAAGTAAGCAGGGGTTTAAGACTAAGAAGGAAGCCAAACCAATTGCTGAAAAAATGTTAGAGGAATTAGAATCTAGTATTAAAAATAATATAAATGTAGATGACGCAAATCAAACATTCGAAGAAGTTGTCAAAATGTATTTAGAACACAGTATACTTTACAAAGAATATAATACTGTTAAAGCTGCTAAAAATAGTTTCTCTAAATTTAGTTGTTTGAACTCTATAAAAATAAAAGATATGCAAAAAATTGATATCCAAGGTGCTGTAGATAAATTAGTTAAAGAAGGTTTAAAACAAAGTACTATTTCAACTTATGTAGTAAGATTAAACACTTTTTTTAGATATATTAAGGATGATTTGAATTTGATTATAAACTTGCCAACCGAAGGAATAAAAATACCTAAAGAAAAAAATAAAACTAATAAAAAAGCACTCTCTAAACCAGAACTTGATAAACTTTTATGTGATTTAATAAATAGTAAATTTTACATTGTGGCTTTCATAGCTGCGAATACAGGAATAAGATTAGGCGAAATACTTGGGCTTACTTGGAATGATTTAGACGAAATAAACTTAACGTTAGATGTAAATAAGCAATGGAAGGTTCCTGGAAAAGGTAAACTAGCTGGTTTTGGCACTCTAAAGAGTAAAAATTCATCCAGGATAGTTCCAGTATCAAGTGAAGCATTAAAGACATTAAAAATTTACAAAAAAAATAACCCTACTGATCTTAAAAATAGGATAGCACCTTTTAGCCATGCGTGTATTTTTAAATATTTGAATCCAAAATTAAGAGAATTTGCGGGCATTAGTATACATGAATTGAGTTATCCAAACCTTTATAAAATCCAAACCTTTTTAAACAAGTACCTAATTTTACTAGATTGGGACTAAAAAAGGTTTGGATTTTATTTTATTGTGTATGATTATGATATAACACATTTAAGGAGGTC
>Ga0209540_10002888_pt1 | contig 11949 bp, 16 predicted proteins | sample BarGraIncu01121A_FD_184501 | JGI IMG/M metagenome (GOLD analysis project Ga0209540, IMG submission 184501) | Arctic peat soil microbial communities from Barrow, Alaska - Barrow Graham LP Incubations 011-21A (SPAdes) (version 2) | ecosystem: Environmental > Terrestrial > Soil > Wetlands > Peat... | reverse complement strand
CGCTCAAAACCGTTCAGTTTCTACAACACCGGGGACAAGCGTAGCAACTGCCAAAGTGTGGGCTTACCAGGTCGGCCCTGTTACGGCGACTGATACGGCGAATAGCTTATATACTTACTCAAACATCTCAGGGATTGGTCTTGACGCAAAGCCAGAGGCTACCAATACTGCTTTTAATAGTGCAGCAAAAATCTCGATAACAAAGGATGGAGTCAGCTACGGTAATACTGCCAATATTGCTTTTGCAAGCCCCTTTGGTATGGTATATATCAGTGACGGGTCTAACTACGGAGCGTGTGCTTGGAAAACAAAAGATACGAGACCTGCCCAGGATTGGTTCATTGAAAGTAATAGTGGTTGTGGGAGCCTAATATCACCGACCCAAAATTCTGATTCTCAGTTGGAAATCACGGTGACATATAAAACCATTTCTAGAAAAGTGATAGTGAGGGCAAATGGCGATAGTCATATCGAATAAGCGAGGTCAGAGCCTAGTAGAGGTGATGGTATCCTTGACGATCCTGGCCTTTGTGTTAGCCGGTTCCCTAACACTTATTGTGACTGTGGTCCGCTTGTCACTCCAAGCTCGTACAAAGACGAGGGTGGTTACTTACGCCCAATCGATGCTGGCGAAAATCGTTTCCGAAGCGAACGGTGGCTGCTTGGTGGCGGATGTAACAAATAGAACTAATCGTTACCAGGATCCAGAAGACGCGAATGAGATTCAGAGTGTGTCATCGGTCATTAGCATACCTGAAAAGGTAGACAATCTCAGTGGCTTCAAGAAAGCTACTGTAGTAGTATCTTGGGACGACAAAAGTGGCGGACCACGACAGACATACACTCTCTATCAGTTGATAAGAACGGCGGGTGAATGATGCTAGGGTTTGTGATAAAAAAACGTGGTATGACATTGATTGAGTTAATGGTTGCAATGGCCATATTTTCTGTGGTGACAACCATGGCGGTTGGCGCTTTTGTTACCGTCAGCAGAATGCAGATACTGACTAATAACATGAAAAACACGCAACAAAAGCTTCGAGTTGCCATAGAGATGGTTAGTCGTCTAGCTAGGCAGGCTCAAGTAGTCTTGGTTGTTAACAATGTCGATGGCGGCAACACAATTTCAAGTACTGTTGAGATGTACTTCGGTCTTGACGAGAACACTAAGGTTCCGCAATCTGCCAGTAGGTTTGTAATCAAGGATTATGATGGTTCAGGACTTTCTCTGTACTATTCAGAATGCCGTATTATTAAAGCCGATACAAAAAAGTGTTCAACCGTAGCGGGAGAGGGGTGGCAACCGGCAAATGATCTTTTGTCTGGACCGCTGCGCCTCGACGGAACAAGCCGTTTTATCAAAATTGGCGCCATCCCACCGACTCTTACTGTCACTTTGCATGATGTCCCCGTAAATGGGGCGAGTAACGACCCATACTATACCGATAATATGAACATAGTGAATGAGATTGTTTTGGAGCAAATACGATGACGTACAGCACGACAAAGAGAGGGGTGGCCTTGATATGGACACTACTAACCATTTCCATTCTTCTGTTTGTGACTAGCACCATGGCGAACTTTATAATACGCGAATCGCAGATGAGCGTCCGTGTAGAAGATTCTACGAAAGCCTACGCTTTGGCGCAATCTGGAATAGAGTGGTCAAAACAATATGCGGCAAGCAACGCTGATGCCAGCGTCTTGTCGCTCGTCTCGGAGAATATCCCGTTGTCTGCTGTTTTCGGGGCTAATACAGGTACAGTAACCGTGAGTGTATCGAGGGATACCCCGACTAGTCCCGTAAAAATTATTAGTGAAGGCTCTTACGCAGGCGTTGGCAGAAAGCTCCAACATACAATCGTGTCGAATGTCGCCAAAGAAATACCGAAGGTGAATCTATTGAGTGCAAAATATCGCACTGATGCGAGCTATGACTTCCAATTTGATATCTGGAAAAAAGAAGGTAGTACGGAAAGTGTGAAGTTCGGGCTGAGAGAAGGATCAAAAACATTGTCGGTTGAGTATAACGGGTCTAACGTGTTCACGATTTCTGCCTTTGATGGTGCTACTCAGATCGGAACTAAGTCGGTCCCTATCGTTGAAGGCTCCTATACCCCGGTTCAAACTAGTTACGCAATCAGGGTGAAGGTACGGTACCTTGAGAGTACGGCGGTTCAGATGACTATCTATAGAATGGCGGATCCAGGAGGTATGTTTATCTGTAACAACACGGCTACTATAGATTTGAATGGTTCTGATTTTTCTATGCAGACAGCTAGCTTTTATGTAGACAAAGCGCTGAGATTTAATATCGTCGATAATGTTCTCGAGTACTTTAAAGTCAGTGCTACCGAAGGTTACATAGACAATATTTATCAACATGGACTTCACGTCAACCTCTAGGTGGCTGTAGACAACTACTGATTATTTGTCTGAATGGAATGCCTTGTGCACTTCTCGTAGTTGTTTGTTAGTAATGTGAGTATAGATTTGGGTGGTAGTGATAGATGCGTGGCCGAGCATATCCTGGACACTACGAATGTCGGCGCCGTTTATCAGTAGGTCTGTCGCAAAACTGTGGCGCATTACATGAGGAGTAACATCTTTCACGATTCCAGCCAGTTTGGCATATTTCTTGATAGTCCGTTGTATGCTACGTGGCGTCAGTCGCATATATTCACCCTCTTCAAGGTCTTCGTTTACCCCGCCGTAATGTATAAAGAGAGGCGCGAAGTCGTCGTGCCGCGATTTCAGGTAGTCCGAGATGGCGTCTTTGGCAGAGTCGGAGAGGAAGACAATACGTTCTTTGTCTCCTTTGCCACGGACCATAAATTCACCACGTTCCATATTGATGCTGTCTTTGTCTAGGTTCGTCAGTTCGCTGACGCGTAAACCGGTAGAGAATAACACTTCAAGTATTGCTTTGTCTCGTAGTGTTATCTGATTATTTTTATTAGGATTCTTCTCTGGAGCACGAAGGAGTTCCTCAACCTCGGTAATCTCGAGGAACGTGAACGATTTCACTGACGCTGCGGAGAGCTCTAATTTTTCCGCGGCAAGGCAAGAGATGTCGCGCCTGGCCAAGTACTTCAAAAAAGCGCGTAGTGCAATAATGTGGTAGTTCTGAGTGATTTTCTTCAGGGTTTCGCCGGCATCAGTATCGAGACGATTTAGGTAAAGGCGGTACTTGCGCACGAGGTCCTGTGTCACGTCGGTAACCTTTATATTGTCTTTGCGTTGTTCTTTCTGGGCAAATTCAAGGAAGCGCATAAGGTAGTGTTCATAATTACGAATGGTTAGTTCACTATGACCACGCTCTATCTCGCAGTACTCGAGGAATTCGTTAATGAGTGTCTCTAGATTCATCACATATATTGTACGACATGAATTAGCGAATTTCTACTGGATGCTGGAGGCCCGAAGCTATATAATACTGGGGTGAATATACTACAAGCAGCCTTTCTTGGCCTCGTTCAGGGGCTAGCGGAGATGTTACCCATCTCTAGCTCGGCGCATCTGGTGCTTTTGCCATGGCTTTTTCGCTTTCCTGATCCTGGCCTCGCCTTCGACGTCGCCCTCCACGTAGGCACGCTAGTAGCCATACTAGCCTTCTTTTGGCGCGAATGGGTAGATATCGCCCTTTCCCTAGTAAAGCTCGCCCACGAGCGCAAGGTGACCTCACAGAGCCAAAAGCTCGCTGGTTTGTTGCTGATAGCCAGTGTGCCGGGAGCAATCTTCGGTATTTTGCTCGATAAATACGCTGAAAGTGCTTTTCGCAACCCGCTGCTGATTGCTGGGACCATGGTCGCATTCGGTATCGTGCTCTGGTACGCTGATCATTATGACAAAGAGAAGCGAACTATGGATGACGCGAAAGTAAAAGATGCGGCTACGCTTGGCCTCGCACAGGCCCTGGCCATTATCCCTGGTATTTCTAGATCGGGTATCACCATGACCACTGGCCTTTTCTCTGGTTTCAAGCGTGAGGACGCAGCCAGATTTTCATTTCTGATGTCTGCGCCAATTATTGCCGGCGCGGCGCTAGTGAAGTTGAAAGACATTCAGGGCGGCATGCTGGCGATGCCAACATTCTGGGTTGCTTTTGTGGCCTCAGTGCTGTCTTCGCTATTCGCCATAGGTTTCCTACTGAAATTCCTAAAGAAACACCGGTTCAGCATTTTTGTATACTATCGTTTCGCACTAGCCGCAATCGTTATAGCAGTTTATTTAATGAGTAGATAACATGTTACTGAAGTATATCGAAATTTTCATCCTGGCTGCAGCTCCAATCATTGAGCTTCGTGGCGCCTTGCCCGTAGCAATCCTTAGCTTTCATCTGCCGATTTGGCATGCTTACATTCTTTGCGTCATCGGCAGTTTCGCTCCAACAATTGTGATTGTTTATCTGCTTGGACCTGTTTCTGATTTTCTACGCAAACATAGTAAGTTTTTCGAATGGTTCTTCACGAAGCTTTTTCATTATGCACGCGGCAAGCACTCCAAAAAAATAGAAACACTGAAAGAGGGGAGTGTATTTGTGATCTCGGCACTTCCGATACCGTTAGCTGGGGCATGGAGCGCCGCGCTAGCTGCCTTCCTTTTTGATATTCCGCCAAAGAAATCATTACCGCTCATGTTGCTTGGGACCATGGTGGCCGGTGCTGCAGTTTTGCTACTAACACTTGGTGCAAAGGCGATATTCTAATGAAGAAATATACACTTTCAAACAAAATTACCGTTATTGAGGATGCGACAGCAGATGCGCAATCGTTCACTATTCTGGTTATGTTCAAAACGGGTTCCCGCAATGAAACTCTTGATATTTGGGGCATCTCCCACTTTCTAGAACATATGGCATTCAAAGGAACGCCAAGCTATCCCTCCGCTGCATTGCTCTCGAAGGAACTAGATAGCCTTGGGGCAATGTACAATGCTTTCACAGGGAAGGAATACACAGGCTATTACGTCAAAGGTAGTCAAAAGGTGTTGCCAAAAGCCATTAGTATTCTGGCTGAGATGAGTATCTCACCGATTGTGCTGAACGAGGAAGTCGATAAAGAGCGCGGCACCATCATCGAAGAGCTGAATATGAGCGAAGATGATCCTAGGCGCAAGATATATGATTATTTTGAGGAGTGTATTTATCCAAACAGGCAGATTTCCCAGGAAATTATTGGCTCCAAAGAATCTCTGGCCGGAATACATGCTGAACAGGTACTGGCATATCGTGAGAAATACTATCGCTCTGGGAACGCTGTAATCGCTGTTTCTGGATATGTGCCAGTTGATTTACGCGAGCAGCTGGAGGCAGCCTTTGCGGGTTTGGCTCAGGGAAGTGACAGATATTTGCCAGAGATAATGGAAAAACGCAAGCAGATAAACCTATTCAACAAAAAAACCCAACAAACTCACATGGCGATTGGCTTTCCTGGAGTAGACATTCATGATGATGAACGGGAGGTTGCTCAAGTACTATCAACACTACTGGGCGGGAATATGAGTTCTCGCATGTTTAGCGAGGTCCGTGAGAAACGTGGCCTGGCGTATTATGTGAAGACATATAGCGACAATATGGATGACGCAGGTTGTTTCGTCACTTTCTCAGGCGTAAATAACGAAAAGGTGCTAGATGCGGCCAAGATAATCATTGATGTCTATAGAAGCGCTAAAACCGAGATTCCCGCGGAAGAGCTGCGTCGTAATAAAGATTACATTATCGGAATTATGACTCTAAGCTACGAAGATAGTGAACATCGTAGCGAGATAAATGCGATGACACAAGTATATGGCGAGGATGCGAAAACGTTGGAACAGAGGATTGCCACTATCGAAGCGGTTACTGCTGAGCAGGTACGGGCGCTTGCGAATAGGCTCTTCGACGAGAGCAAACTGTGTCTCGCACTCATCGGACCCTATTCAGACGAAGCAAAATTTGCTAAGATATTGCAGAAATAAAGGAGAAAATATGGAGAAAACGTTAATTTTAGTAAAGCCGGACGGTTTGCAGCGTGGTCTAGTCGGTGAGGTGATTAGTCGTTTTGAGCATAAGGGGCTGAAACTCATTGGGCTTAAGATGATGAATGTAGATGATGCAATCCTGGAATCACATTATGCTCACCTGACTGATAAGCCATTCTTTGGTGAGATCAAAAGCTTTATGAAGAGCTCTCCACTTGTCGCTATGGCCTGGGAGGGTGGCGAAGGTGTGGTTGCAACTGTTAGAATACTGGTTGGTCCTACCAGGGGTCAAGAAGCCCCTGCGGGTACCATTCGTGGCGATTTTGGTATGTCTGGTAGCAACAACCTGGTGCATGCTTCTGACAGTGTGGAAAATGGTGAAACGGAAGTAGCCCGGTTCTTCGATCAGTCAGAACTATTTGAGTACGACAAGACTGAATACATACACGTTTACGGGAAATAACGTTCGTGGCCGTGGGCCACATTTGCCCTTGTAGCTCAATGGATAGAGCGATTCCGTCCTAAGGAAGAGGTTGAGGGTTCGACTCCCCCCAAGGGCACCAAATAAGTTTATGAGCGAAAAAATAACACCAAAAGATGGCGAAGAAGTATTGATGCATCTGCACAAGAGCATCTATGTTTTGCGCAAGCAAATACTGGTATTTGTGGCGGCACTTGTAGTGGCGATTTTGCTTTTGACGCTTTTGTACAAATATCCGGTTGCGAATATTGCCGCAGCTGCACTACTGTTTGCGGCTCTGATTTACGCATTCTACTACTTTTTGATTTGGTTTTACGACATTTTCATCATCACAAATGTTCGCGTTATTATAAATAGCAAGACTCGACTTTTTGGACGAGAAGTTGCGGAGTTCAATTATAGTGATGTCACGGATATTTCATATTCTGTGAAGGGGATTCTGCCCACCTTATTCCAGACCGGAAATGTGCATATTTCCCTTGCCGGCGGACAAAACAGAGACCTCACTGATCTGTCATCACCGGGGGTGGTACAAGAAACTCTAAAAAACTTAGTTGACGTCACAAACAATAAAAAGTATCATTAATTTAGTAAGTTTAAAGGAGTGGTGTTTATGGCTTTTGATCTCAAAAAGTCCTTCGAAACCTTCACTAAAAAATTTAATAAAACAGAGAAGCCAGAGAAGTCTGGCAAGAAACTTTCGGTACTAAAAATCAAAAACATGAAACTTATCATCGCTGTCCTAGCAGGGGTGCTGGTGGTATTTATTGGTGTTATGAGCGTCGGCGTTTATGCATACAATTGGGAAGATGCTTTCACAACTGGGGTGACCAAGGTGGTTCCTTACCCTGCAGCTCTAGTAAACGGCCGTGTCGTTTTCTACCATTCTTACCTCGAGCAGCTTTCTATCGTCAAGAAATATCAGGTAGAGTTCAAAAAAGTTGATTTCAAGACTACCGATGGCAAAGCGGTTTTGGCCCAGCTTCGCAAAGACACCATGGACCGTTTGGTCGAGGACACTCTAGTCAATGCAGAAGCAGCTACTTTGAAAGTAACTGTCAGCGACAAGGAACTCACCGATTCATTCAACCAACTGGTAACCAGCAATGGTGGCGAAACAAGCTTTGCAAGCGTGCTGAAGCAGTATTACGGCCTGACTCCATCTGAGTTTAAGGACGAAATTTATAAATCTAGACTCCTTCGTCAGAAAGTGGCAGAGAAGTTTGCTAGCGACGAATCCGTAAATGCAGATGCCAAGGCCAAAGCCGAGGAAGTTCTGGCTAAGGTGAAGGCTGGTGAAGACTTTGCCACACTTGCCAAACAATACAGCCAAGACACAACAGCTTCAAACGGTGGTGACCTAGGGTTGTTCGGTAAAGGCAAGATGGTTCCAGAGTTTGAAACAGCTGCCTTCGCCCTAAAAGTAGGTGAAGTAAGCGGTCTAGTAAAAACAGTCTATGGTTATCACATCATCAAGGTCACTGAGATCAGCGGGGATCAGATTCGCGCATCACACATCCTGATCAAGACGAAAGACTTCAACACCTGGCTCGTTGACGCAGTGAAGGCTGCTAAGAGGTCTATCTACATCAAAGACGCAAAATAATACACATTCAAAAAGAATCCGGCAGCTGCCGGATTCTTTTATTTCAGTCCTAGAGTCTAAGCGCTTTGTTTTGACATCCAGTCCATGAACCTTTTACGATGTTTATCTATAGACCAATCGGAGGTTTTGAATTCGTTTGGGTGTTCTATTTTGTACTCATGGCAGTTAGCCTCCGTTGCCTTGGCTGCGGGGACATTAAAAAGGAGGTTGTACTCCTTTATAAAAATGCTAGTTTTTTCTTCAGAAGCGTCTTGCATAGCCTCAGTATAGCACGAAAGTGCCTGCTTGGTTAGAGGGCTTTTGTTTTTCTAAGTCATGTGTTATTCTTGGCACATTGAAATGATAAGTCAGAAGGAGCCGTATGCCGAAAATAGAGAAAACCCCGAATCTTATTGAAGTAATCAAAGAAGATCTATCAAAGCTTAGGAAAAACAAAGATAAGGTAAAGAAAGTTCGCGGTGATAGGTCTGGCCTGTGGGCAAAGATTGGCTTTGGATTGGGCGTTGTAAGCGCTGGTGCTTGGCTGATACCTGTGTTTGGGTTGCCGGTATCTATAATCGGAATCGTTTTCAACATTCTAGGTCTCCGCGCCGAGAAGCGCCGTTGGTTCGCTGTGGCAGGACTTACCCTAACAATCGTATTTCTAAATCTTGCGATGACTTACACGTTCTATGCCATCATCATGTCTATGCTTTACGGCGGGTAGGCCTAATACTATTTCGGCAGTAGCGATTTCATCTGCTTAGCGATGAGGTCGGTAGCGAACTTTGGGCTTAGGCGATATAGCAAATTCATCATATTGCTGTCTTTGCCCGTGAAAATCTGCAGTTTATTCTTTTCCATGCCATTTACGATTATTCTAGCAGCCTCACTTGCTGGGAGCATAGGGAAGTTCTGTGCCTGTGTATCTGCTCCTGCAGGAACCTTTAGTCCCGAGTTCTCGGTGATATTTGTCGCGGTTGCGCCAGGAAATACTACCGAAACATGCACATTGGTATCCTTCAGTTCGGCGTACAAGCCTTCGGTGAGCAATTTTACGGCAGCCTTTGATGCACCATAAACGCTTTGGCCAGGAACGGGCAGAAAGCCGCCCATACTGGAGACGTTTACAATATGAGCTTCAGGACGTTTCAACAGTTCAGGCAAGAAAGCCTTCACCATATTTAGTGTGCCGTAGAAATTTACATTCATAACGCGCTCGATCGCATCAAATTCGAGGTCATTTACTTTGACAAATGGCTGAATAATGCCCGCAACGTTCATGATGCCGTCTATGCTGCCTTGCTCTGCAATCACTTCTTTTGGAAGTTTTTCCACGGCAGCCCTATCTGTTATGTTTGCTACATGAGTTGTCAGGCGATCTGCTTTGTTCGAAGACCCTGAGCTTATCGAATGGGCAACGGTTTTCCTTAGCTCGTCTAATGTTTCTGCTCGCATATCAACAGCGGCTACCTTGGCTCCCTTTGCAAGCAGAGCCAAAGTGATTTCTTTACCTATACCGCTACCAGCACCTGTGACTAAAAATGTTTTATCATTAATTTTCATATATTCTCCTTAGTTAAACTTTAACATAAATAATATTCATATCGTATTCTATTAGGTGTATTATATTCTATTAGGTGTATTATATAAATATAATGGATTTTGTCACACAACTATTTGCAGGTAGTCCCGTCGGTCTAGTGGTTTTGATCTCAATTTTCATAATATATGTGACTATTCGTGGCGGGATTTCGAAGCGTGTCTTGGCGGTCGCAAACAAAGACAATAAAGATAGTGAAGATAAGACAAAGCCGCTCCAAAGCAACCCATATATAGCGGTACTTGATATTATCAGCATTATTACCGTGATGTTCATGCTACTCGTAGTCAATGCCCGTTTTGGGCCACAAATAAAAGACTTCTTTGAGATTGACACCACTACTCCCACAAACACGACCACAACACCTAAGACTACTCCGCAACAGACTACTCCACAACAAACTGCCCCAACCTATCAGGCACCTAAGCAGTTGTACTATTCTATCGGTTGTTATAGTTGCTGGACCTCTGGTTGCCCAAGTGACGGCTATAGTTATAATGGCTCTGATGCTACCACATATAATTATTATGATAACCTTTGCCACATTTGTGATTGCAATAGCATCAACGGCCGTTCTTACTGGAAATAATTATTTTTTATTTACTACAAATTTGACGTAGCCCTGGTTTGAACCGGGTACGATAGATAGATTAGAACCCTTTTTTACCGAGCTAATAGCTATTTGGTAGCCGTAGATATCAATTTTGTCTCCAGCTTTGGCTTGATTTGATGTAGATTCATTAGTTTCTTTACTGCGGACCGACAACCAAGCAGTATCATTTTCAATACTACTAAGACCGATAGATATATCCTCGTAATTCATTTGAGTACCCTGGGTCAACTTTGTGGTACCAGGCGGGTCAATAGGATGGTTGTTTAGGAGTGCATAGCCGGTTAACACTGCCAGAACGCCTATCGCCAAGATCGCTATACCGATAAATATTTTTTTATTCTTCATAGAATAATAATATCACAAAAACGCCATTTCCGGCGTTTTATTGTTTCATTTGGCGAGCCACTCGGCGCAGATTCTACTTATCAATTGAAGCCCCTTTGTTTGTCTTAAACTAGATACCCTCACTCTTTACTACAACTCGCTTGTCGTATGTTTGTGAATTTTTGTCAAAGTTGCCGCCGCATGTTATCAAATTCAGTTGGCTTTTAATATTCGAATCTCTATCATTCAAATATGCGGTTGTGTCGCTAATGGGCAACAGTTTGACCTCTTTGACTGTAAACAATTTTTCGGAATTGTCGCCATAAATAATGCTAAAAGTGCTGCCAGGTTTTAGGTCGATCAGGTCTTTGAAAATAGCATCATTATACCTGCCGAGCACATGACCATCGATTATGCTTAGTCCAGGTTCGCCTGGTTTGACACTGTTTACATACCAGCCGGCTAGGTGAATATTGTTCGGAACCGCCATTTGATTGTTTTGGTCGATGCCGATTTTTTGTATGTAACCGTCTACACTAATGCCTGGTATTATTATTTCTCGCGGCTGATCAGCGGGTACATTTGCAAAATCATTGGACGAAACAGGCGCTTCGTTGGGTTTATCACTAGATTGGGCAACAACTTTTTCGGGTGCAATAGTAATGGGTTTGTTAGCGTTCTGCCTAGCTTGAAAGTATATGAATATGTTTATGGCACCGACAACTACTAATACGAATCCAGCGGCATAGAGTAGCGCCTTCATTGTTATGTGCGCCCTTCCAATTTTCACCTATGAATAACGTCGTCTGGCAACAAGCATTAAGCCGAAGCCGGCAACTATTGAAATTGCGGCGAGCATGTAATTGGTTGGTTCTAGGCCGGTGTTTGGCGGAGCAATCGTAGTAACCGCAGCTGTCACAGTAAAGCTTAAAGTAGATTGTGTGCACAGACTTGCATCATTTAGCGAACAGATCTGGAAGACTAGGCTATCTGAGCCGATATAACCATCAGTTGCAGTATAGGTGATATTGTCACCCGAAATTGTAGCTGCACCATGTAACGGGCCAGTAATAATCTGCAGTGTTGAAGGGTCTGGGTTGCCACTCACCCCAGCCAAAACGTCAACTGTCACATTCGAGCCGCTGCTAGCGCTTGCCGGCTGGCTGGACGATGATGGCGGCAAGTAACCAGTTAGTTGTGCATAGTAGACATTATCTATGTAACCACTCATACCACCACCTCCTATGTTATAGGCATAGCCGTTATAAGTGATAGCCGAAGCAAATCGCAAAACTTGGGGGAGTGAGTTGGGGGAAGTGGCCCAGGTACCTATAGTCCCGTTCACGCCAAGCGGTGCACTATAGACACTATCAGAAAGTCCG